>TARA_R110002049_G_scaffold140008_6_pt1 | contig 16940 bp, 12 predicted proteins | sample TARA_R110002049 | Tara Oceans TARA_R110002049 (sample SAMEA4396941) | marine metagenome | biome: Polar Biome; feature: [SRF] surface water layer (ENVO:00010504); material: water (ENVO:00002006), including particulate matter (ENVO:01000060) such as... | depth 5 m | reverse complement strand
GCCGCTTGGATTTGGTGGTAAAGGGGGGCAAAGAGCAGGTAGGGATACATATGGAAGGCCATCTGAATTTGACTCAACATTTAAAGGATTAGGTTCTTTTGCAGATATTTTTAATAAAGTACCAGCAGCTGAAGAATCCAAAGCTATGGCAGAAGGTGGAGTTATTAGAGCGGCCGATGGCTTGCCTGAATATAAAGGATTTGGAAAACTTGGATCTGACACACGGGGAGACTCATTTAGAAGACCGAATGACCCAACAATAACAGATGACTTTGAGCAAACTGGCAATGTTGATGTTGGCGGTTTATTTGGATTTGGACAGCCAACAGAAAGAAGTTTACAAGAAATTATTAAAACCGGACCTAAAACTATGGATGAGTTAGAAATCTTAGAGCAATCAGAACTACAAACAGAAAAACAAACGCCACTTGTTACTGCTCCTGAAATTGCCCCAGAGAAAAAACCTGAACAAAAGTTGATTCCAACTTCTACAGACGAAGAAAAGCCTTTAACAATAGAACAAGAATTATTAAAGAGGCAGGCTGATTTAGAAAAAAATAAAAACTCTGATAAATGGATGGCACTTGCTCAAGCAGGCTTGGCAATAATGGGTTCTAATAACCCTAATTTAGCAGGAGCTATTGGTGAAGGCGGAACTGCAGGTCTAACTGCATTTAGTGATTCTAATAAACGTTACCAAGAAGGATTGACAGACATACTAAATGCAAGAGCTAAGATGCAAACAGCTAGATTAACCGCAGCAGGTAAAGGTAGGTTAACAAGATCAAGTGCTATACAAGCAATAAACACATATAACACAGCTATTTCTTCTAAAGAAAAACAAATTTCAGACTTGATAGAAGGTGCAGGTGTGTATGGTGCAGATATGCCTGAAGGCATTGCTAAACAAATTGCAGAATTAAAAGCTTCTATTGCTGATTTACAATATCAACAGAGTCAATTGTTTGGTGCTGGAAAAATAAGACCAAGGCCATCAGTTAATGTAAAAGGATTACCATCTGCACAAAAGGCTTCTTAAATGGGAATGTATTCAAATATAAGCCCTACATCAGGCAAATTATATGACTTTGAAATTGAAGGAGACACTCCTACAAGTGAAGAAGCAGATAAGATTGCTAATTATTTATTCAATGATGGGTTGCTTACAACAACAGAAGATCAAGCATCTTTAAGTGAAGATGATGATGCAGGATTTTCAGAAGGAATAGGCAGGGGTGTTGATCTAATACAACAAAGTTATGGATCATCATTAGAAGGAGCAGGAAAGGCACTTGGTTTACAAGGCCTTCAAGATTATGGTGCTAGTGTTGCAGAAAACAATAGAAAAGAATTAGAAGCATCAGCAGGAAGTGCAAAAAATTTAGATAGCATAAATGATGTTGGTAGCTTTATTGATTATATGCAAGTTAATTTAGGTCAACAATTACCAAATTTAGCCCCAAGTTTAGCAGGTGGGTATTTAGGTGGAAAGGCAGGTGCTGCCGCGGGTTCTGTAGTACCGGGAATAGGAACAGTTGTTGGAGGAGTAGTGGGGGCTGTAACTGGCGCAGTAGCAGCAAACATACCTTTTTTCTATGGTCAGAATCGTGAAGCTCAAAAAGAAGAAATAGCTAAAGGAAATAAAGTAGAAATTAATGAAGGCGCAGCTTTATTAGCTTCCCTTCCTCAGTCATTATTTGATGCAGTTGCAGATAGATTTTTAATAAGAGGTTTCTTAGCACCGTTAGCTAAAGGTGGTGGTATTTTTACAAGAGCTGGAAAGGGAGCGGCAGCTGGTGTTATAACAGAAGTGCCTACTGAAATTGGTCAGCAAATATTAGAAAGATTACAAGCTGGAAAGCCTTTAGGAGATGAAGAAGCTTTAGATGAATACTTAGAGGTAGGAGTTGCGGCTGGCCTATTAGGTGGAACTGTAAAAGGTACTGGCGAAATTATAGGCGGCAAAAGAGGAGCCAACAAATATTCAGAATTGGCTCAAGACATTACACTTCAACAAGAACAAGCTATTCAAAGACAAAAAAATTACGAAAAATTTAAAAACTCTTTTAAGCCACAAGGGCTGTTGCCTCCTCCTGATCAAAGCGGAGAAGCTGCAACTCAAGAACCTCTTCAAATTGAAGGGTATTCTAATAAAATAAAAAATGTAATATCTCAAAAAGCTCTTCCAGACTTGAGAAAAAAAGGAGAGGTGGATGCATCTACCTTGCTTGCAGCTGCAGCAGAGACTCGTCAACCATTCAAATCAATACCTTTGGCTAATTTGCCTAAAGAAGAAGCGTTAAGAATTGCATCACAAAAACAAAGATTAGGTTTAGATCCAAGTTCAGATGTTACATTAACAGAGTTAGAAAGCATAATAGGTCCAGAAGCGGCTACAAGAGAAAGAGAAATACAAAAGCCTATATTGACAACTCAAAACAGAGAGGTCGATGCATCTGATCAATTAATAGAGCAAATGAATGTTGATGCCTCTATTATTGTAGAGGACCTTATTGCTACAGGTCCTATAAATAAAAACTCTTTGTTAAAAGCATTAACTGATAGCTATTCCAATCTTTCTGTTACTAATCCTGATGGTACACAACAACTTGGGGTTAAAGTAAATATGAATGATATTAATTCATATTTACAAGATATGGAATCAGCAGGCATTCTTACAAAGAATAAAAAAGGTCAGTACATAAAAGCAACTGATGAAGCTTTGGCAATTAAAACAAAAGCTGATGCAATAAAAGAGAGAGCCTCTGAGTTACTTGGGCTGCAAAAAGAAGAGCAAAACGTTGAAGCTATAGAGCAAGAACTTTCAGATCTTCAAGAAAGTGCTATTGAACTAGAAAAAGCATCAAATAAAAGTTCTAACCCTGATAAAAAAACCATTAAAGCTGACAAAATAATACCAGATTACACTGCTAAAAGAACATCTGACCAAGCTGCAAAAGCAGAATATGGAGATGCCTATAAGTTGAAATTAACTTCTGTAGCTAATGCTATTAGAGCTAGATTAAATGAGATGGGGTTAAAAGATGTAAGTTTAGAAACAGAATCTATAATTCAAAATGAAAAAGGATTTGATGACGCAGGGATAGAAGGTTATTTCACAAAAACACCAGAAGGCAAAAGAATTATTGGCCTTGCTATGGATATATACGATCCAAATTTATCTGAAGAAGCTTTAAAACAAAAAATCAGTGGTGTAATGAACCATGAAATTATACATGCCTTAAAGAGTATGGGTTTGTTTTCTGAAAAAGAATACGCAACATTAGTAAATGCTGCTAAAAATCGTAAGTATGTTGCTGAAGTAAATGGCAATAATGTTAAAAGAAAATACACATATATGGATAGAGCCAGTCATATATACTCTAATCTAGATCAAGAAGCACAAGCTGAAGAAGCCGTGGCTGAAATGTTTCGTGATTACGCTAACAAAAAATTAACTGTTGTTGGAAAACCAAAAAGCTTATTTGATAAAATTATGAGATTTATTAAAGCTATATTCACAGCTCATAATGATGTTGGCTTTACAAAAGCTGATCAAATTTTTGAAAATATAGTTACATCAGATTTATCAAAACAAATAGGTAGTCGTGCAAGGGTCCCCTTATCAGCAAGAAGTTACACAAAACACTCTACCGCTGGCGTAGTAGCCGGATACATAATGCCTAAGTTAGGTGATATAGAAAGAATAAAGCAGTCATTTAAAGATGTTACTAGTCGTGTTGATTCTTTAACAAAAGCTGCTCAAAGATTGCATAACAATGAAATAGATTACGTTGCATACGACAAGCTAGTTAATGATGTAAAGCCTATAGTTCCTTATGAAACAGTTCCTGCTCCTGCTACAGTGAAAGAAATGAGAAATGCTTTAGCAGGTGAGAAAAAAATTGCACTTATAAATAAATTAAATGAAATACCTGAAGGAACAAGAATAAAATTAAGATTAGATATACCGTCATATACAAGCAAAGGCGTTTGGGTTCCTACTATACATAATATTCAAGGTAAAGCTATATCGCATGAGTCCACTGCTATAATAACAAATGCAGACTTTACAATGTCTGAAGCAGATCAAAATAAAGGATTAGATATAGCTAGAAGAAGGCCATACGGAAAAGATAAGAGAATGACAAAATCACCTTATGCTACAATTTCTGGTGATTTAGTTCAAACAACTCCTGATAATTCTTTTGCAGAAGCTCAAGCCGCTATGAATGATCCTACATTTGTACAAGTTGGCTTTGATCCTGAAAGACATTCTTATTTTTACGATAGGACAACAACACAACCAGTTGTTTCAGCGGAGCGTGTTATACAAGTTGGCCCACTTGTAATGGCTAAGAACCCTGTGTTTGAAGGCAAAGAAGAATTTAAATACTCCAAGATATCAGTAACTAGAAAAAGTTTTCAATTTTCTAATCCTGTTACTACTGTTTCTGATGGAGTGATAAATATACATTTTACAAAAGATGATGGCGATGGTTATTTTTATAGGTCAACTGTTGATGGTATGACAATTTTAAATCCTGATGGCAGTGAAAAACAAGGAGCATTTCCTGCTTTACCATATGGAATGACTAGAAAAGATGCTATTGAAGAAGCAACTGAAGTGCTTGAGTTAATTTCACAATTAAATCAACAGTCTACTAAGTATTCTAAAATATCAAGCAACTCCGAAGGATTGGAAAATAGATTAATTGGATTTATTAAAGATAATCCTGATGGCTTTACTATTGATCCTGATTCGCTTGAAGTACCAAGCACAGGTAAGGCAGTCGCACCTATAAAAGCTGCTGAAATAATTACAAGGCCAGAGCTTATTACCCCTCGACTTATAAGAGACTTTGCAAAAAATGTACAAATTATGACAAAAATAGCAGGTACAATGAGTTTAGATGGTAAAGTTTATGCTGGTGGTTGGCTAAATAAAAAAACAGAAAAAAATCCTGATGGTGATGGTTTATTTTATTTAGATGCCACAATGGTTATTGAAAATGTAAACGATGCTTTATATACTGCATATGCAGGAAACCAAATTGCTATTTTTGATCTAGGAGAATTTTATGAAACAAACACCCTTAAAGGAATCGAACAACTCAAACAAAATGGTACTTTCAGTAGCGACAGACAAGCAAGAATTAGATCAAATATACAACAATATAGTCAAGAATTTGTTGAGACAAGGCGTGAAGATCCATCCAGACAAGGAAGAAAATACTCCTCTATAGCAAGAGCAAGAACTGCCAAGGATCATGATGGTGATTTTTTAATTGATAGCACTATTGTTGACGAATATGATGTAAACAATGAAATAAAACCTCAACCTGAATACCAATCTAATCCTGAACAAGCAACTGAAGCTAGGCTTAACAAAACTTTAAAAATAGACGCTATTCGCAATCATCAAATTAAACGTAAAAATAAAATCTTTGATGTATACAGTTCTAATCCTAATGTAAGAGGAGCGGCTAGAGAAAATGTATCAATAATGTTAGCAGCTGAGTTAGAACAAGCTCTTAAACATAATAAAAATGCTGTTGGTTGGTATGATAAAATATTAGACGCAGCTAAGAAAACTGTTGTTAAATTATTTCCTGACATAATGAAAAATAAAGCAGATACTTTAGCTTTTGATTTTGCATTAGCTGTTGCTTCTAATGGTATGGGCGTTATACCAAACTTTAAGTTTGCTTCCGAACAATACAAAGGATGGGTTGAATCAAATCCTGATGTTGAATTAAGAAGATTTCCTGTTAAAGGAACAGGCGACAGAGTAAAAGCAATGAAAAACTCATTTGCTTTTTATAATTCTATGAAAAAAGCAGGTGCAAGCACTGATGAATTTATTGAGTTTATGAATCATGAAACTACACCTAAATTATTAAAAACAAACCAATTTATAATTGATACTGAAGCAACTGTTCCTGTAGGAGAATCAGCAGATACACCTGTATATGGATCTTATATAATTGGTCCTAAGATAGGTAACGGATTTTTTCAAAATCTTAGTAAAAATTATAAGCCATTAACAATGGACATATGGTTTATGAGAACCATAAACAGATTAACTGGCATGGGATTTAAAAAAGCACCAACAGATGCTACGGTTCAAAATAATATTCAAAGAATTTTACTTGCTATGGAAGGAAGAAAGCAACCTTCAAAGGCAGGCGAAGAAATAAGTGAGAATCCATTAAATGATTTAGATAAAGAATTAATAAAAAGATCTGAAGCATCTTTAGGAATAGATATAGTTACTGAAGCAAACGCTTTAGAATTTGCTACACAGTTTAGCAAAGAATATCAAGCATGGAGAAAAGACTCTCAAAAGAATTTTGTAATAGAAAATGGTGGCAAAGAAAAAGACGCACCAATTCCTGAAAAAACAGAACTTGCATTATCAACTCAAAGATATTTTGAAAATATGTCAATTAGAGAACAAGACGCTCCTAGAGGTGCTCCTGACAGAGCGATGATGAGAGAGTTAGTTAATAGAGCTAGAGAAATATTAAAAGACGATACAGGCACTAATATAGAAAATGCAGATTCACAGGCGGCATGGTGGTTTGCAGAAAAAAGATTTTTTGAAAAATTAGGTGTTGCAAAAGGCACTGGTCAAGACAATGATTACTTGGATGGTGCAATACATTTATTACAAACAGAAGGAATGACAAATGCAGAAATCGAAACCACACTTTCCCCAGAACAGAGATACAGACTCTATAGTAGAACAAGTGGAGTTAGAGCAGATGGACGACTTCGCCAAGGAGACATTGGAGGCATTCAGGTTGAGACAGCAAGAGTTAGCGAAGAAGTCGTAACTGACGACCCTGATATAAGACATGAAGTTATGTACGAATTTCTTGAGCCTAAAGAAGAATCTCAAATTAGAGAAACAGTTCAAGATATTAAGTATTCTATGTTGACTAATATGTTTGCAAAAAATCCACAATTGCAATTTGAAACTGTTCCTACAAGAGGCAAGCCTAGTCTTACAGATACAATGGCAAGAAAGTTTCTTAGACAAGCAAAAAATAGAAACTTAGATAAAGTTTTTGGGTTGGTTAGAGATGTAAAAGGAGGATTGACACCTACCTTTATACAACAAGGAGAGCATATAGATTTAGGTGGAGGAAAATATAGAGGATTTGGCACTGCTCATATAGAAGGAAAAAGAGTTGATAAAAACGGTAAGCCTATTTTAACTCATGAGCAAAGCATATTAGCTTTTCATGACTATCCATCAATACCTCATTTAGTAGATGATATGTTAACAGCATATGAGCAACAAAGAACAGACTCAGAAAGAGAATTAAACACAGATATAAGAAGAAGAGACACTGGTATTAGATTAGAACCTGACGGAGGAGTTGGGAATAATGATATTAGAATGGAATGGACAAAATCTAATACTGTTGCAGGGCAAGAAGATAGAAAAATAGTTCTTTCATTGAAGTATGACAATACTACAATTAAAAAAGGGAATGATGCTATCCCTATATATACTGTAAGAACTATTTACAGTACCCCAATTCAATCTCAAAAAAGAAAATTTTCTACTATTAGCAATGCTCCACCTAATCAAACGAGCCCTAATTCTGCTAAAATTGTTGCAGACATGCAGAAAAAAAGACAAAAAATAAGATACGATCTTTTGTCAGGAGTCATAGCTAAAGGTTTAGGATATGTTATTCCTCAAGATCAGGCTTTATTAAAAGCTCAAAGAATATTAACGTATATGCAAGATGCTATGTTGCCTGTTGGTGCTTTAATGGATCAATTAAGGAAAAATGGATACACAATAACTGATGCGGTTGATACTTATATGAGAGAAGAAGTCTTTCAAGGTATTGCAGGAGCTAAAGTAGACAAGGTTCAAAAAGAATTGTTTGAACCTATGATTAATGTAATTAAAAAATTAAATATAGAAGAAAGAAAACTACAAGAACTTCGTAACATTGATGGTGCTACTGATGGAATAAAAGGTTTTTTTGCTAGTACTGTAGATGAATATATTAACCCAAAGTTGGCGATTACGGATGCAATCCTTTATGCGCACCACGCACTAGAACGTAACAAATACATTGCTAAAAAGACAGAAGGTGCAGTTGTTAATGGATCTGGAATGACAAATACTGAAGCCAACGCAATAATTGCTTGGACTAAAACTTTGTCTAATGATGAACAAGTAAAAATACAAGAAATTAGAGACTTTGCTAAACAAATTAATGACAATACAATAAACCAACGTATTGAGAGTGGTCTTTTACCAGAAAACACACTTCAAATGGACAGAAATGATCCTGATTCAATAATAGTGTACGATAACTATGTGCCGCTTCAAGGGGACCTTGATCCCGAAGCGGAGAAAATATTATTTGATGATGGCTATGGTAAAAAAAGAAGGTTTAGTAATTATTTTGGAGCAATAGGTAGAGAAGACCGTAGAGCGACCGGGCGTTCTGTAGTAGGAGATTATGCACAAAACATTACCGCTTCTTTAATGGCCCAGAACAACAACGCTATTGATCGTGGTGAAAGAAATGTAGTTGGTCTTTCTTTTCTTAACCTTGTAAGAGGGCAAGAAGAACAGCCGGACGGATCTATCGCTATCAACGAATCACTCGCTAAAGAAATGGACAAAATTGCTGTAGATGTTAGTGATGTAGCACTACAAGACAGAAGGTCTAGAGGAATAAAACCTGATAATGAATTTATAATAAAGGAAAATGGTAAAGAAAAAATTATATTTATTAAGGATGACAGAATAGCAAGGGCTATGAACGGGTCTATGACTGCACAACAGACAAGTGCCATAACAAAAATGATGGGTAAACTTAACAGATACTTATCTATGATCAATACAACCTATAATCCATCATTTGTTATTCCTAACTTCTTTAGAGATTTAGAAGCCGCAGGAGTAAACATACAACAATATGACGAAAAAGGAATGACCGCAGAAGTTCTAAAAGGTTCTTACAAAGCAGTTCTAGGAATAGGGGCGGTATTAAGAGCAGAAAGTAAGAATGAAGCAGAGGTTAAAAATGATTGGTCAGATTTGTATAAGCGTTTTGTGAAGGCTGGTGGTAAGAACGCCACTAACCAAATGGGAGATGTTAGAGATCAAATAAATAATATTGGCAGTCTTTTAAATGAGATTTCTGAAACTGGAATAAAAAAGAAACTAGGTTTGAATAAAAATGGATTTACTAAAAAGTTATTACAACAACTAGATGATTACAACACAGCAGTTGAGAATGGTGTTCGTGTTGCTACATTTAAGGCTTTGACAGAAAGAGGTATGACGGAAACCCAAGCCGCTCAAGCGGCAAGGAACGTAACTGTTAACTTCTCCAAAGGCGGAGAAAATAAAGCATTTATGAATTCATGGTACTTATTCTATAATGCCTCTCTTCAAGGTTCAATGGCATTAATAAACTCTGCCGTAAGGTCTCCTAAAGTTAGAAAAGTTTGGGGCGGGTTAGTTGTATACGGAATGTTGCAAGATCAAATAAACAATCTCTTTTCTGGAGATGAAGATGAAGATGGCATATCAGATTATGATGAGTTGCCAAGACACGTTCTTGAACACAATTTAATATTTCCTACGCTTGGTTTAATGGATGATAAGTTTGTGCAAATACCTTTGAGCTATGGTCTTAATATGGCAACAAATTTGGGTAGATCATTAAGCAGAGTTCAAAGAGGAGAGTATACTGCGGGTGAAGCAACAAATTCTATCGTTGGAACGGCTTTTGAAAGTTTAAGCCCTATAGGTGCTTTTGATCATTTCTTAACATTTGCATCTCCTACAGTTGCAGACCCATTTATTTCTGTTTCTATCAACGAAGATTACAAAGGAGACCCTATCTATAAAGAGTCCCCTAATTTTAGTTCTAATCCAAAACCTGATAGTCAACAGTATTGGTCAAACACAAGTAGTATAGCTAAAACAATAGCAACCAGTATTAATTATATTACGGGCGGAGATGAAGTTGAAGGTGGATTTGCTGATTGGTCTCCAAATACCATAGAATATTGGTTTGGATACATCACAGGTGGTGTGGGTCGGTTTGCTCAACGTACATTTGAAGCCCCATTTGACATAGTTGATGCAATGAAGGGCGACTTTGATGGAGATATAGCAAGAAGTATTCCATTAGTACGAAAGGTATTTATAGGACCTTCTGATAGAGCGGATACGGGCAATTACTTAGATAATAGGCAAGACCTATTTACGATACTTTCCAGACTTGACTTGGCTAAACGAGCAGGGAATAGAGAAGATGTTGTCGCTATTTACGGAAAATATAAAAAAGAATTAAGTATAGCGGGAAGAATGAAAGCTATTGATAACGCAAGAAATAGAATGTTGCGTCAGATAAAAGAGATAGAAAGAAATCCTAGAATACCTGAAGAAACCAAAAAGAAGATTATAAAATTAAGAAGAGAAAAAATGAATGATCTTCAGCAAATGGGACTTATATTAATGAGGTCAGCGGGATTTAAAAAGGCGGGCTAAAAGTTGAATTTAACTTTTGAGCTAGAAGTTTGTGATACAGTAGGTAAATATTACTGCAGCCAGATCCAGACTTTCTTCGTAAAACATGTAGCTAAAAGTTGGTGATTTGATAAGATTTTATTTCGGCTGCGGCTCCAGAGTTTTAAAGTTGTGTAATAATTGATACACTATCTACACAAGTACGTTGGTTTAAGATGGTCTTGATCTAGGGATCATGCGACCAACTTGCACCAACTACTATCATACTATCATTTTTTCTTTTTTATCTTAATTAATTCCGAGAGATACCATTGAGCCTTTTGCAAGTCCTCTAGCCCATTCTTATGATTAAATCTCCACATGTACTTGATGATGTTCCCCTGTAGGTAAAATTGGTAACCATCACTAGTGGCACTTTTTATAGCATCTATACACTCGACCTTACCTTTTCTATAATGGCTTGGTCTATTTACGTTATCTTTCTTACTCATCTTCATTCTCCTCATAATCATCTATGTTTTTGATACTGTGTTGATTTATAAATATTGGAGTTTTGTCGCCAACCCAAGCACCTATGCTATTAAAGTGAAACCATTCTAGTGCTTCTTCTTCACTCCATTTATTGTCGTGCATCAGTATAAGTATACATTTGTTATAATCGTATATCGCCACTTGCTCTCTACTGAAGGCACTTATGGTACTTCCAACGAAAGCATCTTCAAGTCCATTTGCTAGTTTCATCTTCATTTTTTTTTCCTATTCCTTTAAATTCTTTTAAATCATAATGACACATAGGCTCTTGATCTTGCCAATCGTTTCTGTCTGATCTCCCGCCTTGTTTGATTTTATGAGGAGAAGAGAAGTCTAAGTATGCAACTTTGCCTATCCACGAAACAATCAGTATTGTTGGTCTTCGAGTGCAAAGCCACAAATCCCTAGACTTTAAAACTTTGGCTAAAGAAATCATATATGTGGGGAAAGTACCGAATTTATGAGTTCTGCATTTTACTTCTGCAAAGCCTAGTAATTCTTCGTCACGATACATTGCATAATCTAATTTATATGATATTGGCAGTTTGCAAGAAACCACGTTCCAAGATTTTGAAACGTGGTTTATCACTTGTTTTTCTGATATTAAGTTTAAATCATTCTCATACATAGGTCTCATAAGTTGATATCAACTTTTAGGAGAAGACATTTGTCTATCAAGCCACTTAGCTATATCTTTTCTTTTATAGAGTTTCCTTGGTCTTACTTCAGACTTAACCACAATCAAGCCCTTTGGAAAGTCTGCATCTTCATCATTGATCAACTTGTATATAGTCATTCTGCTCAGAGATAGATATCTAGCAACACCATCTAATGTAAGATACTCCGACTTTATGTCAGCCTTATTTTCAGACTTCTTTTGTGTCATTTTAATATCTCCTAGAATGGTATTTCATCATCTAATTCATCTTTAGATGGGGTCTGTTGTTGAGGTTTGTTAGGCTCTACATATCCGTTTTGTTGCTCTTGCCTTTCTCTCTCAATATTGCCAATTAATCTTAGGTATGGGTTACCTGCTTTACTTAATTTTTTCCACCCAACTAAATTTATTTTTGGCTGATCAATTCCTTCTTCCTTTTGCTTGATCAAATCATTAACAACTTCTATTTCAAGATTAAGCATACCTGAGTAGTCAGGGCTTTTATCTGTTCTTTTTTCTTTTTGTGCGAATAGTCCGCCCGTTGCGGGGTATTGATTGTTGTCCATCAATTGTTCTCCTTTGTTGATGTTATTTCTTCAGCCCTTTTTTTAAAGGCTAGTTCTACTTCTTCGTAGTCTTTAGGGGATTTGTCTTTTAAAACATCCCTTGCTTGTTTATTGTTTTTCCAAAATCCAACTAAATCTGCTCTGTTATCAGTCATAGGCATAAACTGAACGAACACTTCTTTGATCATTGCTATGCCTTTTTCGTCTTTTTTAGTGCCATCTAAATTATTAAATGTAGCAGTTGGCAAGTTGTCTTCATCAGGATTGTCATTAGTTCCGCCTATTATTTCTTCAGGTCGCTCTTTTTTAAAACTGTCAGCTTCATCCTCCGCATATACATCTCCATGAAGTCCAATCAACTTTAATATCACACGATCCTTGGCTCTTTTCTCTGCCATAGCATACGGGTAACTATTCTTATTGTTGGATGGGGATGCTTCTCCAATAGACCATTCTGACTTGTCTCCCATGTGTCCCATAACAAGAAGACTAGCAATTCTTTTTTCAGAGTTTCTTTCCAAGACTTCAGGCTTATCAAATTTTATATTAAATTTAACTGAAACTTTTTCTAATGCTTTATGTAATAGCACATAAGTTCCATGACAATCCCAACCCGCTTGGGAAGATGTCATTCCTATTTCTTTTAAGGTCTCAGCAACCTTTGGTGGTATATTACTTTTCATTATTTACCTCTAATTCTTTCTTTTCTATTAGCAAACCAAACTCATATCCTTTTCTGTAATAAGCTGAACTCTTATTTACTTCATACCTATCTTTATAGAAAAGACTATCCTCTACACCTTTTTTAAATACAGAGAGATAGTTACTTCTTTTTGAATCCACTATGCTATTCATTGTTTAATCCAATTTCTTATTTTGTCTCTTATGTAAATATAAATTTTTATAGGCAAGCATATATAAACACCCTTACCTTTATTTGTTGCTTCGATTATATGGTCGTTTATTAAAGAAGAACCCTTTGACCTAGTGGATGAAATCTTAGGTTTAAGCCTTACAAGACCACTTTTCTTTACTCTTCTTATAACTTTTTTTTCTTTCTTTATATCACTTGGATAATTAATATTATCTTCCGCCATTTCTACCTCTCTTTAAATTGATTACAAAATTCAGCAACAGAACAATAGTTGCCCTCACAACGAGTATACTCTCCACCTCGAAATTCTATTTCAGTAGCATCATTAGGATGCAGTCTATGTTTTTGATATTCTTCTTGAAAACTTAAAGCTGACTTCTCATTGTCAAAAACTTTAATTGCCCTTTTTAATTTTTTCTTTTTTACTGCCCAACTATTATTTTTTCTCCATGTCTCTTCATCAGAACATAAGGGCAGATGCTCATGGATATCAAAATTTATTTGGGCTTCTTGATGAAGCTTCATTCTTTCTTTGAGATAACTTAATCTGTCTTCAAAGCTCCATAGTGGCACATCTACAAAAACAATAGGGGACTTGGGGTAATTCTCTTTTCTTTCGCTTTCTCTTCTGTTCCAATCTCTCAGGATGGCACATATTTTTAAATTAGTTACGTTTTGTTTAGTAAAAGCATTTTTGTCGTCTACCAAATAAGCATAGCAGTTTAACTGCTTCTCCCATTCAGGCTTGCCATATATCACAGACCAAACAGAAGTGACCTTGTAATCTATAATTGTTATTGAATCTTCATGTGTTTCTTGCCTATCTAAAGCACCTGACAAAAGCCAACCATCTAATTCAGAGAACAATCTTTCTTCGTTAACAATTTTATCTGATGGATGACCTACTCTTGGGTAGGGGTTTGAACTCTCTAACACAGAGTGAACCGCAGTACCAAATAATGCCCATATCATATCCACCGCATCAACTTCAATTTGGTCATCAAAGTTTTCTTTCATGATCCTAACTCTTGGACTGTCGATAAGGGTGGTTACTGAAATATCAGCTTTACCTTTACTATATTTATCGTTTAGGGCAAAATCCACAAATGGTTGTGGCATACCAAATTTATTGGTTATTCTCATGTCATCTCCTACTATGCAATTTAATTAATAATAGGAAAGCCTACTTATGTCAATAGAAACCCAAAGAAAAATAAATTTTATTATCGAGGGCGAACCCGCAAGCAAGTCAAACTCTAGAAAAATAGTTAAATTTGGCAATCGACCCGCACTAATAAAATCTGATAAAGCTAGAAATTATGAAAAAATATTTGCACAACAATGCCCTATTTTGGATAATCCTCTTGAAAGTGATGTAAAAGTAGAGTTAATTATATATTATGCTTCTAGAAGACCTGATCTTGATGAGAGTGTGGTCTTGGATTGTATGCAAGGAAAGATATATGTCAACGACAGACAAGTTAAACAAAAGTATATATATTGGGGGTTGGACAGAGACAGACCTAGAACTCATGTCCGAGTCTCGCCTTTGGAATCATGTGATTTGCCAAGCGATTTCTGACTCTTATTTAGGTGGGCATCATGAAAAACTAGCAGTAGCTAGGTGGGTAAAGAGTGATGACTTTGAAGAGGTTTGTGACATGGCTGAGTTAAATACTGACAGATTAAGGGGTCACATGAAACAAATATTAACTAGCAAAGAAGTTGTCGCTAGGTACTTGGGTGAAAGATTAAAAAAAGTTATTCAGTCAAGAAGTTCTCCCCACTAGTTATAACAATACTAGTTATAAATATATATATATATATACTAGTTATAACTAGTGTAAGTTGAAGTTAACTTTTAGACCGCATGTTCTACAAAAGCGGGGAATTTGTTTTAGCTTTCTGTCTGCCAACTAATAATAAAATAATTTTTTTTTGTTGACGAGGAATTTTTATGGCACTATCTTTTTCTTCAATGCATAGGAGAAAATCATGGAACTAAGTTCAATTATAAGGGCAGATGCTCTTAAATTAGGTAGCGGGCAACACAAAATTAATTGTCCATTTTGTTCAAGTGACAGAAAAAAAAGAGATCAAAAAACATTATCGTTAAAAGTTGATAACTCAGCCGTAGTTTTTAACTGCTGGCATTGTCAACAGAACGGCTCTATTCGATTTGAAGACAATATAAAATATATAAGGAGGGACAATGTGGTTCATGCTGTTGACAAAAAGTGGCACGATATATCGTCAGAAAATGGAAGTTTAAGTTATTTAAAAAGTAGAGGTATATCAGAGGGAACTGCGAAAAGTATTGGGGTAAAATTTAAAAATCATTACATAGCATCAGAAAAAAAAGAGATGCCTTGCTTGGTATTTCCTTATGTGAGTAAGGGGGAAACAGAATTTGCTAAGATAAGATCATTCCCAACAAAAGGTTTTTCTAGTCAGGGATCAGCAGTTAATTTTTTTAATATAGATAATGTTGAAACTAATGATTGGATAATCATTTGTGAGGGGGAAATGGATTGTCTTTCATTCGTAGAGGTAGGATATAAATCCGTTGTTTCTATTCCGCATGGGGCGGTAATGAAAGTAATTGATGGCAAGATTGATGCTCATGAAGATGGCAAATTTAAATTTATTTGGAACTCCAAGAAGAAATTGGAACTGTGCGATAAAATTGTAATAGCTATGGATAGTGACAAAGCGGGTCAGGCAATGGCAGAGGAGATTGCGAGGAGAGTTGGCAAGGATAAATGTTACAAGATAGATTACCCTAAAGACTGTAAGGATGCCAATGAAGTTCTTGTTAAGCATGGTAGAAAAAAATTAGACGAGATTGCCTCTAATCCAATACCATACCCAGTTTCAGGACTTTATGATGCTTCTCATTTTTATGATGAAGTTGATGAAATTTATGAAAAAGGAGTGGGGTCAGGTGTGTCTACTGGCTATGAAGAGGTAGACCCTTTATACACAGTTGTTGAGGGTCAGTTAACTGTTGTTACGGGTCATCCATCTAGCGGTAAATCTGAGTTTGTTGATCAGATAATGGTAAACATAGCAAAAGATAAGGCTTGGAAATTTGGTATCTGTTCCTTTGAGAATGAGCCACGAATACATATAGCAAAACTTATAAGTAAACATATGGGCAAACCATTTTTTGATGGCATAACACCCAAGCTAACAAAGGATGATTTAGTAGAGGGAAAGAAGTTTGTGCAAGATCACTTTTCATTTCTTTATCAGGCTGATGGATCGCTATCTACGTTAGATAGCATTATGGAAAGAATGAAAGTTGCGGTTATGAGACATGGTGTCAGGGGAGTGGTTATAGACCCTTATAACTATATTATGAAAGATGGCACAATCTCAGAAACCGATTGGATTTCTGATATGTTAACTAAGCTAAGAGTTTTTGCTCAAGCACATGGAATACATATTTGGTTTGTTGCTCATCCAACAAAGATGTTACGAAAAGATGATGGGACTGTTCCACCACCAAAGGGCTATGACATATCAGGATCAGCTAGTTGGTTTGCTAAAGCTGATATAGGATTAACAGTTCATAGACCAAATCCATCATCTTCAAGCATAAGCCAAATATTAATTTGGAAGTGTAGATTTTCTTGGGTAGGTTCTATTGGGGACTGTGGTTTATCGTTTGACAAAGTTACTTCAAGATATAATAGTCTTGGTAAGATGCAGAGTGTGGAAGATATGTTAGCTCCAAGAGGTTATACTCATCCAAGCATTAGAAATAAAAAGCCAATGCCAAAAAGT
>TARA_R110002049_G_scaffold59417_2_pt1 | contig 16953 bp, 15 predicted proteins | sample TARA_R110002049 | Tara Oceans TARA_R110002049 (sample SAMEA4396941) | marine metagenome | biome: Polar Biome; feature: [SRF] surface water layer (ENVO:00010504); material: water (ENVO:00002006), including particulate matter (ENVO:01000060) such as... | depth 5 m | reverse complement strand
ATCCTCGCCAAGCTCGTCGCTGAATTTCGCAATGCAGCTTGGTTTTTTGGCAACCAGTGCGACGTTCGAAAAGACGGGCTTCGACTCGGTGTGCGCGACGCCTTCCGCCGTGAACGTATAGGCCAGTCCGCTGGTCTGCACGGCGACGTCTTTCGTGTCGCTCATCATCGGAACGACGCGAGCCTCTTTGCGGAATACGCCGTGCATGTCTCGCACGTAGATGATCGAGTTCGCAAGCTCGCTCGGTACGAGATAACCGCCGTCGGCCGGCGTTCCCTCAGTCAGCCCGCCTTTGATAAGCCCGTGATCCTGGCACCATTCGATCGATGCGGCGCGTTGATTGATCATCGCGAGCCCGAACTGACCGATCGCATAAGCGGCTCGGTAGTTTTCTTCGGCAGTTGCGTGTGATTTGACCGCTTGCAGCTTAGGTCGAACGACGTTCACGGGCACCCGAACGCGGTCGATGATTCCGCCGCCACCCTCGTCGGCATCGTCGTCTTGCCCGCCTTGTGGCGGCACCGTTGCTCGGCCGCGAGCGCCTTCGGTGATCCGGTTGCGGGCGGATTCGATCTTTTCTTGCCGATCGATTTGCGATTGCTTTTTGTGCACCAGGCCGGGCACGTGATCCTCGTCGCCTGGTTCTCCGCTGCCGAGAATCTTGTCGATCCGCTGCTCGTCCTCTTTCGAGAGCGGACGGCCCTCTTGCTCGGCGACTTGTGCGATCGCTTCGACTTCGGCGTACAGTTCGCCGAGTTCCTCGCGCAGGCCTTTCGCGTCAGTCCAGTCGGCGAGTACGGTAAATGCCGCGCCTGCACAAATGGCTGGCAAGATCATGCGGTGCAATCGATCGCGTTTGCGTTCGGTGCATCGAGCGGCGCGTGAGATATCGGCTTTATTTGGTTGCATCGTGCGGTTCCCTGGGGCGAAAACGTATCAGTTACGGTTTGCCGTCGATGAACCGCGCCGCTAACCAGTTGCGCGAGTTGTTTGACGTTCGCTTCTATTGATAGGCGACTTTGCGTGCGCCGTCAACATTACACGCCGGCGCGGGCCCGAGCGGCAGCCACGCGAGCGCGCAACGCGCCGGGCGAGCGTCCGCTGCTTTGCTCTGGTGCTTCGGCCGAGCTTTCGTCCGATTTGCCACGGCGACGACTCGTGGTCGCGGCCGGCCGCATCGGCGGCGGCGCCAGTTCGATCGACGCCTCGATCGTTTGCTCGTATTCCTCGCAATCCTTCGGCGCGTTCTTGTACCGACCCTTGGGCACTCGCAGCGAGATATTCTTGGCGGCCGACGTTTTTCGGTCCGCGAAACCGTGCTCGATCGCCTCGTCGGCATTAAACCAGGTCTCGGCCTCGAGCCAAGCGGTGATCTGTTTCTGGTCGCCACCGGTGCGAGCGACGTACGTCTCGATCGCCGCATCGTCATAGCCTTGCAGCACCGCGCATTCTTTTTCGAACGCACGCTTGTTGCCAGCCATGAACGTCCATGCCTCGTGAATCATCACGCGAGCATTCGCCGCGATCTCGATCTCGTCGCCGGCCATCATCACGATCGACGCCGCCGAGGCAGCGATTCCATCGACCTTGACCGTGATGCTGCCCTCGTGCTCGCGCAGCAAATTGTAGATCGCGGCGCCGATGTCGCAGACTCCGCCGGGCGAGTTGATTCGCAAATCGAAATCCTGGTCGCTGCCGATCTCGTCGAGCGCCGCGACGATGTCGATTGCGTCGACCATGCCTGCCCAAGCCGGGCCGATTTCGTCATAAACGAACAGTTGCGGCCGCTTGTTAGCTGCCTTGACGACTTTGCAGCCGCGAATCTCGCCGCCGGCTTCCTGTCGGTTGGTTTGTCGTGCTTTTGCCATGGTTTCGACTCCGTTCGGTGGTCGTAGCAGTAGGTAAAGTGCGAGCGATCAGGACGCCGCGTACTGATTCAGCAGGTTTGTGATCGCGGCGTGAAAATCGTATTCGCTGTGCACGAAAAACTCGACGTCGCCGCGTTCGCCGCAGCCGATGCGGTGCCGACGGTACGTGCCGCCGGCTTCGTCAGCAAAGTAAGGTCGCGATCCGTCGGCCGTTTGCTTGTCGAGCGATCCGCCGAGGCAAAGGATCGGCCGCGGATCGTTCTTTTTCGTGTTGCTCATTGCGTTGCCTATGTCATTTTGAATTTGAGCACGTCGGTTGCCTGATCAGGTGCTCGGTATCGCGTCTTGACCGTCTTGCCGGCGTACCTGACCTCGACTCGATACCAGCCGCCGCCCTCACCGAATTGCGACCGCCGAATCATCGGCACGATCGCACGTCCGCTCGCATTCGTTGTGTAAGTACGAGACACATTTGTGGACAGTCCGGAGAGCGTCAGCTCGCCGTCGCACTCGAGCACCGCCCAGACTGTCGCATCTTCAATCGCGATTCCGTGCTGGTCAATTGCATCTACGGCGACATTGCACTTCTCGGGCTCGGCCGCATCGGGCACGGTGGACCCATCGATTTCGATTGCGTCGAGAGTCGCGTCGCCGGCGACTGTGATTTCGACATTGTCCGGCGCCGTGTATCCGCTCGGCGGCGTGACCGCGACCAGGTAGTCGTCAGCGTCAGCGCGCACGGTCGCCGTGCCGTCGGTGCCCGTGATTGCCGTCGCGTTGGTGGTCACACCCGCGGCCGTCAACAGTGTCACTCGAGCACCGGCGATCGCGTCGGTCGATGCGGAATCGATGACCGGAACCGTGATCGAGAAATCGCCCGATGCCGAATCGTCAGCTGGCGAATCGACAGGAAAAACAGCCTCGGTGTCGGTAAGGTTGCCGACGTATCGCACGCTAAGCGTCACGCCGCTCTCGGTCTTCGTCTCGCAGACCACGCGACCCTCGACACCCTCGGGCACGACGAACTTGATGAAATTTGGCGTGATCTCCGTTACCGGATAGCCAGCCGGATCCGGTGTGCCGGTACCATCGGCGACGGTCACGAACGCCCGACTGGCGCCCGTTTCGGTATACATCTCGATTGTCGTGTCGCTCACTTTCTACCTTTATTCTTGGCCTAGTCTCGGCCCCAAAGGATCTCGATTGCACCGATCACTAGATTGCCAAACGATGCAGAGATTCCCGCCCGCATCGCTTGCGAGGTATCGATCGCCGATGCGTCGACGCTCTCGTACGTGGCGAAGCCGTCGCCGACGACCAAGTGCATTTGATCGCTGTCGCAATGCCAGTCGAGACCGATCGACCGAGCCGCCGTCGCCTCGTTGTCCTGGTATCCCCAGTCGTAGAGATCATCGCCGGTTTGTGCCACGACGCCGCCGCTTTTGATTTCCAGGCGAGCTCGGCCGGCGATCGAGCTGTAGGTCTGAGCAATGGCACGCTCGTCGCCGGACAGGTCGCCGGTTTCGGTCGCTTCGAAGAAACCCAGTACCGGTATTCGAGTGGTCACGGTCGAATACGATCCATATAGCCGGATGGCAATCCGGCCCACGGTATCCGGCGTCAGGCTGTTCTTCAGTCTCATGCCGGCCCAGTTTCCGGAGCTCGCGCTCAAGGCGATGCCAGTCGCGACAAACGCATGGCTACCGCTGCCGGTGTGGGCTGTCTCAAGCCAACTGGGCAGCGTTCCCGACGTGAAATCATGGTAGCGTCGAAACGTGAAATCGTCGCGTGCCGGCGATAGTTTCGGCATTCCGTGCGTGTGGCTCTTTAGTTCGATCGCGGCCACGCCGATCGTGTTGGCGTTCGAGTCGTCTGTCGCGGTATAGAACAGGTATTTCTGGCCGTTGTGGTCGACCGTTGTGAAGTGATCAATTTCGCGAGAATCGAATTCGCCGCTCTCGCCTTGCTCAATAAACGGTATTGCCTGCGATGTAAACTTGCGCCCTCGATCGTCGATCGATACCTGATACAGCTGCGAGTCGCGAATGGCGCCGCCTGTGACGACGGACGATGCGATCGCAATCGTGTTGCCGTCGGCGAGTGTGCCGAAGTCCGAGATCTGCGTCGCCATCACCCAGCCGGAAGGCAGGCCAATCAGATCGTTTTCTCGATCGAGAATCGCCAGCCGGTCCCATGTCTCCAGGTCGTCGGATCCCCATTGCGCAAGGTGGTAATCGTTGGTGCCGCCGTGGATCGAATACCCGATGAACTTGTAGGGGATTGCGGGGAATGGATTCAGCGCCTTGACGAAATATCCGCAGTGCCCGTCGCCCGGAAACTCGGCCGGATCGTAGTCAAGTATGATCGGTGTCGGCGCCGGTGCCAGGTCTAGCAGTCCGGTTTCGCCCTCGCCAATGCTTAGCGTCGTCGTCTGGATGCCGTCGGCACCAGGCACGCCGGCCTGGTGCGTCGTGACGTACCACTTGCCGTCGACGTACAGGCTGTGCGCGGTCTCTACCGACGTTCCGATCGTGCTGGGATTGTAAATCGGGTTTGCGGCCGGCTTGACGGCGATTGCGTCAAAGTCGCCGTTTGCCAGTGCGGCGTCGTAGGATTTCCAGTTTGCGCTGGCGCTAGGGTCGCCGGTGCAGACCCAAAGGTAGATTCCGCCGGTCGAGTGGTCGGTCGAGAACGTCATGATGTAATCGCAGGGCCACGAGTCCATGTCCGTGACGTCGATCACTTGCGGCCAGTATGCTCGGTTCGTTGCACCGGGTGTGATCAGCTTTCCTAGTTTTGTCGCTTGCCATCGTCGCGGCTGCGTGGCGAACGTCGGCGCAGCATATTCAAGCTGGCCGTCGATAACGCTCTTGACTCGCAAGACGTCGCCAACATTGCGCAAGTTGATCGGAGCGATCATCGGCCCGCCGTCGCTGTTTCGCATGCCGCTGGTATTGAATCCTTGCATTTACTGGCCTCTTGCCTCTGTGCTGGTTCCGATCTCGAGTGCGTGGATCTTGCGTGCGTAGTCGTTCATGCTGTGGTCGCGGACGCCGTCGAGCAATCGCGACGTCGCGCCTTTGATTCGCTGGAGCATTTTTAGCAGGATCGACGGATTCGCCGATACGCCGCCGTTAGGCCAGATGTATAGCTCTTGCCCGGCGTGCAGGTATCCGGCCGATCTCGGCGGCACAAGCGGCACGATATCGTTGTTGTTGCGATACCGCTGAATTCCGCCGCCGGTCTTGGGCGTGTAGTTGGCGACGACCTCGACGGATTTGCGGAAGCTGTCGTCGCCGGCACGCATGGCGCCGAACGTGACCAGCGATACCGATGGCGGAATGTCTCTTGCGGCAAGCATTGCGCACGTCACGCTGGCAAGGGCTCCGCCTTGGGAGTGACCGCACACGCGAATCGATTTGCCGTCGCTGATCGCAGCCCGGCAAATTCGGTTCAGCTGAGGCCAGATGGCGTCATGGCTGCTGACGAGCCCGGCGTGGCACTTGCCCACGATGATGCGTCCGACGATCGTGCTGCCGGCCGCTAGCGGTGTCAGTCCGATTCGAGAGTTGATACGCACTTGCGAGCGGTTGCTGATGTTGGTGCCTCGCCACACGATATAGAGCTCGTTGTCGCTGACGCACGCACAGCAAACCGCGTCGATGCCTTTGCTGTGCAGGACGTGGCAATATCGCAATCCGGGAATGCCGGCGATCATTTGTTTCTCGAGATCCTCGAGCCGGCCGTAGATTCGCAGGGATAGCGTCGCGCACGTCTTAGCAATCGCAAGCATCGGCCGGCTGACATATTCGTCGACGGTCGGCCGTCCACCGCAAATGAGCCGCCGTTTTTGAGCCGCCGCGGCCGCCGACGCCAACGCCGGCACGAGTGCCGTGATTGCGAGCGCTAGGTAGGTCGCCAATCTTGCGACGTCCAGATTGTCAAAGCTCATGCGTGCCCCCGAGTTTCTCGACAAGAATGCCGTTGCTCTCGAGCAATCGCTCGATGCGCTCGATTCGCTGGATGGACACGGCCTCGCCGGCCTCAAGTTCTCGGATCGACGCCGTATTGTCGCGGATCGCGCCCCAATAAACGCCGACCAGCAGCGCACCGATTAGCGCGATCGAGACCGGCCCAAAAGTGTTGATCGCGCTGTCGCGGCCGCGAGCATGCGCGACCTGCCCGGCGATCTGCTTCAGCTCGTTTTGCAATTGCTCGATCGATTGCCGGATGAGATGCAGCTCGTTTTCCATGCCCGCTAGTCTGCTGAGTTCGGTTTCGCTCACGGTTCCGCCTCGTCGGTTGCGGGTTTCTCGATCGCCCCGGCTAGTTGCTCGGCCAATGCCCTCGCGTCGGACCTATCGGCCAGCGTGTCCGCGAACGCGACCGGATCGAGGCCGCGAACGTCGGCAATGCGTGCATCGATCATCGCGGCCGCTTCGTCGCGATCGCCGCCGAGCGATTCCCACACCCGAGCGAATGTTTTTGGCCACTCGCCCGAGCTGTAGAACTTGTCGCACCAGGCCGCGAAACGAACACGATCGCCGCCGAATTTCGCCGCCGCGTCGTCGATGCGTTTTTGCTCGACCGCAAACAAGTCGGCCAGTCGCGACTCGTACGCCGTGATCAGCCGCTCGCGCAGCTGGTTCGCTTCGCTGCTATCGTCGCCGCCGCCCTTGCCGCTGCTGGTGTTCGGGTTTTCGTACGCGTCGCCGCCCTCGTACGGCTCGAGTCCGAGAATTTCGCGACCGTCGTTCGGCGAGTAGATTCGGTGCGTGATGCCGACGCCGATCGTCTCGAGCGTCGATTTCATATCCGATCGCAATAGCGAGCCGGCGTTGAGCTTGTGGAAATGCGAATCGTTCGACTTCTGACGCTCGGTCAGCAGCTTGCAGTCGCGTTGTTCCTCGTATCGCTTCATCAGTTTGCCCGGCAGCCCGGCCAGGTACGCGATGACGCGCTGCTCGTGCGAGTTGTACGAATTGCTCTCGTCGCCGAGGATCGTCTCGAGGCACCAAAAAAGCGCGGTGTCTTCACGCTGGAATTGTCGCGTCTCGATCGTCTGGGAATCGCGACCGGTGTGCGAGAGCGTTTTTGCCGTGACGCCGTGACGAAACATCGCCGTTTTTCCGACGTTGTCGAGACCCTCGTGCATCTCGCGAACCGACTTTAGGTAGTCGCGGGCTTCGGACTCTTTGCGGAGCTGCCCCGGCGGAACCTCGAGGATCATGCCGGGGATGGCATTGCGACCTAGGTGCGTCGATTGCTGTTTTTCGGCGCCCAGCCCGAGGCCGATCGACTGCTTTGCCATCTTGTAGACATCGTACCCGGCAATTCCGTCGGGCGAGTGCCCCATAATGTGCAACACGTCGCGGTCGTGAATTTTGTACCGACGCGTCGTGCCGTACTCGTCGACTTGCAAGTCGGCGATGTGCCACTTTTCACCGTCGGCAAGCAATGTCCGGCATTGATCCGGATGCATGATTGTCATCCGCAGTGGGCGCATGAATTCGTCGCGCTCGATATAGGCCCGGCCGTTGCCGCGAAACACCGCGTGGCCGATGACCGCGTCGGTGAAGACGCTGTTCGGGTAGACCGGGCTCGGGTACTTCAGCAGCCGATATGCCGGATGCCGGCGATCCTCGACGGTCTTTCGGTCGCCGACACGTTTGCGCAGCGACCATGACATCACTGACAGGTGTCCGGCGATCTTGCTGATCGCGTAGTGCACCGGCGCGTAGCTCATCGCAAGCGATGGCGTGACCCGCACGCCGCTGGATGTGTTCGCCTCGGCCACAATGTCTCGCAGCCAGTCTTGCAGATCGTCGCGACTGACTCCGCTGGTGCCGTCGTATCCGGCCGAGTTGGTCGGCGCGATCGATCCGCCGATCTCGATCGAAGAAAGCGCATCCCGCACACCCGCCGGAATTGAATCCGGCATTGGCGTTTGTGCGACGGTTAGATCGTTACTCATTGTGCGCCTACATGATCATGATTGCCGCGCCCTCGTCCGGCGGCGGCTCGGTTATCCATAAGCCAAGCGCCATAATGTCGGCGCAGACTCCGTCGATTGTCTTGTGTCGCTGCAGCACGTCCTCTCGTTTCGGCTTGACCGGCCGAATGTTGCCCGATGAATCGGTTGAGAATTGCACGTGTGACGATTGCCAGCCGATCACCTGGTTGCCGTTGTGTCGCATGCGTCCGAGCCTGAGCAGCCGCTCGTACTCCTCGGTCGGCTCGGCATAATTTGCCATCGTCTGCCGAAACTCTTGTCGCTCGCATCCGGTCGCCGCTTCCATCTCTTGCGTGACGTGCTCCGCGTTCCACGGGTCGAACGCCAGTTTGTCGATCTCGTACAGTTCGGCGAGTTCTTCCCATTTCGCGAGAATTAGCGAGTAATCGCACACGTCGCCAGGTGTGATAACCAGGTTGTTGCGAGGGTTCTCGGACCAGGTGCGAAAATCGACCTTGTCGCGCAGATCCCAGACTCGCGATTCGGGCATGAAAAAATAGTTGAGCCGCCGATACAGTTCGTCCTCGTCCTCGTCGCGAAACATGAGCGAGAGCGCCGACAAGTCGAACACTTTCGCCAAGTCGAGCCCGGCACGGCACGGCCGGCCGGCCAGGTCTTCGGCGGTGTATTCCTCCAGGTTCGCCTCGTGCGATCCTGCCGGCAGCCCGCTCGATTCGGTTCGTGTCCACACGTTGAACCCGTATCGCAGTGCCCGCGGTATCTGTCGCGGGTTCGCGCGGGCCTCTTTCATGTCGGCGAGAAACTCGTCGGCGTTGATCGTATAGCCGTAGCTCGGGTTGGCTCGCTTGTGATACTCGGGATTCAGCAGCCCGTCCCAAGGCGTGCCCGTCTTGCCGTCGCCCTTGAGCTCTTCCTCGCTGACGGAATAGATCAGCGAGAATTGACGGTGGTCGACGATCTCGCCGCGTTCGACCTTTCGGCAATAGTCGTGATAGTCCCAGCACACGCCCTCTTGGTCCTCGCCGGCCGTCGTGATCACGAACAGCAACGGTTGGTCGCGAGCTCGGCCCATGTATTTGAGGCAATCCCAGAGCGCATAGCCTTTCCATGCGTGCAGTTCGTCGATGATTGCGCAGTGACCGTCGAGCCCCTCTTTCGACTCGACCACGTTCGACAGTGCCGAGTATTCGCAATTCAGCCGGTCGTAGAAAACGTGGTTCGTCGACCGGTTCACTCGCAGGACCGAAGACAGCCGCTCGCTCGCGTTGATCATCGCGATCGCTTCGCCGTGCACGAGCTTGGCCTGATCCTTGTCGGTCGCCGCGCTGAAGCACTTCGCACCAGGCTCGCCATCGAACGCCAGCATGTAGATCCCGAGCCCGGCTGCCAGCGTGCTCTTGCCGTTCTTCTTGGGGATTTCGACGTAGCTTTTCGTGAACCGCCGCAGCCCATTCGGCCGCATCCAACCGAATAGCGGCTCGATCAAGTCCTCTCGTTGCCAGTCCAGCAGTTCGAACGGCTTGCCCGCGAACCGGTTCTTCGCGTGCCTGAGGAACCTCGGAAAAAACTCCGTGCAGTGAGCCGCCGATCGCCGGCAGAAGTAGTACCCATCCAAGCACGCACGCTCGTCGGCTTCGCTGCGGATGCAGTTGAGCCAGCCCTCGCGTTTTGCGCGTGACTTGATCGCGGTCAACTTGTGAACGCGCGCAGGTCGGGTCGATCGTTTTTTCGTGCGGGTCGGCATCCATGCCCGTTAGCTATCGTCCTTTTGAGTTTGCCGCGGCTTCAGTTTCGCGTAGGCTGCGATCGGGTCGCCCTCGTCATCGTCAGCGTCGGGATTCACGACGGCCAGGCCGCGACGCTTGTTGACACCGATTCCCAGCCGATCGGCAAGCCGCTGGATCGTCTCGACGGCTTTGTCGCGTTGCAGTTTGGCCGGGTGCACCGCGACATAGCCCTTGTCGGTTGTGAAAAATCGGCCCTCACGTTCCATCTCGACGGAAGTATCGGAAAACTCTTGCCAAGCATCGCAGTACAGCGCCAGCAGGTCGACGTCGATCGTGATCAGCAGCCGCCGGACAGTGAGCTCGTCGACAAGCTGCCACCACTTCTCGCAAGCGACCGGCTTCGGTTTTAACCAGGCGGGCGGCTTCAATTTCGGCGTCGGCAGATTCGCAAAGGTCGCTGATTCCGTTTTCGACGGCGTCGCAGAATCGGGCGAGGGCTTGGCGGCTTTCTTTGTCGATCGAGATCGTCGCGTTGATGCCGCCGGCGTTTTTGATTTGGTCGAGCGATTTGCCGGCTTGCTGTCGCCAGTTGTTGGCGTGCGTTTTTTTGCCGGCTTTCGCTTCGTCGATCGGGATGGTTTCGCGGCCTTGCTCGCCGTTTTTTTCTTCGCCATGGGTCATCGCGTTAGCCCCGCTTGAGTGTCGCGAATGGTTTTCTGTTTGTGATGAGTTCCGCAAAGCGGTTGCAAGTTCTGGCGATCCCAGTGCAGCGGATCGTCGACGCCCTTGGTCGGCTTGATGTGGTCCACTTCGGTCGCCAGCACGTGCATCGTTCCCGCGGCGACACAGTGCCGGCATAGCGGTTCGTCGTCGAGCACTTCATCTCGCAGCTTTTGCCAACGCCGGCCGTAGCCGCGGCGGTGCGCACTCGGCCTCGGCTCTTTGCCGGATTTGCGCCGGCGTGCGGTGTGTCCGTTTCGATAATGGTTTGCTCGTTTCGGCATTTCGTTTCGGGTTCGCCGATCCGGCCGCGGGTGGCATGTCCATCGCAACACGCTCGCGGTCGTCTCGGCCGGGCACGGGTGGAGGCAGCCGACGCCCGATTCGCGTAAAAACGTCGGCGTGCACCGTGCCCGCGTGGCGAGTGCCCAATCACTCGCCGCGGTTCGTTATTAGTTCGCCGATCAGTTCGCAAGCGAACACGATCAGCACGATCAGTAGTCCTCGGATTCGCCCCGGTGATTTCATTACGGCAGCGGCGACGGCGGCAGCGGTACCGAAGTCGCTGCGGCTCCCGTTCCTTGAGTGAATCGGCTCGCGGCGCCCGTCGGCATCGTGCCGGTTTGGCCGGGCGTTCCGCCGGCGGCCAGGTCTTCGGCCTCGGGCGTCGTACCGTCGGGCCGCAGCCTGTCATACACCGCTCGCAAATTGACCGGCCATTCGGACAGCTGTGGCAGTTCGCTGACCGGAATTCCGTCACGTAGCACGCCGAGCTGGTCCTCGGTCATGACGCGATTGAGCGGCGGCACGGTGTCGACGAATTCGGTGCCTGGGAAAGCGTCGTGCGGGTTGTAGCTTTGGAAATCGGAATCCTGCAGCGAGAAAATCGGGTCGAGCGCTTCCTCGCGAGTTTTGCCGAACAGCTCGATCGCCATTTCGGTGTAGATGCGTCGCAGGTATTGGCCCATCAGTCCGACGAAGTTGTCGCTGACTTCCATCGATCGAGCGTTCTCGGTGTGCTGCATCGCTTCGCTGATCATCATCATCGCGAACCCGGCCCACCGTCGCATGTACGAATTACGAACCATGAAATACGGCACCGGGAAAACGCGGAAGATTTCGCCGCCGACTTGAATGTGCTGCGATTCCATGTTGAGCTCGTTGCTCGGCACCATGCGGCCGGCCAGCATGCGAGAGCTCGATTGATACAGTCGGTGAATCCGCATGATCGTATTGAGCGTCGGCGGTCGCCGCTGCCGTGCGTCCTCGTGGTGCATGATCGTAAAGAGCTGCGATCCTGCACCACTGACAAACTGCGCGATCGTGGGATTAATCGTGCCGTAGTCGTCGCTCGGGTTCGGGATCCCGTATCCCATCTCGCCGAAAACGCCGACGTTGTACCAAAGCACCGCGTCGCTGTGTGTGATTCCATCCATTACGAGCCCTCTTGTGCGTTGAGGTGTTGTTTGATGAGCGAATCGAGCTGCCTCAGCGTCTCGCGTTGCCCTGGGTAGTCTTCAATCATTTGCCGAGTCGCCCAGTCGTAAGCCTTGGCGTAACGATCGGTCTCGTAAGCCGACCATCGCCTGTCGGTGTAAACTGCCTGCGGCGGCGGTGGTGCCTGGTCTCGCACGATCGCGGGTTCTCGCGGCGGTGCGTAGGGGTTCGCCGGCGGGTTCGATTCCGTCGCTTGGTCTGGTTGGGTGTGCGTCGCGTCAAAACCCTTCGTCGCCGGCCGACCCCCGGCGGCCGTTGCGAATCTTCCTTGCGACGCCGGCCGCTCGAAACGCGACCGTCGCCCATGCCGGGATTCCGATTCCTGCCACCGCGGCAACTGCGGTGATCGCCCAGTATGCGACGCCGACCCAGTCGCGAGACCCGTCGCCGTCTTCGCGTTCGACGACGATCGATCGGGTGCCAATGTTTCGAATCGGGTCGACATCCGGTGCCTGCGTTGGATCGCCTGGTTCGATCCGAATCGCTTCGCCGTCGATTGTGATGGCCTCGGCGTCCGGTCCGTCTCTGAAGCTGCGCCCGAACGTTTGTCGCGGCTCGATGATCGGTTGTTCAAATGGCGTCTCGCCATAGCTGGGCGACGGTGGTGCGTAAGTGGCCGGCGGCGACTGGGCTTGCCCGCCCATCGGCACACCGGTCTGATCGCATATTCCGTCGCCGTTCTGGTCAATGCAGCTGGGCGGATACTGCCCGGCCGCGATCTGGCCGATCACGTTCGGCTGATAGGTCACTCTCGGCAACGGCGTCTCGGGCCGAGTGCGATCGGCAAACGCGGCGAGTCGCGGAAACAATTTCCGCAGCACGGTTCGCACGCGGTGAATCGGAACGGCTAGGCAGCCACGATCGCGGACCAGGTCAGCGACGATCACGCCGCACACTTTGTTGGCTCGGTAGACCGGCCCGCCGCTCATTCCCTGCGCCGCATGCTGATCGAGTTCGACCAGGCCGCCGCCGTAAGCCTCGCCCTTCGCCCTCGCCGATCGTGTCGAGAGTGGTCCGCCCGTCGGGTAGCCGACCAATTGCACCGGCGTGTCTTTCGGCGGTGACGCTTCGTCGAGCTCGGCGACCGGCGGCGGATCGATTGACGGGCCCGAGATCACGGCAAGGTCGTTCTCGGTCGGCCCGTCGGGGTTTCCGCAATAGTCCACGCGATCGATATAGATCGGCGGCGATCGGTTCGGATAAACCACAACGGCATCGCTCGAGCGGCCGGAACGATCAAACCCTCGGAAACCGTGTGCGTTCGTGACGACGTACACGCGTGCCGGCGACTCAGACTTGTCGACGTTGACGACGATGCCCGAGAGGAAGCTCGAGGCCTTGCCGGCTTTCATCACGTGCACTTTGACGGTGCTATCGATACGGTCATCGCTCGACGCGACCACGCAATCCAGCGAGCACGCCGCGACAACCGCGATCAGAATCAGAGTAGGCCGGGGGCATCCATGCACAATTCAGCGCCTTGCAGTATCCGCGTGCATTGGTGCTGCGTCCGCGGCCTCGAGCCCGATATCCTATCGGCTGCATTTGGGCGGCCCTGCCAGGTGCCCGAATGCACTCGCATCGTGCGAGGGCTCGAGGCCGAGGGCGCAAAGAATGCTCCGCGTCGACAATCGAGCTTGGCAGAGCTAGAAAAACAGTACCGCCGGCACGGCTGCCGGTCAACCGCGAAGTAAGGACACGATCGCTATGCCGTTTTCTGAATTCACGCCAGGATCCTGTTGTGGCCAGGATAGTTGCCCGGCGACTTCACTGCATGTCGATGGTGGAAACTGGGATGGATGGACCGACCCGCCAGCGAGCGGAAACACGGTCAACAGCGCGACAGAGACAAGCATCTCCCATTCAAAAGCAAGCGGCAACTGGACCGTCGATATGGAGATCAAGAGCATTAACAGCTCGGACGGGTCTCGCATTCGCATTGGGTCGGCTTGCCTGCCGGTTTATGACAGCGGCGACGATATGATCATCAAGGTCGGAGAGGATTGCCATGAATATGGCATACCGAGAGAGGAACCGTTTTGGATTCGGGTGATTGCAGATGGTAGCCCGGTCAGCAGGGCGAGAAGTCGCAGTATTACGCTTTGGAATGGCGACCCAGCAGACGACGCGTCGGCACGTTTTACGAATGTTGTCGGCGCGGAGTCGCAGTCGGTCGCCGAGCAGCGCACGAGATTGATTTTCGAGAGTGCGCCGTACTGGACCGCCAGCGGAACGATCGGCGCGGGGATGAGCGAGGGGTATGAAGTTGCGGGCACATTGCGAATGCCGCTGCCGACTCCGATCGGAGGCCTCCGCTACTACAAAGTTATCCTGCACCTCTACGGTAGGTCGATCGAGACTGACGGCGGCGTGGGTGTCAGCGTAGGTGTGTCTGATCTATATGACACTACCATGGCAAACCACGACCCTCTGACCGATGGTTTCGAATCCCCAGGCACGACGGTCACTCTCGGTTCGCCGAGTTGGTCAGGCACGCCGGATATTGAAGTCGGCGGCACCGACGCTTGGCACGAGATCGACCTGACAGCGATTGTCGCAGAGACGATCGCGTCTGCGCCGTCAAAAGTCAGCCCAAACTTATTCGTGCTAATCCGAATGCTTGGCACGGACGCAAGCGAAGTGCTTGAGGATGCCGAGAATTCGCGACTGGAATTCGCCGGCCTTTTCGATACGAACCCCGCGTTCTTAGAGCTCTCGTACATCAAGACCGCTGGCGATGTGCATTGCTTTCGTCCGTTCATGGCTGGCCCGATCACCGATCTTGATATCGAGATCGAGGCCGGGGACGAAGACGTAGAAATCGGTCAGATCAATGTCCGAGATACTTCAACGGATTCGACCAGTTGCCCCAGCGTCACATGCCCTACGCCCGGTGCGTGCGTCGACAACACCTCAACCGCGACGATTGTGCTGACGGCCGCAAGGATCATCTATTCCGGCGTGCCAGATGAGTGGATGGAGCATCAGCACGTCGGGCAACGAAAGAACTACTTGGGAGTGGCAGTCGCAGGAACGGGCGGTAAGCGACTAGAGCTCAACACATCGGAGCTAAACGGAACCTATCCGGCCGCGCTTCACGCGGGCAATGAATTCGGCCCGTCTGGCGCAGCTCTTTCTCCGACGGAGCAAGCTGCGGTCATCGCGGCAGCGCTCAATGGCTGCGACTTTTGTGATGCCGTGTACTGGTGGAAGCTGCCAACTGTTGACTTGAGCACGGTCTTGACGCTGACGGAATCTGACAACGGCGTAGCGTTCAGTGCCTGGAATGCTTCGATCGAAACAAACACTCTAGAGCTGATGAACGGCACGAGAGACTGGATCGTCGGCAGCCACCGCCCGCACTTGTGGACCCGCAGCACAGCTTCGGGAGCCCATCGCGAATATATTGGCTTTTCGCTTGCTCACGTGCAGTTGCTTGGCAACCTCGATGGAACGCCCGCCGACCCAGTCAATCTCGGTGCGTACTACCCGCTCAAGGTTTGCTCTGTGCCCAGCAGCTCAAACACGGCTACACGAGCATGGTCAACGTACACCGAATCGAATATCGACCCGGTGATCACGCCGTACGATGTCGAGGTGACGGGCAGCGGTGGCTACGACAATAAATATTGGGAGTTCGACAGTGTGGTCTTATGAGTGCCGCGAGTGCGGAAGGGCATTCGGCTGCGTTTCGCACTGGCCTATTCGCTGTCGATGCGGTGCAAAGTTCGCAGTGCCGGCGGAAACTAAGAAAAAATTCGTTCGCAAACGCAAGCTATCACCAGAGGCCGAGCGAGCGAGAAAGCTAAACGCAGAATTCTGCACCGGCGGATGCAAGCACTACTCGGATGGATGCACGCTCTTGAACAGAGCCGCGGATAGTCCGCTGCCTGTCGAGCAGCGCAAGAAGTGCCGTACTTTCATGCATATCTATCGCGGCGGGAATTGCCTCGCTGATCCGCCGCTTTTCTAAAAGCTGCGGCGCCGTCGGCATGGGACCGACGGCCGAACCGCGTTTGGTCCGTCGGATTGCCGTCCTAGCCGCATGCCAATCTTAGCGGCTGAGAGTGGTCGACGTTAGGCCGCGAGAGTAACCCGGCCAGGCGGTCCATCGGGCTGCTGACGCTCTGGTATCCAAAGCAATCGACGTGCGTGTAGATCATCGTCGTGCGCACGTCCGCGTGTCCCAGTTGTTTCTGGATGGTGCGGATGTCAACGCCGGCGTTTAGCTGGTGCGTCGCGTATGCGTGCCGCAGTGCATGGCATCCGACGTCTTTCATGATGCAAGCACGCTCTGCGGCTTGGCTGATCCTTCGCCCGATATTGTTCATATCGACGTGATACCTTCCAAGCGTCTTGAATCGCGGATGCCGGCTCAATTGACCGCTGCAAAACAGCCAATAGTACCGAAGCAGGTGTGTCGGCATTTTTGAATTGACGCCGCGTTTCTTCGGCCGGAAAACTCCGCCGATACTCTCGGCCGCGTCGCGATCGCGAAATCGCTTCGATTCCTGCAGCTGAATCATGAGCGGTCGCACCAGCACTTCGGGCATTCGTATCGGACGGCTTTTCTTGCCCTTGGCAAACCAGATGAGAATCATTCGGTTGTCAAAGTCGAGATCCTTCAATCGGAGGCTGCAGACCTCTTTCCGTCGCATACCGCATCCGTACATCAGCTGAGCCATCAGTAGCAGCTTTCCGGACAGCTTGCCGAACAGCCGATCGACTTCGTGTGGGCTCATAACGACTGGAATCGTTTTTGGTGTCCGAGCCCGCATCGCTGCGACGCCTTCGATCCGTCGGCCTTTGAGCACTTGGTGGTACAGGTAAAGCACAGCTTGCAGTGCACCATTCTGCGTCGACTCCGACACGTTCCCGTGTACCGCCATGTCGGTCAGCCAATCCTCGATCTCGGGTCGGCCCATCTCGTCGGGATGGAACCACGTGCCGCCATTCTTAACACGATGATACGACAAGAAACTGACGATGTTTCCCCAGTATTTTTTTCGGGTTTCTTCCGCATTGTGATCAAAGTCGATCTGCTCATCAAACCGCTGCCGCAGCCGCTTTTTTGGCGCACCAGCACTCGCATTGCTCTCGATCATTTCCGTCTCTCCCATTCAGAAACCAGGCAAAAGCGCGGCAACGCCAAAGCCAGAAACAAAGT
>TARA_R110002049_G_scaffold111443_1_pt1 | contig 16954 bp, 13 predicted proteins | sample TARA_R110002049 | Tara Oceans TARA_R110002049 (sample SAMEA4396941) | marine metagenome | biome: Polar Biome; feature: [SRF] surface water layer (ENVO:00010504); material: water (ENVO:00002006), including particulate matter (ENVO:01000060) such as... | depth 5 m | reverse complement strand
AAAAACTGGAGCTTACATGTTTGTAGAATCAGTAATGGCACCAGAGTTTGTCAATGACTTTTTAAACAAAAAATAATCTTTATTTACATATAGATTTACTAAACTGCTTTCTTATGAAAGCAGTTTTTTTATGGCTATATTTGAACAGTTATGACAACTTAGCAGTAATTCATTAAGGGCAAGGTTGTTGCTTTTGGTTTTGACAGTATGCTTAACTAACTAAGTCATAAAAAAGTTTAAAGACATTTAAACTTTAACTTTTAAACTAAAATAAATGAGTTTTTTTAAAAAAATATTCTCTTCAGACAAGAAAGAAACCCTAGATAAAGGTTTAGAGAAATCTAAGTCGTCTTTTTTCAATAAATTAAATAAAGCAGTAGCCGGAAAGTCTAAAGTTGATGATGACGTTTTAGATAATCTTGAAGAAATCTTAGTTACAAGTGATGTTGGTGTAGACACTACATTAAAAGTAATCACCAGAATTGAAGAGCGTGTTGCAAAAGATAAGTATTTAGGAACTTCAGAACTTAATAAAATTCTAAGAGAAGAAATTGCAGCCTTATTGTCAGAAACTAAATCTGGCGAAGAGACAGAATATACTATTCCAGAATTACCAAAACAAGCGGATGGTTCTAAAACACCTTATGTACTTATGGTCGTGGGAGTAAATGGTGTTGGTAAAACAACCACTATTGGTAAATTAGCCTATCAGTTTAAAAAGCAAGGTTTGAAAGTCGTACTTGGTGCTGCAGATACCTTTAGAGCTGCTGCAATAGATCAATTACAAGTTTGGGCAGATCGCGTAGACGTACCAATGATTAGACAAGAAATGGGTTCTGATCCTGCATCAGTGGCGTTTGATGCTTTGCAATCTGGAGTTAACCAAGATGCAGATATTATTATTATTGATACAGCAGGTCGTTTACATAATAAGATTAACTTAATGAATGAGTTAACAAAAGTAAAACGAGTAATGCAAAAAGTGGTTGCGGATGCACCTCACGATGTGCTTTTGGTTTTAGATGGCTCAACAGGTCAAAATGCCTTTGAACAAGCTAAACAATTTACAGCTGCAACAGAAGTAACTTCTTTAGCAGTAACTAAATTAGATGGTACGGCAAAAGGTGGTGTAGTAATTGGTATTAGTGATCAATTTCAAATACCTGTAAAGTATATAGGCGTAGGTGAAGGTATTGAAGACTTACAAGTATTTAATAAATATGAATTTGTAGATTCTTTCTTTAAATAATAAATTCCTGTGAAAACACGAATCTCATTAGCATGAGTGAACCTTTCGATTTCAAAAACATTAAAATTTTAAAGCCGATTACGATAATCACATTATTGTATTCGGCTTTAATGTTTATTAAATATGCAGAAATTTTTACGCTTTTTTTTCATGAACCAAAAAGCCCACTACTACCCAAATTATTAAATGATTATGCCGCTTTTCCTTCATACATCATTGTACCTTTTTTTTCAATCATTATTATTTTATGTATTCATTGTTTAAAAGCTAAATATTATAATTTTAAAATAGTTTATACCTTATTTGGACTTGTACTATTATTTTATATTTTTCAATTTCAAATCCATCAATGGATTATGAGTTTTAATCCTTATGGTTAACTAACTGTTTATTATCTTTTTAAAGAGAAATGCCCTCTATAGTTTCTGCCACTGGCTCTAGTTACAACAAACCAATAATCTGATGTTGGTAGTTTGTTTCCGCCATAAGTACCGTCCCAAACTGAATTGGCGTCTAGCGTTTTTAAGAGTTTACCGTATCTGTTATAAATTTTAACCATTAACGTTGGTTCAGATAATGCATCTTTTATATACCAAGTGTCGTTTGTGCCATCACCATTTGGTGTAAAAAACTTAGGGTAATTTAAAAGGTAAACAACTTCTTGAATAATACCACATCCATTTTTATCTCTCACATAAACTGTGTATTCTCCTGAACTTAAACCATTAAAGCTATTGCTGTCTTGGTAGTTTAAATCATCTATTGAATATTCATAATTACCTAGACTTAAATCCGATAAATAGATTGTGATAGAATTATCATTATCCGTCCAATCTTCAATTTCAATATTAGAAATAATAGCAGAATTAGATATTATTACTTCAAATTCATTTGTAGAAGTACAGGCATAAGTCCCATAATATTCAGTTACAGAAACCCAATAGGTTCCAAGATTTTCGCTTGTTATAGTAATGGTCTGTGAGGTTTCTCCTGTTGACCATAAATAATCATTAAATCCATATCCAGCATCAATTACTACAGAATTATAACCTTCACAAATGCTAACATAATCATCAATTGGAATAGTAGGAGATGTTTCTAAATTAATTGAAATTTCAGCAATTTGATAGCAATTATCAGAGGAATCTATTCTAGTGAAAATGGTATTAGAATCTATAGTCCATTCAAAATTGGTAGGTGTAAGAATTAAACCGTCTTCGGAATAATTTTCGGCATCGGTTTGTGATGTAAAATAACTAAATATACAATCGTTGCAGTTTGTTATTTCTGGCTCAAAGGCCGTTAAGTCAATAATTTCAATATTGTCATTATTGGTATCACATGCAATAGTAGAGATATTATTTACAATAAGAGTTGGAGAAACAATACTCACAGAAACAGCAAAAATCTCATCGCTTTCGCAGCCACTAATGGTTTCTTTTTTCGCATAATACGTTGCTCCATCAATTAAGTTAGTTGTATTAGGCAATATAGTTCCATTACTTTCTGCATCATACCAAATTGCCATTGCGTTCACTTCAATATCGCTTATCGTAGGATTTTGAGTTGTGCAAAACAATTGTTCGGATTCTCCAGTTAAAGCTTCTGGTGTTTCAAATACTTCCACAAATATTTCTTCTGAAGTTATACGACAAGATGAAGAATTTATATTACTACCATTCGCTGCAGTAATGCGATAATAAAATATTCCGGCTGTGCTGGTGTCAGTATATGTATAATATAATGATGTTGCGCCTGCGATATCTATCCAAGTTAATCCGAAATCACCTGAATATTGCCATTGATATTGTGGATTAGAATAGCCGTCTGAAATGGTTGTTTGAAAGGTGTAACTCACATTGTCGTTTTGACAAACACTAATACTATTAATTTCTTCGTCTTCAATTGAATTGCTAATAGTTGGACCACAAGGTCTAAAAGCAATATCATCTAACGCAATATCATTTCCTGGATGTGCACTTGGTGCAGAATTTAGCATAGTAATTACAACTTCAGTTTCAGCATCTAATGTAAAAAAGAAACCATATTGTTGCCAAACTCCAGATGAGGATTGTGCAATGTCTCCTGTGTTGTAGGAACCTAGAATATTACCTGAAGTATCACTTATTCTAAAGGTGACATCTGGATGGTATTCATCTGTACCTGCAGATGGATTCATTATGTTCATTAACCATGCGGAAAATTCAAATGTAGTATTAGCGCAGAGTCCAGTTACTGTTTTTGTATAGAAAACTCCTTCGTTTGCAAGTACAGCACTATTTATAACCATCATATAACCATTACTGTCACCTGTATGATCAGTTGTTGTATGCCATGCATTATCTTTTAAGCCACTTGTAGTGTTGGCTATGGTATATTCGCCTTCATCTAATGTGCCAGAAGCACTATACGTAAATGCTGTAATATCTGCACCTAAAGCAGCACCTCTATTTGTACCAGAACCAAAATTGATTTCAACGACAGGATCTCCTAAGCTGCCTTCACATAATTGTGAATAGGCTTGTGATGAAGTTAAAAAGAGAATAATAGAATAGAGGATGTGGTTTTTCTGCAAAGCTTTTTTTTTAATCTTAAAAACGAATAGTTAGGTGTTAACTATTCGTTTTTAGATGTGCTTTTCATAAAAAACTTGCGTAGTAAAGTTTAATAATTTAAAATTGGAAGCACTTAACCAATACAGAATCTTGGAAAACAAACAAGTAGAAGGCTCTTAAATAACCGTAATATCATTTAAATTCTAAAAAACAAAAAGCCTTTAGACAATTCTAAAGGCTTTTTTATACTTCGTATTATTTTTAATTTATTATGGTCCAGTAACTGTAATTGGACCTACCCAATCACTATAACCGTTAGTGCCGCAGTTAGCTCTAATATAAAAGTCATAAACTGCGTCTGTATACGTGTGATTTGTTAATTGAATTGGATTGTAACTTGTGTCTATTGTTGTCCCAGAACCTATAGGGTCTCCAGAACCAACTTTGTGTAATTGCCATGTGTTTTCACCATTCATAGAGTCCCAACTAAAAACTAATACGTCTGATCCTTGAGCAGTAGTATAAATCTGGTCTAAAGTAAAATTAATAGGGTCTAAACAGCTAGGATTTAAAGGGTCTTCCAAAGTGCTGTGAGTTACAGGACCTACCCAAGAACTATAACCACTTTCACCACAAGTATTACGTACATAAAAGTCGTAAGATGTATCAGAGTTTAAGCCACTTATTCTAGCATTACTAGGATATATTGTCTCATCATATGTTGTTATGGTTCCTGATCCTAATGTAAAACCCTCCGTACCATGTTGAATTTGTGAGCCATCAAAATCTCCATAAGACCATGCTAAGTCTATGTAATTATAACTTACAGAATTATTGTAGGGTTGTACATAAAGATTTCCAGGGTCATTACAATAAGGATTATAATTTAAGGTAACAAAGTTAAAAGGTGTTGACCAACTGCTGTATTCGTTAGACTCATTACAGAAAACTCGTGCATAAAAGGTGTATTGTGTTTGTTCCAAAAGATTTTCGATATGAACATAAGGTTCAGGTATCGTTAAAGTCGTTCCAGAGCCTTGTGTAAAACCAAATGGACCATACTCTATTTGAAACAAAGCAGAGTCTACTTCGTAACTCCAGCTAAATGTAGCTGTTGTGTTGGTGATGTTATTAACATCAAGGTTGGTAGGTTTAGGACAGCTTGAGCTGCCTGAATCATCACTACTCGAGCAGCCAAGTGCTAGGATAGAAATAGCTAAAAGTAAAATTAATTTTTTCATAGATTGATTTGATTTAAGGGTCACAAATATAAATATTATTAGGACAATTGCTTAAATCAATAAATCTAATTTACTAGGCTTGTAAAGAGGACTTAATCACTAGTTAAATTATTAATTTTTACCCAAAGCTCATTATCAAAGTTTGAGAGTGCAAAGTTTTCGTCTTCAGCAGACTGTCCCATTCTTATAATCACTAATTCTTTACTCGGAACCACATAAATTTTTTGGTCATTTTTACCTAAAGCAGCAAACATATCGTTTGGAGCATCTGGAATTAAATTTCCTGAGAATTCTATTTGACTTTGAGGTAGGTGATAAGAAGATTTTCCGTTTAACCACCACAAATAACCATAAGCTAAATTTACATTCTGGGACGTATTAGTCGCAGCTGTTAAATAGCTTTCGTTTAGAATTTGCTCATCTTCCCATTTGCCATTAGCGTAAGTCAATAAACCAAATCTTGCCATGCTTCTTGTATTACTCCAATAAACACTTAAATCACCAAGAGCAATCCAACTGCCATTCATACCAATTGGTGTTTTTAATTTAGCATCAAAATAGTTACTCCATGTTTGGTTGGTAGCTTCAGCGACAATATCTTGCATTTTAGCATAAACATTATGATAGGCCCAACGCGTACCTGCATCAGCAACATACTGTAAATTAGTGGGTGAAATATCATCACCAGTGGTATCATCTAGTCCAGAAGTCATGGTTAAAAGATGTTTACAGGTAATTAAATTCTCTTTATCTAATGCAGCACTAGTCCAACCTGTTCCTAAATAATCAGAAACTTTATTATTTATATCTATAAAACCTTCTTGTTCTGCGATTCCAGATGTGGCAGTGGTTAACGTTTTTCCAGCACTTGCCCAATACCATGTGGAGTTAGCGTCGTGTCCGTTCATATATTCTTCTACTACAATTTTACCATTATGCAGAATAATAAAACTTCTGGTGTTTTTTTCTTCTAAAAAATCTAAAAGAGGTTGCAGTTGATTTTCATTCCAGTTTAATTCTGAAATAGATTTTGTTTCCCAAGTATCAGAATCTAAAGGTGGAAAATAAATAGCTTCCGTTTGAGGTACGTCATCATCATTAGTGTCACTATCACTAGAACAAGATAAAATGGTGCAAAAACAGATAAAAAAGGAGAGTAATTGTAACGATTTCATGGTTAAGTTTTTATTTAAGACTGATAAATATACTAAAGGTTTAATTAACGTTGTATCTTTGCAAACTGATTTTATAGAACATGCGTACAAAAACTCTTAAGAAAAACAGAATCAACGTTATAACACTTGGCTGTAGTAAAAATGTTTACGATAGCGAAGTATTAATGGGACAGCTAAAAGCAAGTGGCAAAGATGTTGTACATGAGCAAGACGGTAACGTGGTTGTTATTAATACTTGTGGTTTTATCAATAATGCCAAGGAAGAAAGTGTGAATACCATTTTGGAATACATGCAGAAGAAGGAAGATGGTGAAGTTGATAAAGTTTTTGTAACAGGTTGTTTAAGTGAACGCTATAAGCCAGACTTGGAGAAAGAAATTCCTAATGTTGACCAATATTTTGGGACAACTGAATTACCAGGTTTGTTAAAAGCTTTAGGTGCAGATTATAAACATGAGTTAATTGGTGAGCGTCTAACTACGACGCCTAAAAATTACGCGTACCTAAAAATTGCAGAAGGTTGTGATAGACCATGTAGTTTTTGTGCTATTCCAATAATGAGAGGAAAACATAAAAGTACACCAATTGAAAATTTGGTTACTGAAGCTGAAAAACTGGCTGCAAATGGTGTAAAAGAATTAATTCTTATCGCACAAGATTTAACGTATTACGGTTTAGATATATACAAAAAACGAAACCTTGCTGAATTACTTGAAAACTTAGTTAAAGTTGAAGGTATAGAGTGGATTCGTTTGCATTATGCGTTCCCAACAGGTTTTCCGATGGATGTTTTAGACCTTATGAAACGTGAGCCTAAGATTTGTAACTATTTAGATATTCCTTTACAGCATATTTCTGATGATTTACTAAAATCTATGCGTCGTGGAACTACAAAAGCGAAGACGACAAAATTGATTAATGAATTTAGAGCAATTGTTCCCGAAATGACAATCAGAACAACGCTTATAGTTGGTTATCCTGGAGAAACAGAAGCACATTTTGAAGAACTTAAAAATTGGGTATCCGAAATGCGTTTTGAACGTTTAGGATGCTTTACATATTCTCACGAAGAGAACACACATGCTTACAATTTAGAAGACGATGTTCCTGAAGACGTGAAAATTCAACGTGCTAATGATATTATGGAAATTCAATCGCAAATTTCTTGGGAATTGAATCAAACCAAAATAGGGCAGGAGTTTAAAGTTGTTATTGATCGTAAAGAAGGCAACTACTTTGTTGGTCGTACCGAATTTGATTCACCAGATGTTGATAACGAAGTTTTAATTGATGCTTCTAAAGTTTATTTAAAGACAGGAGGATTTGCTACAATTAAAGTTATTGAAGCAGAAGACTTCGACCTTTATGGCGAAGTCTTGTAAAGTGCTTTAATGTTTAATTTGATTGAATTAGATAATTAACAACGATCAGCAGGACCAAAAGTAAAGACGAATTCTTGCTCCATTTTTTCGCCTTTTGCATTTTCAGCAGGAATCCATTTACCTGGTATATTTTTTATTAACTCAATAAATTTTTCATCAATTGAAGGATATCCAGTAGTCATAGCATCATGCATAACAGTTGTAACTTCGCCTTCTTTTGATATTACAAAGCTTATTTTAAGAGCAAAGATTTGATTGTTTATTACAGCAGTGATGTCAGAGATACTGTTATCCTTAAGATAATTAATTAAAGCCTCATTACCTTCTGCGTAAGTGGCTTGTTGGTCTGGTACAACGGTAATATGCGGACCAAAAAATTTGTCTTCAATAATACCTGTTTCCATATTCTTACCTCTAAATTCTGTTCTAATTGTAAAATGATTAAAGTAATCCATGGATTTTAATATATCTAATTGTGCATCAGTGAGGTGGTCAGTGGTTCCGTAGGCTTGTATTTCAGATTGTTGATTGTCTTTTATAACAACTAGGTTAACTGATTTTATGCGTTCTATTTGTTGCTTTTCATCATCGTTAAGAAAGGTGTAAATGTCAGTAGCGCTTTGTATTTCAGATTTTTTAACGGCTGCAAATCTGGTATCTACACTATAAAATAAATCTTGAATCCCTTTAAGTTCGGGACCATATATATTTTGGCTTTCTAAAGCCAAGTCTTTATCAGTTGATGATACTGACGCAGTAACTTCGCTGCTGTTTAATTTTGTGCAACTAAAGCATACAACACAAAGCATGGCTAATGTTGTTCCGAAAATACTAACACGGTTTTTCATGTGTTTATAGGTATTGTTTTCTTTGTGCACATGTTGTTTGCTATTAAACATTTCCGTTTGGTGATTACATTTTGAGTTTGCGCTTTTCATAATTATTTGTTCTTTGAGATGATTATTCTCAAATGTAGTATTGAACCTTGCAGTTGTTGTAAAATTAAATGTAAAAAAAGTGCAAATTCTTTGTGAATACTATGCTTTGTAATTGTTAACGTGTTAAAAATCAGTTACTATTCGGCTTTTTTGTAAGCTTCTTTCATCCATCCAATTAATTCATCATCAATATCATTTACGGAAGTAATTTGCACACGATGTGTACACATGGTGCCAAAAGGACCAGAATTACCCAATCTTTCTGTAGTTGGTTTTTCTGGTAATTTTAAACCTAAATCGATTCTTGTTTTTGTCGCTGGTTTTATTAAAACAAATTGGCGTTTTCTAATAACACTAACACTTGTTTTCTTGGGAGTGGTTGTTATATCATTTCCAAAGGCTTCAACAGTAGCTTGTAGCTTTTCATATATTGGAAATAAACTTTCCTTGCCTTTGTATTGGTTGGCAACTAAATCATCTGCTGTATTATTTTCTTCTTTAGAAAGCGTGACAATAGTATTAGCAAAACCATGTGTTACACCATGTTCTTTTTTAAGAAAATTAACACCTTCAGAATGTTTAGTAAATGCTTTCTCTTTTAAAATAGTCTTCCATTGGTCTAATGATTTTCCTGTTTTCTCAGGCATATTAGTAATCATGGTTTGTAAAGCTTTTTCCATAAGGTCTCTTTTTTAAAGGATTTGTGTGACTTTTTACGTGTTATTGTGTCGTATAATTGAACAGAAACTCGAATATTATGAATAGGTCAGTTAGGCACGATAGAATGCAAATCGTTTTGTTATCTTGTTACACACTTGTTAGTTTAGTTATTGGGTATTTTCTGTTTTAGGGGACACTTTTGTAGTGCAACTACCAACACAAAATTCTATGTTTTTAGTATTATACCGATTAACATTTTAAATATGTTGGTCTATTAAAATAGCATTGCCATCTGGATCTAACACAGCAAAACTCGCAGGACCAGAGGTTGAATGGTCGGCTTCATGTTCAAATTTTATGTTTTTAGCTTTTAATGCTTTTTGAATAGTTCTAACATCATCAAAATTTTCTAAAGTGTTAGCGTTTTGGTCCCAACCTGGATTAAAAGTGAGAATATTGTTTTCAAACATCCCTTGAAATAAACCAATCAATGATTCGCCATTTTTCATAATGAGGTAATTTTGTTCTAAATCACCGCCAAAAACGGAAAATCCTAAAGTTTCATAAAATGTTTTGGAAGCTTTAATATCTTTTACAGCAAGACTTACTGAAAATGCGCCTAGTTTCATAATTTAAGGTTTTAGTTAGTACTTAAAGGTAGTAAAACTTTTAATTATGAATTTTAGTAGGATTTTTTAATGATCGAGTACGCATAGCACCAGCAATTAGTTATGCACGTCTTAAGGTTATAAGCTCGTATTATTAAACAAGATATTAGTATTATGCCTTACGCAGTGTATTATTTTATGCTATAAGCTTGTTTTAAGTACCTTATAAGCATGCTATAACCACGCTATAACCTGTATTATAAAATTTTGTATGTTGCTGTTCTCTATGTATTTAGCTTAAAAATTAATGTTATGGCAAAATAGACCGGAATTATCCCTTTTGTAGGAGCGTTACATGGTATTAAATTTTAGGATTTGAATGGTAATTGATGGCACGACAAGCGGGAGGTGGATTTACTAGAAAGGAATAAAAACTAAGGCTGGTATGGGGAACGTGTACGTGAAAATGTCAATGGGTTTGGGTATTGCTCAGCGGTGAATAAAGTGTTTAGGTTTGCTTGGTATACGTTTTATATGAGGGCACGTATTCGTTTAATGTCTCGCGGATATAAAAGCGTTTCAATGTTTTATATCCAACGTTAAACGAAGGTAGTTTTCTGAGGTTTATAGTCAAGTGACTCACTCTTAAATATTTATATTTTTATCATCAATTATTAATAAATTGAAACACCGTTTAAATTATAACTCATAAGCATTTTGTGATTGCTTAACTCATACTTTTTAGCGCATCAATAATTTCATCAGGTTCAGAGCGTGTTCTGTAATCTACATTAACATAGTTCCATTTTACAATGCCATTTGTATCTAAAATAAATGTCGCAGGAATAGGTAAAACATTAGCATTACCATTATTAATGGCCTTTAAATCTAGTCCACGATCTACACGCATATGTTCCATTAAAAATTCAGGGACTTCCCAAGCCACACCATATTGTTTGGCAACGTTAGCATCTTGATCCGACAGCACTGTAAATTCCATTTTACTAATTTCATTTTCCGTTAAGGAATCATCTGGTACTTCTGGGCTAATAGCCACTAAAGTAGCACCTAGAGCTTGTATTTCACTGAGTTTAGCCTGCAATACTCTTAATTGTAAGTTGCAATATGGACACCAACTCCCACGATAAAATGTTACTACAACAGGCCCTTTTTCTAGTAAACCAGGCAATGAAATCAATTGTCCTTTTGGATTTGGTAATTCAAAATCTATAGCTTTCTTCCCAATTTTTAGAGCATCTTTTCCTTCTTCAAATGCTTTTGCTTTGGCTATAATATCATCAACACCTTGCATAAATTCAGGTTTTGCTTTTCGTCCTGCTGCAATCTTAGCGTCGGTTTGTTCTTTTAGTGTTTTCATTATTTGTATTTTATTTACAACTCATAAGCATTGTTATTTACAAAGAAAATAGAGTTTACAAAAAACAGTTTTCCATTTTCCCAGAAGCTTCTAAAAAGTGTATTATCTACCATGTAAATAAAACTACCATTGCCCATTGGTTCTTCTCCAAACACTAAAGTTTGGTCTAGAGTTTTTACAGCATCTTGGCCTGCAAAACCAGAAAACACTTTAGTATCATTTAAATAAGCCACATTATATCCACTTTCTAATAGGTTGTAAGCAGAACTTCCTAATTTAAGTGTGAAATAATGATCGCCATAACCAAAAGCCATAGGATGCGTCGCATCTACTTTGGTATTAAAAATGGCGCCTGTAATAAGGTTGTTGCTATATTCACGTTCGCGATCGGCATAAGGTGTTAAATTATCTTCGATTTCTGTATCATCAGTATCTTTATAGCTTAAGCTAAAACCATCTTTACCCGCAAAACTTCTCAATGCACCATTAATAGCAATTACCTTTCCACCAGAACTTACCCATTCCTTAAGTTTTGTCATATTATCATTGGTAAGTACTCTTCCGTAGTAGCCATTTGGTATGATTAATACATTGTATTTGTTTAAATTGGTATGGCTAAAATCGTCTGTATTTATAGATGTTATAGGGTAGTGCAGCTGTTGCTCAAAGAAATGCCAAATTTCACCATAACTTAAAGACGATGTACCTTCACCAGAAAGCACTGCAATTTTTTGCTTGTTCACGAGTTTAATATCTGGCGAGCCAATATCTGGTGATTTCTGTGAAAAACCAGTATTAATTTCCGTTAAGGGTTGTGCATGCTCTTGTGCAATAGTATTTAATTTTGATACAAATTTTTCAATATGTTTATTATCGCCTTTGGTGATGATTAAAGAACCACGTTCAAATTTTTTGTCATTTGAAGAAAAGGCTTTTTCGGTAAACCTAACTTTAAAATCTTGTTTTAATAACTCGGCTAAAAATTGAGCGTCTTCCATAGAATCCCATTTGCTCACATAACCATAAGTATCATTTAAAACTTGAAGCGATTTACGACTTGCTAATATATTGCTACTAACATTGCTTGTTGTTGCTATGGCATCTAAACCATAAGCATAAGGTAAAGACCAAGCTGTAATATCATAAGTTAAAGAGTCTGAAAGTTTGGTGTTAGGCTCAAACAAAACCTTTACCATTTTACCTTTTGGTTGATTGGTGTGTACCACTAAAGCACTAGCATCTACATTAAAACTACCTTGTTTCCCTGTTGCATAATTGTAACCAGAAACTTTAGCGCTTGTCGCATTTTCAAAAGTAATATGGTGTTTGTTTAAAAGCGTTTTTAAGCTATTCAGTTTGTCTTCATTGCCTTTTAGTACGTAGCTTTTGTATTTTAAATTGGTGTTATAAAAGAATTTTGCAAACTCAGTATTTAAGTGTTTTGCGTTTTTTGACGCCATTTCAACTGTAGAAATCCCTGTAGTTGTATGGTGTGTTAAACGTTCTACTAAAGTTAAAACATGACCTTCATCATTCAAAATACCTAAACCAGCCATACCGTGACCACCTTGCTCATAAGTCATTCCCATCGCTCCCATAAAAGTTGGGTAAGTGTCTCCATAACTTGGATACAATAAATCGAAACGTTCTCTGGTAAAGAATAGCCAACCTTCTTTATCAAAATATTTAGCGTGATTTTGTCCTATTTGTGTTTGAAAATCGCGTTGCCAATCGGTAATAATTTCATGAAACGGTTCTGCTGCAGGTGCAAAATAGTAAGGCTCATTAATCCCTTGTTCATGAAAATCGACATGTACATGTGGCATCCATTTATTGTAAAACTCTAAACGTTGTTGTGTTTCTACTTGTGTTGCCCAAACCCAATCTCTATTTAAATCAAAAAGGTAATGATTTGGTCGTCCTGCTGGCCAAGGTTCGTTGTGCTCGCTAGCTTGCTTATCAACATCGTATGGTTCGCTTTTTGTTCTATTATACCAATTTACGTAACGATCACGACCATCAGGATTGACGCTTGGGTCAATAATAACAACCGTGTTTTCTAGTAAATCTTGTTGCTCAGTTAATAATTTATATAGCGTTAGCATAGACGCTTCAGAGCTCGATGCTTCGTTGCCATGCACATTATAACTTAACCAAACAATTGCAATATCTGTTGCTGTTGGTTCGCCATCTAATAAACCTGCGTTTTTTAAATTGTTTTCTCTAATAGTTTCGAGTTGTGCCATGTTGGCTTCACTCGTTACAAAAGCCAAATACAAATCTCTACGCTCATTGGTTTTTCCGTAGTTTTCTAGTTTTACTTGATTAGGAGTTGCTTTTTCAACAGCTTTAAAATAATCAATTACCTGATGATTTCTACTAAATTGTGTACCGATGTCATAACCTAAAAAGTCACTAGGAGATTGAATTGATTGTGCTGATGTTAAGGTTAAGCTACCAAAAACGACCAAAAGAACTAAGATGAATTTTTGCATTTAATTTAAAATTAAGGTTGTAAGCTAGTAAAGATAGTTAGTGCAACTGAATTAACTAAAAATTAGCAGATAAAAAATTGAAGAGTCTTATCTTTATGCCATAAATAAGTTTGATAATGCCAACCAATTATATTCCGTTTAAGGAAACCAATTATTTCTCAGATTTTATATGCGATTATCTCGCTGAAAAACCTGAGTTAAAAGAATTTTACCATCGTTTTCCTAAGTTGGAAAATTTTGAAGCACAGATAAAAGAAAAATCTAATTCATTTCAAAGCGAAGCGAGAAATCACATCACCAAGGTTTTAAAGCATCAATATAAGAACCTTAATACTTCTGATTTAACCGCTGATAATATTGAAAGTCTAAATCTTGAAAATACCTTCACGATTACTACAGGTCATCAATTAAACTTATTTACAGGACCATTGTATTTTCTGTACAAGATTATATCTACCATAAACCTAACAAAGCAATTAAAAACAGCATATCCAGAGTACAATTTTGTACCTATGTATTGGATGGCTTCAGAAGATCATGATTTTGAAGAAATCAATTATTTCAATTTTAAAGGCAAAAAGATTCAGTGGAATTCTGAGCAAACTGGAGCTGTTGGCCATTTTAATACCGAAGGTTTAGATGAAGTATTCGACGTCATTTCTTTAGAATTTGGAGGTGGAAAAAATGCAGAACAACTAAAAACATGGTTTAAGGAAGGGTATCTTAAGCATCATAATTTAGCAGATGCTACACGTTATTTGGCTAACGAATTATTTAGAGAACATGGTTTAGTGATTATAGATGCCGATGATAGAGAACTGAAACGTTTGTTTATTCCGCAGATGAAAAAAGAAATGCTAGAACAAACAGCATTTAAAACCGTTTCTGAAACCAATAAGAAATTAGAAGATTTAGCATTAAAGATTCAGGTGAATCCGAGAGAAATCAACCTCTTTTATATTAAAGATGGAATACGCGAGCGCATTGCAGAAAGTGATGGCGTGTATTCAGTACTAGATACTGATATTACTTGGAGCAAGAGTGAGCTACTAGAGCATCTCGATGAATTTCCGGAGCGATTTTCGCCAAACGTGATTATGCGTCCTTTATATCAAGAAGTGATTTTACCAAACCTCTGTTACATTGGTGGAGGCGGAGAAATGATTTATTGGTTACAATTAAAATCTAATTTTGAAGCGCAGAATGTCACGTTTCCCATGTTGTTATTACGAAATTCAGCATTAATAAAAACGACGAAGCAAGCAGAGAAGCTTGAGAAATTGAATATTTCGGATAACGATTTGTTCTTAGATAGACATTCGTTCATTAATAAAAAGGTTAGAAAAATATCTAATATAGATATTGATTTTTCTGAACAAATTCAACATTTAGAAGCACAATTTAAAAGTCTTTATGATTTAGCAGATCAAACTGATAAATCCTTTTTTGGTGCTGTAAAAGCTCAAGAAACAAAACAATTAAAAGGCTTAAAAAATCTTGAAAAACGATTGTTAATTGCCCAAAAACGTAAATTAGTAGACCAAATTGAACGTTGTACAGAGTTACAAGAACAATTGTTTCCTAATCAAAGTTTACAAGAACGAAACACTAATTTTTCGGAATTGTATTTAGAATTTGGAGAGCAATTAATTCCAGAATTACTAAAAGCCTTAGAGCCACTGAAAGGTGAGTTCTTAATCCTAAATTTAAAATAGTCAATGCATCATATTGATATTGAATTAATAGAAATGACATTAGATGTCATGAAATATGTTATCGGACGCGTTTCTGCAACCGAACATCAAATAGGAAAACCTAAAAAAGCCGAAGAATTAAAAGCATTAGTTGGCGAAACCGTAACACCAAAAGGTGTAGGAGGTGAGTACGCTTTTAACCTATGGAAAGAGCATTTGGCGAAAGCTAATGTACCTGTGGATCACCCAAGAAACTTAGCTTTTGTGCCAGCTTCACCAACGAAGGCGGCAATTATGTTCGATTTAATTACGTCGGCATCAAGTATACATGGTGCCTATTGGATGGAAGGTGCAGGAGGTATTTTTTGTGAAAACGAAGCCATGAAATGGATTGTGTCTTTAACAGGTTTACCAGAAGGTGCTTTTGGTGTTTTTACAAGTGGAGGCACAGCAGCCAACTTATCTGCTATTGTTACAGCGAGAGAACATTGGCGAGAAAACCCTGATTTTAAGAGAGAAAAAGGTTTAATAATTACGTCTTTAGGAGCACATTCGTCCATAAAATCTATGGCTAAAGTAGCTGATGTAGACATGCTTTTTGTAGATTCTGAAGAGTATTTAACAGGCGAAGCGCTTAGAGAAACTATTGCAACGCTGACCGAACACCAACGTAAATGTTTATTTGCAGTTGTGGCAACTGGTGGAACTACTAATGCAGGAATTATTGATGATTTAGATAGTATAGCCAAAGTTTGCGAAGAAGAGAAATTATGGTTTCATGTAGATGCTGCTTATGGAGGAGGCGCTTTGGTAGCAGATTCTGTACGTCATTTATTTAATGGTATTGATAAAGCAGATAGTATAACAATTGATCCACATAAATGGATGTTTTCACCATACGATTGTGGAGCTGTTATTTATAAGAATATGGAATTGGCGAAAAATGCCCATTCGCAACAAGGCTCTTATCTCGAAATATTTAAGGATGAAGGCGCTCATGGATTTAATCCTACCGATTATCAAATTCAATTGACGCGTAGAGTTAGAGGTTTACCTTTATGGTTCTCTCTGGCAACACATGGTACAGACCGTTATAAAGAAGCTGTAGAACGTGGATTAGAATTAGCACAAATAGCAGGACAATTAATAGAAGCGCATCCAGATTTGGAATTGGTGAGAGAACCAAGTTTATCTTGTGTATTATATAGACGAATAGGTTGGGAGCCGGAAGATTACACACATTGGACGTACGAAAACCATGAAAAAGGATTTGCGTTAGTCACACCTACCAAATGGAAAAATGGTGAAACTTATGAGACATGTTCTCGTTTTTGCTTTATAAATCCGGATACAACAGAAAAGGATATTGCTATGATTTTAGAAAGTATGGTTTAGTTGAAAACTACAATGTGTTAAATAGATGAATTAAGATGCAACATTTTGGTATTAACTTAATAACAGAAATACTGATTTTATGTTAAAAACTTAATCTAAAAAATTGCAAATCGTAAATCGTAGTTCGCAAATCAATTCTTATTTTTGCGCATGCAACACAACAAAGTCCTAATTTTAGATTTCG
>TARA_R110002049_G_scaffold235268_1_pt1 | contig 16955 bp, 8 predicted proteins | sample TARA_R110002049 | Tara Oceans TARA_R110002049 (sample SAMEA4396941) | marine metagenome | biome: Polar Biome; feature: [SRF] surface water layer (ENVO:00010504); material: water (ENVO:00002006), including particulate matter (ENVO:01000060) such as... | depth 5 m | reverse complement strand
GCATCGGTTATGGCCCCTCCAATACCTAAAAAGGTTTGAAATGTTCTGTTAGGGTTAACAAACACTGAAATTTCGGTTTCTTTGGGTTGTTCAGATGGCTTAAAAACCAATTCGTTTGTTTTAGAAAGTTTTAAATCCGTATCCTTAGCGGTTGTATATACTTTAAGTTTTTTGTTATTATAGCTTTCTATAACTGAAACAGCGGTTTCTTCAACGCTCTTAACCTCCTTGTTTTTAGAGTTTGAGCAAGATAATGCTAGTGTAAAAATGAGTGCGATTTTATAATATCCAAGTGTCATATTTTATTAAGAATTATTTTTTGTGAATGTGTATTTTTATCAATAGAACAAAACCGAACAAGAAGTTTTTACTAAGTAAGTGTTACAATAGTATCATATCTCTGATTATTTTCGGAACTCGTGCTTTACCCAGTCAACTTCCATGACCCACTCTTCACTTGTCATTGGCGAATCGGTAATTTTGGCAAAGTTTAAAATAGCAAACATAGGTTCGGGATAATTATCGCCTTCTCCAACATTACGATACACCTCTTTGTCATCGACACGGTAAACGAGATTACTACCCTCCCATTCTACTGAGTATTCGTGATATTCATTTAAAGTGGCATCAAAACCTTTACGATAACTCCACCAATCTCCTTTATCACACGCTCCAAGACTTTTAATGGCACCTGTTGTAAAATGATTTTTTTGATAATCTCCATGATGTTCAAAAATATCAATCTCACCAGACCCAGTTAATGGCCAACAGACATTTTCATCGGCTTCCTGCACGGGAGGTTCATTGTTTTGAGCACCTAGTAGCCACCAAGCTGGGAACATACTAGGTTCTCCGTTGCTCCTTAATTTCAGTTTTGCTGTCCATTTACCTTTAATAAACTCTTTTTTGTTTTTTGAAGCTATTCTAGCAGCAACATATTCAGTATCTGGGTGTTGCTTTCCATGTTTATCCAAATTATCACAGCTTTGTTTTTCATCAAGCTTGACTACCTTTAATTTTAATGTCCCATCACTCACTTCTCGTGTTCCAAATTCATTATCGGGCACATAGCAATGTGTTTCGTTGTTTACCCAAATTCGTTGGTCCTGCCAATTGTCTGGATCAAAAGTGTCGAAGTCATCAAAGAAATCTACTTTCCAGATATCATCGGATGTTATCTTTTCATTTGAATTCTTCTTTTTATCTTTTGTTTTGCATGATAGTAAAGTCATTCCTATCAGCATAAAACTTACCAAATAAGCGTAATGTGCTGTTGTCATATCTTTGGTTTTAATGATATAAAAATTTTATTGGATTAAATAAACCTAGTTCACTCTAAACTGAAATACCTGAGAGTGCGATGCATTTCCAAGTTCATCCGCAGTAATAACTTTCCAATAATATACTTGTCCAGAACTTACCGTTACATTTAAACTATTTACACTTGGTTTTCCAACTTCGGTAGTTGGTAGATTAGCTGTATCTAATAAAATGGTATAGGATGAAATGTCATCATCAACATCAGTAGCTTCCCATTGTAATGTAATGTTACCTGCATCAATAATTGACCCTATTTGCGGACTTACGGCATCAGCAGGAAATGGTGGGTAACTTACTTCTGGAAGGCCTGCATTATAAAATTTCCAGGTCTCACTATCAACGGTCTCATTACTACTACTTGCTTTAGATTTTACTACCCATGAATAAGGCGTACCTCTTAAAATGCGTATCAAGAGTTCATTTGAAACGGTTTTAATCTCTCTTGATGTCCCATCATTCAAGTTAGTAATTGTTAATGCATATGAGCTAGCATTAGTCGCTGTTTCCCATTGAAACAAAACATCAGTTTCAGTTTCTGATACAACTATTCCTTCATTACATTCTTTATTGTTTTCCGGAAATATTAGCGTTGCGGGAGTTGGTGGATCTACAACAACAGATGCTTGCTTATCTTCACTACTGCATGATATTGTTATAACAATGGCTAGCAAACATAATGGGATTATTTTTATGAACTTATTCATTATTTTATAATTTTATAGTTAAATGTATTTTCTTTTGATGCAACTTTCAACACGTAAACCCCTTTAGGAATGTCTGATACATCAATTTTTAACTGGTTAGTTGTGGCTTGATATGTTTTAGAAAACAATAATTTTCCTGCTAGATCATAAATTTCGACTGGTATTTCATTTTCATAAAAATCAACAGCATTAATATGTATGGTATTGTTTTTTATTGGATTAGGAAAGACCATAGGTTTACTGTTAAATAGTATAGTTTCGTTGTAAACGCCCTGGCAATCTTTATTCGTTTTAACACTTAAGTTATTTACGCCTTGTGTTAGTTCCAACTCAATGTCACTTTCACTGGTAATTGTGACTTCGTTATTTAAGGTTACATAGTATGTCTCGCCTCCTGCTAAGGATACCGTTATTTTTTTGCCATTACTACTTTTACCCGTTTTAGTGCCACTACTTTTGCCTGTTGTAGATACTGATAACTCATCTGGTTCTGTGACGACAACAGTAAAACACTGCTCATAGCTAGAATATCCATTAATGGTTATACAAAGTGTATAGGTTCCTGCGGATAGATCATCAAATAAAACTTCCGCGGTAAATGTTTTTGTTTCCGTAACATCATCTCGTGTAAGCGTAACGGAATAGTCATAATTTTCTAATGCAGAAACAATAATGCTTCCGTTATTTTGAGACCTACAGGTTTCACTAGATACTGTCAGTAAATAATTGTCTGCCATTAAAGAAAATATTGGACAACCAGTAACATCAACAAGTGTGTTTTCTGGGGTGTTTGGGCATAAATCATCGGCGTCTAAAACCCCATCTTTATCGGTATCTGGATTATCAAAGGCCATCCAATTAAAGTTGAATCCGCCTGCCAAAATTCGCATTCTTAATGTATGAATGCCTTCTTCAATAAATAAATTATCAATAACCGTTTCCCATGTTTGCCATCCATTTGTAATGACTGTGGTCATAACCACCAATTCAGTTTCAACGTCATTTTCATCTACGGAATACAACCCAACCTGTCCTTCATTAAATCCGGCAACTCTTAATTTAATGCCATAATTTCCCGTATTGGGAACAAAAATGGCATAATCGGCATAATCGCCAGGGTCGGTAAATCCAAAGTTTTTCCCTCCGCCTTCATCGGTGGTATCTTCAATTCCCATGCCTATCATATAATCAAAGTCTTCCACTTCAATTAGTCCAGGAATTACCACACGGTCTGGAGACACATTATTAATTGGTAAATCTGTAAACGTATTTAGGGTTTTATTGGATTGAGATTGAATTGATGTACCTGAATAACTCACCGTAATTTCATCGCTTTTAATTAAAAATTTGTCAAGAGTAAGTACCATTATTCTATCTTTTAATGGATCCTCTGCAACAGATGTTATCAATCTTTCTTCACCATTAACAAGCACCGTGAATTGATTTAAAGAACCAACAAGCGATGTTGCTAATAAAGGTTCACTAATAGCAATTTCAATAGATTTTTCATTCTCTCCTGTTTTACCATTTAAGGCATTCAATTCAACATCATCAATAGTTCCTGTTTTTTCAAATGCTATACTTGTTATATTAAAAGGAATGTCATTGCTGAAGTGTAGTTTTAAACTGTGCTCTCCAGAAGTAAGTAACACCTCCGAAACTTCAAACGTGGTGTATTGCGCCCATCCACCTGTGGAGCTAACCGTTTGGGTTGTGGTTATTTCTTGATCATCAATTGAAAGATAAAATTCCCCTCCATTTTCTTGAGTAGCATATCTAACGGTAGCTTTATATGCTGCTGTTTCTTCAACTTGAACGGTATATTTTGTCCATTCACCTTTATTAACAAATCCAATATTAAACCCATTACTATTTGTGGTTTCATTATTTTTTTCAATATCTACACCATCATTTCTGTAGGACCACCCTTTGTTCCATGCTTGGAATTCTCCTGTAGATAAATTATAATCGGCAACATCGGTATCGTAATAGGCAAAATTATTTTTTCCCAAATCAAAATCTGTGGCATACACAATTCCCGGTATTACAGCTGGGTTGCCGTTATAGGGAATCGTTTCATCTGTTTGAACTTGTCTTATTATAGCATCTGGCACATCCTTTCTATATCTGCTATTATCAACCAAAAGATTTTCGGTCAATTGCATCATGCCATCAAAGGTCTCCTGCTCAGTTGGTCTTGGCCCTTCCCCTTTCCAATAATCTATTATTTTTTGATATCCAGGATTGATATCTACAGCATACGGGCTATCAATATCTCCTATTTTTCGCATGGTCCACCACGCCCAACCAATGTTGTTATTTTCTAATAACGATATCGCATCTGTAAACCATGTATTAGAATTTTCGCCAGACTCTCCCATCCATAGTGGTGCGTTAGTTTGTTCCCTTAAAGGCAATATCCAATCCAAGTCTCCTGGTTTGTTCGTATTCCAATATTTATGAAAGCTATATACGAGGTTATCATCCCATGGTGGGGTTAGTCCTCTATGGTCGTTGGCATAAGAATTTCCTTCAATATAAAGGATATGATTGTCGCCTAAACTTCTAATTCCCTCCGTAATATCTTCATAAACTTCTCTTAATAAAGCGTTTTCATTTCCTAAGTCCCAGTGCGTCTCATTAATTAAATCATAACCACCAATCCATTCGTTATCCTTATATCTTTCGGCTATTCTGATCCATAAAGCAACTAATTTGTCTCTATTTTCTTGACTTTCCCACAAAGAAGGTTTTGTAGGGTCATAATCGTTAATTTCAGAACCTCTACCTTGACCACCCGGTGTGGCGTGCATATCCAAAATAACATAGATATTATGTGGTGCCGCCCATTCTAACACATTATCAATTAATTCGAAACCGGTTTCAATCCATGTGTTCTCACCAGCGACTGGTTCCTCTTCAATAGGAAGTGTAAACAAGTTATAATGCATAGGAATACGAATACTGTTAAACCCCCAAGCTGCTAAAGAATCAATATCGCGCTTAGTAAAATGGTTTTCTCTCCATTTTTGAAAAAAGGTTTCTGTATTTGCTTCTCCCATCAAGTCGATTAACTTTTCTTTAATCTCATGTTGGGCGCCTGCAACCCCAGAAGTTTGCATCATATAACCTTCCATAATTTGCCAACCTCCTGGGGCTAAACCCCTCAAGAGCACTTCTTCCCCACTTGAGTTGACTATCTTTTTGCCATCGGCTTTAAGCCCTTGACCCCAACTAAATATTGTTGTAAGTAACAAGCTGATAAAAAATATGTATTTTTTCATAATATATTATATCTTTAATTTTAAGCTAATTGTAATACCTCCTTAACTTCTATAAAAAGTTCTTTTAAAGTGCCTCACTGGTTTGAAGCAAACCAGTAAAACACTTAAAAAACTCAACTAAACTAAAACTAGACTCTATTATATTTTCACTACCGAAACATTATCAATAACAATCCCATTAGTTCCGTAGGTAGCACCTCCTGTTCTAAATAAGAGATAATAAGTTCCTGCTGTTGTTATTTCGAATTGTCCTGGGTTTGGTTTAGGGTCACAACCGGAAGCAGCTGCTTTACCAGAATATGTTTTTATAGTTCCACAATCCCATGCATTGTAAGCTTTCAGCACTTGTTGGTCTCCACTATATTCACTGTTGTCAACAGGCCTGGATGCGCCAATGTAAACTTCTCCCCAAAGATCATTAATGCCTGCATAGGTCATATCCATATCAAATTGGTATGTCCCCGCTTCTAGAGTTACTGTGGTATAGATACCCATGTGTTTCCAATCGGTATTGGTGGTTTCACTAAATGTAGCCACACCATTAGCTATGGTTACAGAACCGTTTGTATTGGCAGCTTCATATTGATTTACAACCGTCCAGCCGCTATTATCTGCAAAACCACCATTCATAATTAGATTGGGATCTGCTGCGGTTGTAACGTCAGCGGTAAATTCATTGGACTGCCCCACTTTTTTCGCTGTTAATTTAACTGTATAAGTTCCTGCGGAAGCATAAGTATATGTTGGGTTTTCATCAGTAGATGTACCTGTTCCATCTCCAAAATCCCAATCGTAACTGTTTGCATTCGCAGACGTGTTTGTAAATGTTACGCTGAGAAACGATACGTTAGAAGTAAAACCTGCAACAGGAGCTGCCGCTGGATCAATTACCGAAACTTGTTTCGTGATTTCAACGAATTCGGTATCATTACTTGCTGTTAATTTAACCGTATATATACCACCGGCAGCATAGGTGTATGTTGGATTTTCTTCAGTAGATGTGCCCGTTCCATCTCCAAAATCCCAAGCATAAGTTGTTGCATTTGTAGATGTATTTGTAAATGATGCCGTTAAATCGGTTGTAGCTGTGGTAAAGTTTGCAACCAAGGGTGGAAGCAAAACTTCTGAAGATTCCAGTGAACGGATAGCAACATTATCTATAATAACACCATTATCACCATAACTTGATCCGCCTCCTCTAATGACTAAATATGCTGTTCCTGCTGTTGGAAATTTAAATGTTGCTCCAGTACCAACACAACTAATCTCTGAGAAGTCTCCTTCAAAAGGTTCGCCTCCGCAACCTTCCCAAGTATTTAATCCCATTCTAATGCCTCCGTCTGCATAATCTAAACCAGGTTCTGGAATAGCTGTTCCAACATAAACTTCAAACCAAGAATCAGATAATGGACCACCATTTATATCCATGGAAATTTGATACAAATTATTGGCTAATACATTAACAGCTTGGTAAATGCCCACTTGCCCCCAGCTACCACCAGTAAAATGTGCTTCATTATTATCAAAAGATACATCTACACCATCTGAAATTGGTAAAACAATCCAAGGTTCCATACCATTAAATTCGCCATTTTGCAAAATATTTGGCCCTTGAAAATCTTCGTTGATCACTATGGTCTGTATTGACTCAGCAACGCCTCCTTCAGTAAAAATTTTAAACCTTACATCATAGTCTCCTTTTTTCAGGAATATTTTACTCGCTTCCATGCCTTCTGCCGAAGAATTATCGCCAAAATCCCAATGGGTGTACCAGGTTTCTACATCTGTATTAGCTTTAAATATGACTTTATTTGGGTTTTCTGTATCAAATGTAAATGAATATGCTGCATCTTCACTTGTAGGTGCTTTGGCAACAAAATCATCATTGTTCCCGCAGGCAGTAGAGATTAAAATAATCCCTAGCATTAAAACTAAAAATTTTATAGTTTTCATATCTTATTTTTTTTTTAATTCAACTTTAATAAAGAGGGTTCTCTATCAATTTGTTATTATTATTAATTCTATCTTGACCCATTGGCAAGTAATAATGACGCTCGTAAAAATTCATTTTTTCAGCTTCGGCATCAAAAGTTTCATATTCAAAAGTTTCATTTCCAAAACCATCAACACGTCTCAGGATTCTTAAACCCTCTACTTGAATACTTAGAGTTTCAGTAGCAATACGCCATCTTTTCACATCCCAATAGCGGTGGTCTTCAAAAGCCATTTCCAGTTTGCGCTCATTACGTATCCTGTCTCTTAAATCCATTCCTGAATACGGTTCTAAACGAAGATTTTGCTGTAAACCTGCTCGCGTTCTAATAGGCTCTATATAATTTCTTGCAAGATCTTCCATATTTAACTCTATAGCTGCCTCGGCAGCATTTAGATATATTTCTCCCAACCTGAATATGATACAGTCCGTACCAGAATAAAATTCCTTTATATATAGGGGCGCAGCGCCATCTTGAAGATATTTTCTAATATAAAATCCTGTTTTTGTGGCATCAGGATGTATGCCTAAACCATCTTTTCCAACACCCGTTCCTCTATCGGTGTCTATAACGCCTCCTCTTTCAGTGCCGAACCATAATTCTACTGGCAAACCCTGAAAGATATCTTTGTTGGTCAATAGCGTCCCTTTTAAACGTGGGTCGCGACCCTCAAAAGGATTGGTTGCATCGTAGCCCGAACCAGCTTCACTAGGCAAAAGCCCAGTATCCAACATTTCATAACTATCCAAAAGTTGTTTTGTAGGAGACATACTTGCGCCCCAATCCACCCTATAGCTATAAGGCACATTGTGTAAATCATATGAATGCCCTTTTTCAAAAGGAATCCAGATTTTGCTAAAAATGGTTTCGTCAAATGTTTCATCAAGGAACAATTTTGCGTAATTCTCTGAAGGATTGGGATAGGTATTAAAAAGGCTATATCCAGCCTCTGAAATTATTTTTTGAGAAGCACTAAGCGAAAGTTGATAGTATGCATCGGCATTTGAGGCCGGAATACCAACCAATCCATTTAATTGAACCGTTCCATATTTTGCTATACTAGCGACGTATAATGCGGCCCTGGATTCCAATGATTTTGCGGCCCATTTGGGAGCTCTTCCTTTTTGATCTGACCATCTGTTCGGCAATAAATCAAAAGCGGCTTGGGCATCAGCTAAAACTTGGTCGTACACTTCTTTTTCAGTATTTCTAGTTGGAAAAAGCTCCTCTTCAGGAGTTGTATCTGGATTTTGAGCCTCTAAAATAATGGGGACCCCACCGTAACGCTTTACCAAAGAAAAATAGCTATATGCTCTTAAATAATATAATTCCCCTAAACGGTTATTTCGTTCTTCCACGGAAAGAACACTTGTTGGTGCTACTTCTATATTTTCAATAGAATAATTGATTTTCCATAAAACATCATAGCCCCACCAATCTATTGGCCAGGTATTGTTTGCCGTACCCCAATTCCCTGGTCTATATTGGTTATTTAAGGGTGTCCAAGAATAAGTGCCTCTTGCTAAATCTGACAGCGCATCGCGATGCGAACCACCAACACCCCAGAAATCCTCTAAATAGTCCCATGGCATTCTATCATATATTTTAAATAGATAAGCATCCATAAGATTTTTATCGTTCCATACATCATTTTCTGTGATTCTATCTAACGGTGGCTCGTTCAAAAAATCATCACTACACGCTACAAATGTTAACGTTAGTATTGCTAATATTAATTTTATTCGTTTCATGTGTTTATATCTATTGTTTTTTAATTGTCACATGTAGCATCCACATAATCATTGTCCCTGGGTATCGAACTTTTAGTTATGGATGTTTCATCTGTTTATATTTATTGTTTTAATGGTGAGATGCAATACCCATACTATACATTTTGGTTGATTTGAATGTAATGTTAATGGGTATTTCACAGTAAGCTTTTTTTTAAAGTGTAACATTAATACCAAATGTTATCGATTTTGTTTGTGGGTAATACCATCCAAGACCCGAACCCAATTGCGGATCAAAATCCTCATCATAATTTTTGATGACAAATAAATTATATCCTGTACAGAACACTCTTATTTCATCAAAAGTGGCATTCTCTTTACGCTTGGGTAGTGTATAGCTCAAATTGATGTTTTTAAAACGAATGTGATTACCATCTCTTAACCAAAAATCAGAATATTTGTAATTGTTGTCATTAAATCCGCCATCTGTTATTCTAGGAAATCTTGCATCAGTATTTTCTGGTGTCCAATAATCTAACTGATAATCGTAACCGTTAAATCCATTACGCAACGGACTTTGCGCCTCTCCTTCTAAATAAATATCATAGCCACCGGCACCTGTTAATAATACAGATAAAGCAAAATTTTTGTATTCGGCGCCTAAATTTAAAGAGTAGTTGGTAGCTGCTTTATTTCCTTTGCCAAATACTTTTTGATCTTTTACGTCAATAATATTGTCACCATTCAAATCAACGTACTTTATATCGCCTAGTTGTAAACTGGTGTTTCCATTATTATCTTGAACGGGGCTTTCAGCGATTTGCTCTGGGGTTTGAAAAAGCCCATCGGATATGTAACCTCTTCTAAGGCCTGTAAAACCACCTGTTTCGGTAAGATTCATCCTCATGAATGGATCTTCTTGAAGTGTTTCATCAATAAAAACGGCTTTTTCCCTTGATTTGGAAAAATTTAATAATGCGCTAATTTTTAAATTATCATTGATTTGTTTGTTATAATCGAATGAAAATTCAAAACCTTCATTAGAAAACTCATATAAATTTTGAGCTGCCAATGCAACGCCCAAAGTACTAGGTACACTGGCATTTGCTCCTGCTATGACATCTTCTCTTTTTCTGAAAAAATAATCGAATGAAAATTTAAGACTGTTTTTGAATAGATCAACATCTAAACCAACATCATAGGTGGTATTGGTTTCCCAGGTAATAGCTCTATTGGGCAATGCGGTGTTATCAATTGTAGGAATAGCTGTGTCGTTAATGACAAAAAACAGGTCGTAGTTGAAACCGCTTAACCATTGGTATGCAGACGTACCATCATTTCCTGCCGTACCTATAGATGCTCTCATCTTTAAATTTGAAATTGTGTTTTTTAGTGGTTCGAAAAATGATTCTTCAGATAGTCTCCAACCTAATGATAGTGATGGAAATAAGCCATACTCATTACCTGGTGCAAATCGTGAAGATCCATCATATCTATACGTAGATTCTATAAAGTATTTTGATTGATAATCGTAACTAAATCGGCCTACAAAACCCAAACGGTTTTCACGAAACTCACCACCATTAGCCCCTTGATTTTCCAACGACCCAGCAAACAATTGATCTATGAGTGTCGATTGGAAATCTTGACGTCTGGCACTAAAATCCTGACCTTGTATTTTTTGTATTTCTGCCAATAGTAGTCCAGATACACTATGATCTCCAAAAGTGCGCTCATAGTTAATGGACTCTTGTAAAACGTAATGATTGCTGTAGTTTGTACTTTGGCTCAAAACTGTTTCGCTGGGCGAGCCTGGAGGTGTGGCACGAAAAACATCGTAATTTCCTGTTTGCCTATTTAGCGTAAACAGGTCATAGCTTTTGCCCCAATCTTTAGTAAAATTGTTGTTATAGATTAACGATGCATAAGATTTTAAGCTCAGCCCTTCAATTTGTTTAACATCCCATTTAAGAGCTATTTTGGCATCAAAATTATTGTTTCTAGCTCTAAAATAGCCTGCATTAAAATTTCTTATCGCTTCTACAACATGATTTGGAGTCGCACTAGGTCTTGCAGGAGTACCATCTGGATAATAAGCTAGATCATTTGGCAATGATCTACTCAATTCTCTAAATATGTCATAAGCAGAAAGACCAGGTGCTTCGTTAAGCTGTCTTCTGGCTCCCATATTCACGGTTAAATTTAATTGGTCTGTTACATCGGCATTAACATTTGCACGTAGATTATAGCGTTGAAATGAAAGCACATCGGCATTATAATTAGAACCTTGATCTATATAACCAGCGGACACGAAGTATGTCACTTTTTCAGTACCTCCCGAGAGGTTTAAATTATGTTGTTGTTGAAAGCCCCAGTCTTTTAAAACCAAACCTCGCCAATCTGTATTTGGATAATTAATAGGGTCCGTACCATTTCTATACAATTCTAATTGTTCTTCGGTATAAAAAGGTGCTTGACCAGAGTTTCTTAAACCCTCATTTAAAATTTCACCACGATCAGCAGAACTCAAAAAATCTGGATAGGACGTAAATGCAGTATATGTAAATTGATTGCTATAGGTTAGCTTAGGTTTTCCAACAAATCCCTTTTTTGTGGTAATTAAAACCACACCATTACCTCCTTGTACACCATAAACCGCAGCGGCTGCGGCATCTTTTAAAACCGAAATACTTTCAATTTCATTAGGATCCAACTGGTTTAAGTCTCCGGGCGCACCATCAACAATCACCAAAGCGGCACCAAAATTTCTAACTTCAAAACTAGAATTGCTAAATCCCGGCTCACCTGAATCTTGTCTTACAAATAATCCTGAAGCCAAGCCTTCCAAAGCATTACTTACATTGGGTACCGGTTGTTTTTTCAAGGTTTCTTCATTAATAGTTGAAACCGCAGAAATAAGTTTTGTTTTTGATTTGGTACCATAACCAACCACGACTACTTCATCTAAGGTATTTGTGTCTTCATCAAGTGTAATAGCTAAATTCGTTTCTTCTGTTATTTCTATTTCCTTAGCAACAAACCCAAGATATGAGATAACAAGAATATCCCCTATTGATGCTTCAATAGAAAAATTGCCATCAAAATCGGTTTGTGCGCCTCTGCTAGTTCCTTTAATAATAATGTTTGCTCCAGGCAAGGGTTGATTGGCGGTATCAGTTACCGTTCCTGCTACAGAAACCTGAGCCATCCCCATTCCAAAGCATAGACATAAGGCGATGACAAGAATACTTTTTTTTCCCAGTCTTATTGAATAATTTAAGAGCTGTTCCTTCATAATAATTAATTTAAGTTTAGTATTAGTTGATAAACAATTAATCCTGTATCGTTGGTTGTTCAATACAGGATTAATTTATTATTGTTTTATTAATTTTCTACTTGCCGTTCCCAATTCAGTTGTAATATTGATAATGTACATTCCTGGAACTAAGCTTGAAGCATCAACATTAGCATTTAAAGCATTAGGCTTTAAAGAAAGCATTTGCCCCCCTAGTATATTAAATACCTCAATGGATTTTATTATCTGGTTTTTTGTTGAAATTGTCCATGTAGACCTTGTTGGGTTTGGATATACTGTTAAACCTTCAATTTTAAAATCTTTAACGCTTAATGATGCAAACGATGCAAATATAAAATCATCTATTTGAAAAATATTAAGATTTGGATCTGTAACCACATCAGAATTAACTTGAATATCGAAAAATAAAGCAATCTTGGTATTGGTATTTGTTGTGTAACTTGAAAAATCGAACTCAAGCTTTTGCCAAACATTAGGAGTCGTATAGTCAACGGTAACACTATGCTCTTCAGCACCCTCAATTTTTATAGTAACGGGCAATGCTCTTGGACCTTTAACTTTTATTGAGAAACCCCTATCTCCAGTAGATAAATCTATGCCGTCATTATATTGATATTTTAATTGAGACCACCAAGTGCTATTTATTTCTGAGATTTCACCAACATTTACAGTTGGATTAATACCATCTGTTACGGTATTTGTAGCATCATCATCAAAGGATGCACCTTCAGCCGCTTCAAGTGGCGTTGCTGTATCAAAATCAAAGTTAAAATTGGTAAGCAGTACAGGTGCTGGTGGTGCCGTTGTTGTTGTCAAGGTAAAATTATCCAATGTCACTCCTGAAGCACCAAATTCAGCACCTCCCGTTCTAAATAGAAGATAATACGTTCCATTTGTAGTTATTTCAAATTTACCAGGATTGGTATCATCACATCCAAAGGCAACTGCTTTACCTGTGTAAGTTTGCGCACAATCCCAAGCATTATAAGCTTTAATAACCTGTTGATCACCAGAATACTCACTATTTTGAACCGGTTCAACAGAACCAATGTATGCTTCGCCCCAGATGGAATTAATGCCATCAAAAGTCATATCCATGTCGAATTGATACCATCCATCTGTTAAAGTGACACTTGTGTAGATTCCCATGTGAATCCAACCTCCATCAGCGGGATCAATTTTTCCAAAATTTACAGTACCGCTTGAAAATGTAACCAAACCATTTGTACTATCTGTTCCGTACTGATTGACAACAGTCCAACCTGTGGCGTCGTCAAAAGTTCCGTTTGTAATTAGGTTTTGGGCAAATCCAAAAGTAGTTGCCAATACCATAAGTAATTGTAGCGTAATTTTTTTCATAATTAATTAGTTTTAGTTAATACAGTATATAAATGCATCAAAATAGTTGTTGTTCCGTTTTTTATATTTTTAGTAAATTTGCTTAATATATATGCTATGGCTTTTAAGCAAACATGTTTTACTAAACTTATTTGAATAGAATATTTAAGAATAAAACAGGCATACGCTTTTTTTGATATCACAAAGATTTGTTAAAAACAGCGTGTTTTCCTAAAAAAGCACATCTACAAAAACTCGGAACCATCATGTAGAGCACTCTACAAAAACTCTACATTAAAGATGTAAATAATTGTTTTTAAGCAGTTTAAAAAAAATAAAAGTGTGTCTTATTAAAATGACTGGATATAATTTGCCAAGCTTGAGTCTTTTGGTAAATCCAACTTTTTACGAAGCCGCCAACGCCCTTGCTCAACGCTTTTTATGGAGATATTCATTAATGAAGCTATTTCTTTTGAAGATAGGTTAAGCTTTAGGTAAGCACTCAGTTTAATTTCGTTGGAAGATAATTCGGGGTGTTTTTCTCTTAGTTTATCAAAGAAATCAACGTGTGCATTTCTAAAATGAAGCTCAAAAGCGAGCCAGTCATCTTTATCAGTTAGATGGGTATTAATTTTCTTTATTACTTTTTTAATAGGAGAATGCAACGAGCTATTAAGTACATCTTTATCAATTTTCTCGATATCGGCTATTAAGTTTGTTAATAGTTCGTTCTTTTTTATATTATTTAGTGTAGAAGACGCTAATTCAGAATTTTTCTTTTTTATTTCTAAACTTAAATTTTCTTCCCTCAAAATCAGCATCTTCTGTTCTGTCTCCAGCCTATCTAATTTAAACTTTTCTTCTTGATGTTTCCTTTTTTCTTCCTCCTTTAATTTTAAAGCAGTCATTTGTTTTTGGCTTTTTCTTTTAAAATAGCTCCTATAAACAAAATTTAACAATAAGAGCAACAATACATAAATAACATAGGCCAAATTAGTTAAATACCAAGGAGGCTTAATATAAAATTCTTTAGTGACAGTTTCGGATATGGCTTCGTTTTCACCGCCAGATCTTAATTCTAAAACATAATTTCCAGATGACAGCCCAGGAAAATTTAATTCGGTGGTATAATCCCAATTAGACCAATCTTCATTTAAGCCTTTTAGCCTGTATTGGATTTTTTTTGAACTAGCCAAAGGTATTTTTGGCATTGCTATACTAACTTTTATAAAATTATTACGGTTAGGAACCTCCAATATCTCATGCTGATTAATTGGAGCTATAATGGTATCGGTTGTACTGATCAATTCAACATAGCGAATCAATGGAGCCGTTTTATAGGTATCCAATTCTAGGTTATTAATATTATGAAAAACCATACCACCATTAATACCTATGCCAAAGATTGAATCATTGATCTTTTTAAACTTATTGAAATCATTTAAATGTTTATTTCTTATAGAGTAAAAAGGTTCTTCTACAGTCTTAAATTGATTTTTATTTCTTAAAACATACCCTAAAGACCTTGGGGTTGAATACCAAAAAACATTGCCGTGTTGCGAAATACTATTTATGCCCTTGATATCTTTAAAAACTACGGAAGGGTATTTTGCCCTAATAAAAGCATTGTCTATAGGGTCATAATTAAAAAAGCCTTTTGGATTATAAAAAACCAGATCGTTATCAATTTTGCATAAATAGGCGTATATATCTACAAACTTATTGGATTCACCATAAAACTCGAACTCTTTAAGTTCCATTCCATCATCAGATAACCGTAATCGGTAATACCCTTTCGTAGGATGCGCAACCCATAGATGCCCATACTTATCAAATTCCATAAAACGGGATGATTCTCCAAAATTTTCCCATTTAGTAATAAATTCCCATTTATCATTGATACGTTTAAACACACCAATGCCAGAGTAGAAACCAATATAAAGAATATCATTCATTTTAGGGTGCTTTCTAAATATCCAAGCACCACCTTCAATATGAATTGATTTTAGCTTATTATTATCTATCCTAAAAACACCTTCATGGGTACCAACTAATAATTGATTGTTGATATCTTCAATTTCCCATACCTGACCAATACCTTTATCGATCAATTTTGGAACCGACTCCTTATCAAAAATATTTTTGACAAATACTCCTTGGTTTGTTCCCAAATAAAGCAGAGAGTCTTTTAAATGACTTGCGAAAACTGTCCCAAACTCACCCTCGGTATCTATTAAATAACTCGTATTACTATTAATTTGAACGTAGCTAAGTCCTTGCTCCATTCCTAACCAAATATTGTTGTTCAAATCGACAAATAGGCTTCTAACCGTATTATCTAAAAGTCCATTGTTTTTTTCTAAATGAAGAAGCGTTTTTCCTTGAGGGGAAACAACATAAACACCATTTCGTATGGTGCCAATTACCAAATTATTATTATCGAGTACTTGTACATTGTTGGCCAAATACTTTTCAATAACATCATTTATAATCCATTCCTTTTTTGAAAATATTTTATCTTTCCATTTCCAAATGCCATTATCTCTGGTTATAATTAATAACTCACTTTGGTTTTTAACTATAACACTTACTATATAAAGTTCAACTTTGTCCGTTCCTTCAATTAAGGTGCGTTTGTTTTCTGTTATTTCAAAAAGACCCATGCCAGAATCCTGAATAAAGGCTCTGTTTTTTGAAGAAAACAGTAAATTGAATCCTTTTAAGGCGGATATAGAATCCAATGTGTTTTTAATGGGGTCATATATGAATATTTGCTGAAATGTTTGAAAAAGAATTTTTCCACTGACCTCTTTAATTCTAGAAAAAACAGGAAGCAAAGGGGCTTGCTTTAAGGGAGCTTTAAAAAACAAACTCGTGTAATCTAAATTACCCTTTTCATTTTTTGACCAATAACCAAATCCGCCATGACCGGAAGTATAAATATGTTGATCATCTTTGTAGTAAACAGCTCTTAGGTCTGATTCTTTACCTGCAGTATAACTTTTCCAACGGACTCCGTCATATTCTAACAACGCCCCAGGCGTAGCAAAATACATTTCGCCATTTACACTTTGGGAAATATCATAAACGGTTAAATCATAATTTATGTCTTCCTCTGTAAGGTTTTTAATAAATGGTATTCTAGGAGTATTTGAAAACTGAGCAAATATCGAATTATTTACAAACAGTAATAGTAGGAAAATTAATTTTCTACTTACTCGCCTATCAATTAATAATAAAATTAATTTACTCATCACTTATATAACTCT
>TARA_R110002049_G_scaffold264322_3_pt1 | contig 17016 bp, 15 predicted proteins | sample TARA_R110002049 | Tara Oceans TARA_R110002049 (sample SAMEA4396941) | marine metagenome | biome: Polar Biome; feature: [SRF] surface water layer (ENVO:00010504); material: water (ENVO:00002006), including particulate matter (ENVO:01000060) such as... | depth 5 m | reverse complement strand
CATTTGTTGCGGAACAACCTAGGAGATGCCGCAATTGGCTATAAAAATTACGGTGGTCACGAACTATTTTTAGAAAATAAACTTGATTTGTACCAGCATTGTTTGGATCAAATGGGGCATGTAAATAAGATGTTACAAGCTGTTTTTGATGAAGCGCCGTTTAAGACTAATGTTAATAGGTTTAATTTTAAAAAAACACAAGAAAATTATATTACACATACCTATGAGTCGCAAATTGACACAGGTAAAATGATGCAAAGTTTGCTGCATAAAGTGCAACAACAAGGGATATTAATACTAAACAATGTTAGTGTACAGTCATTTACAACACTAAATAATAGTGTCGCCATACAAACGGATACATTTGCGCTTCAGACAAAAAAATTAATGGTTGCCACCAATGGTTTTGCAGCGCAATTAGTACAAGAAAAAGTGAGTCCAGCACGGGCACAAGTTTTAATAACACAACCTATAAAGAATTTACATATAAAGGGAATCTTTCATATAGACCAGGGGTATTATTATTTTAGAAATATAGAGGATAGAATTTTATTTGGAGGCGGAAGAAATTTAGACTTTACAACAGAAGAAACAGCGGAATTTGGACAAACAAGTCTAGTGCAAAACCAGCTTGAAAAAATGCTTAAAGAGATTATTTTACCCAAAATACCTTTTAAAATAGACCAAAGATGGAGCGGTATTATGGGGATGGGCAAACATAAAAATCCTATTGTAAAACAAGTTGCACCTCATGTGTATTGTGGTGTGCGTTTAGGGGGTATGGGTATTGCCATAGGTAGTTTAATAGGAAAAGAATTAGCAGATTTAGTAGAATGGTAGACAAGAAAGTGCTTTTAAAGTTTTGTACAAGTTTTGTAAACGATAGGGTTTCTAGAATTCAAGAAAACATATCAGGTGTACAAGAGTCGCTTACTTCGGAGACAAAGAGTAGTGCAGGCGATAAGCATGAGACAGGTAGAGCTATGCTGCAGTTAGAACGTGAGAAACTGGGACAGCAGTTGCTAGAAGCTGAAAAAATCAGGCAAACCCTATCTAAAGTAATTATAAAGAATACCACCAAAACAATTGGTTTGGGAAGTTTGGTGTTTACAGCAAAAAACAATTACTTTTTGGCCATATCTGCAGGAGGGTTTAAGTCGGGTAACACAAACGTGTACTGTATTTCTACAGATACACCAATTGGTAAATTAATACTGGGCAAGAGCAAAGGAGATAATTTTGTTTTTAATGATGAAAACATTGCCATTACTGAGGTTGTCTAAAGTAAAAATTCTGCTCCCAGCACAACTATGTTGGGAGCGGAATTTTACACGAAAAAGAGAAAATTTTAATTTACAGTAATGGTGCTATCTATAGCTATTGGATTTAAAGGACAGAAGTATACATACGCTCCTTTTCTAAAACCGTAGCATTAAACTTTTCTGATGTGCCTTTTGAAACTGCTTTTGTAACATAAGCTGTTTTAATATGGCTCTTTGGTTTGCTAATATCTTGTCCCTTTTGTACAAGTACAAAATCAACATCACAGCCAACGTTTTTGTTTAAAATTTTAAAAATATAGATTCCTTGGTTAACCGTAATTTTTTCTGTGTAAATTGATTTTCAGTCTGTTCTAAAGAAATTACTTTATGAACTTTTTATTCATTTTGTCTTGAGCGTTACTTGTAAATACTACACCTGTCAATAAGGCTACTAATGCAATTTCACTTAATATAATTTGTTGTGGGGTGCTTTGGTTGTACAGTGCAAAGATATTAGAAAGTGTTTTTGAACTCTTAAAAAGTAGTTCTGCTTAGTCATTTACTTTACGCTTGGTTTTGTAATGTTTATCAACCAAAACATTAAATTGGTGTACCAGATCTATTTGCTGATTGTTTAGCTTTTTTAATGTAAGTTGATCTTTAGTTAAACGGGTACATATAATTATAAGTTTTTTAAGAGCATTTGAAGCATATCTCCTTGTATTTTGTCAGATAATTAAATTCGTCTATAAATCTCGTATAGGGTGTTAAACTTACGCTGTTGTTCTTCGGGTATCGTTATTATAAGTAGCTCTTGAGTGCCAAAAAATAAGATTCCATTACATAACACTTCGCTACTATGATCTCTTATGCAGTAAAAAGGCCTGTTAAATATAAATGCTGTTAATGGCTTTTTTATTTTTTGATAAGAAACGTAGTGTACATAGATGGTTGTTATTAATTGGGTGTAAATTTATAAGGGTATTGTCTATTTTTAAAGTTAGTAGTCTTTTATTTTGGACTTACAATATTACTAAAAACAATAAAATCCCAGGCATTGTCTGGGATTTTAAATCTATTGGATACTATTATTTATTACAAATCACTTGATTCTATTTCTGTAATACGTAGCGTATTTACCATACCTTTATTTTTAATTGGCATAGCGGCTAGACTAATAAGCATATCACCTACATCAAGAAAACCTTTTTTACAAGCGATTGCATTTACATCGTCTATAGTTTCATCTGTGGAAACATACTTGTCATAATAAAAAGCTTTAACACCCCATAAAAGGTTTAACTGTGTTAATATTCTTTTGTTAGAGGTAAATACTAGAATGTGTGCACTTGGCCTCCAAGCAGATATTTGAAAAGCAGTATAGCCACTATTTGTTAATGTAGAAATTGCCTTGGCTTTAATTTCATTGGCCATTATAGCAGCATGATAACAGACAGATTTTGTAATGTACCTATTTGTTCTAATATGTGGTGGGTTATGAGGAACAGTGATTAAATCTGAATTTTCAACACTCATTAGAATGCTAGACATTTTTTCAATTACTTGTACCGGGTAATTACCTACAGAAGTTTCGCCAGAAAGCATTACGGCGTCAGCACCATCCATTACAGAGTTAGCAACATCATTTACTTCAGCACGTGTTGGTGTAAGGCTTGTAATCATTGTTTCCATCATTTGAGTAGCAATAATTACAGGAATACGAGCTTTTTTAGCTTTTAAAACCAACTGCTTTTGTATTAGTGGTACTTCATGTGCAGGCACTTCTACGCCTAAATCTCCACGAGCCACCATTAAACCATCACAATAAGCAATAATTTTATCAATGTTTTCTACAGCTTCAGGTTTTTCAATCTTGGCTATAATTGGAATTTTATGCTCAGAATGTTCTTTAATTAAATTTTGCAAATCAATTAAATCTTGACTGAAACGAACAAAGGAAAGTGCTAACCAATCTACATTTAGTGAAATAGCAAAAATAGCATCTTTAATATCTTTTTCCGTTAGTGCTGGTAAAGAAATGTTTGTGTTTGGTAGGTTTACCCCTTTTTTAGATTTTAAAGGACCTCCTTGAACAACCTCAGCTTTTACTTCATCTTTTTGGTTTGTAGTAAGCACTTTAAACATTAGCTTACCATCATCTAAAAGAATATGTTCTCCGGGCTTTACATCTCTAGGAAAGCTATCGTAGTTCATATAAACTCTCTCTGCAGTACCTTCAAAAGGGGTACCTGTTATAAAAGATATTTTATCTCCAGGAGCAACTACTACTTCGCCAGCCATCACACCCACTCTAAGTTTTGGGCCTTGTAAATCTGCTAATATAGAAGTGTTAGAGTCTAACTCATCACTTAATTCACGTATCATTTTTACACGCTCTGTAACATCTGCATAATCAGCATGAGAGAAATTAATTCGAAATACATTTACCCCAGCATTAATCATATCTCTTAAAACCTCTTTTTTGCTTGTAGCGGGTCCTAATGTTGCTACTATTTTTGTTTTTTTGTTATTTGGCATTCTTAAAAAATTAAGTTGTTTTTAGATTTTAGGTTTTCAACATCAATACTATAAGCAGTTACAACGTTAGGCATATTTACTATCTGTTTTAAAATAGACTCCAGTTTCTGTTCGTCTTCTTGCTCAATCTTTAAAAAATAATCTACTTCTTTATGTTCGGGGACAAGGTAATGTGTTGTATATGATAGTTCACCACTAAACAGACCTCCTTGTTTCTCTTGTTCTTCTAATATACTATGGTTGCTAATTAAAGTCCAGCGAATGTCATTTCTAATATCATCCCATTCAAAAAACGGGAATGAAGTATGCTGGTTTACATCTAAATCTGTTTTTGCTCTTTTAAAGTTAGATTTTAGGTGTAAATTAAAAGAATAACCTATTGCATAATCTTCTAGATTACTATGAAGCGCAATTAAAAAAAAAGAATCTTCAAAAATATATTCAGAAATTTTATGCGTTGTTCCCATATCCTTTTAATATCTGAAAGGGTAAATATAGGATTAATACCAATACTAGCCTAGTATGTTTAAGGGTTTACGCAAGGTATTTAGTACGAAAACGTTTGAGTATGCTCGTTTTCTTTCTAAGGGTTCTTTATTTTTTTTTGTAGTGCAAAAAATGCGCGTTTTGAAGCCTGTTCTTCCGCTTTCTTTTTTGAGGTAGCCCTAGCTTTAGAAACAACGATATGGTCTATGGAAAGTTTTACAGCAAAATGCTTTAGCGTATCATTTCCTGTATCTTCATATACATTATAATGGAATTGTTTCTTTTGTTTTTGACACCATTCAATAATTAGGCTTTTATAGCTTATAACTTTACCTTCTAACAACTCTATGTCTACATAAGGCTCAATTACTCTTTCGGATATAAATTTTTCACAATAATGATAGCCTCTATCTAAATATATGGCGCCAACCAAGGCTTCAAAAACATTGCCGTGAATATTGTCTCCAAAATGGGATTTAGATATTCTACTTTCAACATATTTGATAAGGTTTAAATCTTTTCCTAGCTCATTTAAATGCTCTCTACTCACAATTTTAGATCGCATTTTAGTTAGGTAGCCTTCATCTCCTAGAGGCACTTCATTGTATAAATACTTAGAAATAATTGTACCCAGCATTGAGTCGCCTAAAAACTCTAAGCGCTCATAATTCATTGGGTTACCGTCAGTGTCCTTTCTGTTTGCTGAACGGTGTAAAAAGGCTTTTCTGTAGATGTCAATGCTTTTAGGTTTAAAGCCTAAAATATGCGTTATTCCTAAATAAAAATCCCCACCCTTATTAGAGTGGGAATTAAATATTTTGGAAATCAAACTCATTATTTTAACTAAGTTTTTTAAAGATAACACATGCATTGTGTCCGCCAAATCCGAAGGTATTGCTCAAGGCAACATTTACGTCTCTTTTTTGTGCTTTATTGAGCGTAAGATTTAATTTGGGGTCTATGTTTTCATCAACCACAGTATGGTTAATTGTGGGAGGCACTATACCGTGTTCCATTGCTAAAATAGATGCAATTGCTTCAATAGCACCTGCAGCGCCAAGCAAATGGCCAGTCATAGATTTCGTAGAATTAATATTTATTTTAGGAGCATGTTCTCCAAATACTTTTGAAATTGCTTTTAATTCTGCCACATCTCCTAATGGAGTAGAGGTACCGTGAGTATTTATGGTATCTATATCTTCTGGGTTTAAGCCAGCGTCTTTTAAACAATTTTGCATAACTCGTACAACACCAATTCCTTCTGGGTGTGGTGCCGTCATATGATATGCATCACTAGATAAGCCGCCACCAGCAACTTCGGCATAAATTTTTGCACCTCTTGCCACAGCGTGTTCATATTCTTCAAGTATCAATGCACCAGCTCCTTCTCCTAATACAAACCCATCTCTGGTTGCGTCAAAAGGTCTAGAAGCAGTCTCTGGACTTTCATTTCTTGTAGATAATGCGTGCATGGCACCAAAACCTCCCATACCTGCAATGGTTACAGCAGCTTCACTACCACCAGTAACAACAACATCACAATGACCTAAGCGTATAGTGTTTAAAGCGTCTATAATTGCATTTGCAGAGGATGCACAAGCAGATACAGTTGTATAATTTGGCCCCATAAATCCATATTTAATAGAGATATTTCCAGGTGCTATATCAGCGATCATTTTAGGAATGAAGAAAGGGTTAAACCTTGGTGTGCCATCTCCCGCTGCAAAGTTAAGTACTTCGTTCTGGAACGTTTCTAAACCTCCAATGCCAGCCCCCCAAATAACACCTACTCTAAATTTATCTAAAGCATCTAAATCTAATTTAGAATCTGCAATAGCTTCATCAGCTGAAACTAGTGCATATTGCGCAAACTTGTCTAGTTTACGTGCCTCTTTTCTATCAAAAAAGTCTTCAGGGTTATAATTTTTTAATTCGCAGGCAAATTTTGTTTTAAATTTTTCTGCATCGTAATATGTTATGGGAGCACAGCCACTTTTTCCATTTATTAATCCATCCCAATACTCCTCTATGTTATTGCCTATTGGCGTTAAAGCTCCAAGACCCGTAACTACAACTCGCTTTAATTGCATGAACTTAAATTTTATTAAATCAATTAAGAAATGTGTAAATTATAAAAAAAAATCCATGCAGCAATACTACCACATGGATATTTTATAATCTTGTTCAAGATATAATAAATTACTTCGCTTCTTCTATATAACTTATTGCTTGACCAACTGTCGCAATGTTTTCTGCTTGATCATCTGGAATTTGAATATCGAATTCTTTTTCGAATTCCATAATTAACTCAACAGTATCCAATGAATCCGCTCCTAGGTCGTTGGTAAAGCTCGCTTCTGTAACAACTTCGTTCTCGTCAACGCCTAATTTGTCAACGATAATAGCTTTTACTCTTGATGCAATGTCTGACATAATATTTGGTTTTAATAATTTTAATTGATGGCAAAAATAAAAAACTTTGGATTAAATACACCATTTGTAGTTAAAATGTAACAATTTTTAATTCATTTTAATTCATTAGTGTTAATTTTACGGCCATAATTTATCTTAAATACTAACTTTTTTTGGTGCTCTATGAAACGTATTGTTCTACTTGCTTCTGGTTCTGGTTCTAATGTAGAGAACATCGCAAATTACTTTAAAGACAACCCTTTGGTTACTATCTCCACTGTGCTTACTAACAAAAGGAATGCCAAAGTTATAGACAGATGTAACAGATTAAATATCAATGCATTGTATTTTAATAATCATTCGTTTTCTAAATCAGATTGTTTGGTAAATATTATTAAATCTATAGATCCTGACCTAATTGTGTTGGCTGGATTTTTATTGAAAATACCCGAAAATTTTGTAAAAACTTTCCCTGATAAAATCATAAATATTCATCCTGCCTTATTACCAAAATATGGAGGTAAAGGAATGTATGGAATGAACGTTCATAATGCTGTAAAAAAGGGCAAAGAAGTAGAAACTGGAATCACAATTCATTATGTTACTGAAAATTATGATGAAGGAGCCATAATTTTTCAAGCTAAAACAGTAGTTTCTGTTACAGATTCTCCTGAAGATATTGCACTAAAAGTACATAGTTTAGAGTACGAGCATTTTCCAAGGGTAATTCATCAACTTTTATCAAGCTAAATGACTAAAAAAGGAAAATTTTATACTGTTTGGAAAGGTAAAAAGCCTGGAATTTATGATTCTTGGTCGGGCTGTAAGGCCGCGATTGATGGAGAAAAGGGTGCGCAATACAAGTCTTTCCCTACTTTTGAGACTGCAAAAAAGGCCTTTAACGGAAGTTATGACGATTATAAAGGGAAAAAATTAGGTAGTCTGTTGTCTGTGCAAGAGCTTCAAAGAATTGGAAAACCTAATTACAATTCTATTTCTGTAGACGCAGCTTCTAGTGGAAATCCAGGCGTGATGGAATATAGGGGTGTAGATACAAAAACAGGGAAAGAGCTTTTTAGACAAGGTCCTTTTAAACAAGGTACAAATAATATTGGAGAGTTTTTAGCTTTAGTACACGGCTTGGCTTACCTAAAGAAAAACGAAAGTGAAAGAATTTTGTACACGGATTCTAGAACAGCTATGAGCTGGATTCGCAAAAAAAAATGCAACAGTAAATTAAAGGAATCTGAAAAAAATAAAGATGTATTTGAGTTGATAGACAGGGCGGTTGATTGGTTGAATACGAATACCTATAAAACGACTGTTGTGAAATGGGAGACCAAAGCATGGGGAGAAATTCCTGCAGACTTTGGGCGTAAATAATTCTTTTCCTTTTTTTATAAATTGATGTTCCAATGCTTCGGATTTACTATTTCAAAAACGTATCTTTGCGCCAAAATTAGGTTTATGAGCAAATTATTAATTGTGGGCACTGTAGCTTTTGATGCTATTGAAACTCCTTTTGGTAAAACGGATGTAATTCTTGGAGGAGCAGCTACTTATATTGCTTTGGCTGCGTCACAGTTTAAAGTAGATGCCGCAATTGTTTCAGTGGTAGGTGACGATTTTCCAAAGGAACATTTAGACTTATTAACTAGTAAAGGAGTAGACTTATCTGCTTTAGAAATAATAAAAGGAGGAAAAACTTTTTTCTGGAAAGGAAAATACCACAACGACTTAAATTCTAGAGATACGCTGGCCACAGAGCTTAATGTATTGGCAGATTTTATTCCTAAAGTTGCCGAAAACTATAAAGATTCGGATGTTTTAATGTTAGGAAACTTGCATCCATCCGTCCAAATGAGTGTTATCAATCAAATGACAAGTAAACCAAAACTGATCGTTTTGGATACTATGAATTTTTGGATGGATAATGCCTTGCCTGAATTATTAGACGTAATTAAGCACATAGATGTTATTACAATAAATGATGAAGAGGCTAGACAATTAACAGGAGAATATTCTTTGGTGAAAGCAGCAGCTAAAATACAAACAATGGGACCTGAATATGTGGTTATTAAAAAGGGAGAGCATGGCGCATTATTATTTAATGACGATAATGTTTTCTTTGCACCAGCATTACCGTTAGAAGAAGTTTTTGACCCAACAGGAGCAGGTGATACATTTGCAGGAGGTTTTGTAGGATATTTGACGCAAACAGAAAATGTATCGTTTAGCAATCTAAAGAATGCAATTATTCATGGATCAAATTTAGCTTCGTTTTGTGTAGAGCGCTTTGGAACAGAACGCATGGAAAACCTAGAAAAAAAAGAAGTAGATAAGAGACTGCATCAGTTTACTGAATTAACGCAGTTTGATATAGAATTACAATAACCACAAGCCCTTTCATGGGCTTTTTTTAATATCAATTTATAAGCGATGAGTGACGCCATTAAACATGAATGTGGAATTTCCATGATTAGGCTCTTAAAGCCTTTAGAATATTACAAAGAAAAGTACGGTACAGCATTTTATGGAGTAAATAAAATGTACCTAATGATGGAGAAACAGCACAATCGCGGACAAGATGGTGCCGGGTTTGCTAGTATAAAATTAGATATGGAACAAGGAGAACGCTATATGAGTAGAGTGCGTTCTGCAGAAAGCCAGCCTATTCAAGATATTTTTGCCCAAATCAATGATCGAATAAATTCTACCCTGCAGGAACATCCAGAATATGTAGATGATGTGGCCTTGCAAAAAAAGAACATTCCTTATATAGGGGAGGTTTTATTAGGGCACGTACGCTATGGTACCTTTGGAAAAAATAGCATAGAAAATGTGCACCCGTTCCTAAGACAAAACAACTGGATGCATCGTAATCTTATTGTTGCGGGTAATTTTAACATGACCAATGTTAATGAGCTTTTTGATAATTTAATTCAAATAGGTCAGCACCCTAAAGAAAAGGCAGATACAGTAACCGTAATGGAAAAGATAGGTCATTTTCTAGATGATGCTGTCGCCAAACTGTACAAACAAATAAAGAAAGAGGGTTTTACCAAACTAGAGGCCTCGCCTATTATTGCAGAACGATTAAATGTTGCTAAGATTCTTAGAAAGGCAGCTAAGAACTGGGATGGAGGTTATGCTATGGCCGGACTTTTAGGACATGGTGATGGATTTGTACTTCGGGATCCAGCAGGGATAAGACCCGTGTATTATTATAAAGATGATGAGGTTGTTGTGGTTGCGTCGGAAAGACCTGCAATTCAAACGGTATTTAATGTACCATTTGAAGAAGTTAAGGAATTAGATCCAGGCCATGCTCTTATCGTAAAGAAAAGTGGAGAAATGGGAATCAAACAGATTTTGGAGCCCACCGAACGCAAAGCTTGTTCTTTTGAACGCATTTATTTCTCTAGAGGTAGTGATAAGGAAATCTACCAAGAGCGTAAAGAGTTAGGGAAATTACTTTTCCCACAAATTCTAGAGGCCATAGATGATGATATTAAAAACACCGTTTTTTCATACATACCCAATACAGCCGAAACATCATTCTACGGTATGGTTAAGGAGGCTCAGAACCATTTAAACCGCAAAAAAGAAGAGCAAATCCTGTCTATTGGAAGGAAAATAACTTCTGAGGAACTGCATGCCATATTAGAAGTACGACCAAGGATTGAAAAAGTAGCTATAAAAGATGCCAAGTTACGAACCTTTATTACACAAGACAGTAGTAGAGATGACCTTGTAGCCCATGTGTATGATATTTCTTATGGTTCTGTACATAAAGGAGACAACCTAGTAATTATAGATGATAGTATTGTACGTGGTACTACCTTGAAAAAGAGTATCCTAAAAATATTAGATCGCCTATTACCAAAAAAGATCATAGTTGTTTCTTCTGCTCCGCAAATTCGTTATCCCGATTGCTATGGTATTGATATGGCAAAGCTGGAAGACTTTATAGCCTTTAGGGCGGCATTGGCACTTCATGAGGAACGCGGAACGCTTTCTGTGGTGGAAGATATTTATAAGAAGTGTTTGAGTCAGGTAAATACAGCCGACAAGGATGTTATTAATTATGTGAAAGAGTTTTATGCTCCTTTTACAGCGGTAGAAATTTCTAAAAAAATTGGGCAACTATTAAGTCCGCCAGAAATGAAAGCTGAGGTAGAGATTATATATCAAACCGTAGAAAGCTTACACGCCGCTTGTCCGAAAAATTTGGGAGATTGGTATTTTACGGGAGATTACCCTACACCAGGAGGAAGACGCGTTGTAAATAAGGCGTTTATTAATTTTTTCGAAGGTAAAAGCGAAAGAGCGTATTAGAAAATAATCGATGAAATGCACCCTTAAAGGTATTTCATCGACAAAAAGAAGGCTTTTAACTTATTTATGTTTTAATATGGCTGTTGTGGAGCTAATTTCGGAGTACCATAACATAAGTAGGTTAAGTTCATGGTAAAATTTGGGGCAAAAAGACGGAGGAAACTCCGTCTTTTTATATATAGGTGGTTTAACCAATGATAAGGGAGTTGGTCTAAAAGATTGTTAAAATGCGCTAATGTATCATACCTTTGAAGAACTATGACATAAGTAGGTTAAGTTTATGGTAAGATTTGGGGAAAAGGTGGAGGAAACTCCATCTTTTTATTTTTATAGGCAGTTTAACCAATGATAAGGGAGTTGGTCCAAAAGATTATTAATAATGCACTAATGTATTATATCTTTGAAGAACCATAGCATAAGTAGGTTAAGTTTATGGTAAGATTTGGGGAAAAGGCGGAGGAAACTCCGCCTTTTTATTTTTATCCCTTTTTTTAATTTTTTAAAAAACGTTGATAAATATTATAGTAATTGTACACTTGGTCTAATATACATAGTATTTTAACTGATTATATTTTTACAACCATTACAATACTATACTTTTGGAGGACCATAGCATAAGTAGGTTAAGTTCATGGTAAGATTTGGGGAAAAAGGTGGAGGAGACTCCGCCTTTTTATTTGCTTAAAATCAAGCATTTACACTATGGTAAGCCCTATATTAAGAGAATATTAACTGGCTCCACTTAATTTTTTTCATTTTTCATTTTTTTATTAGACACAATACCAGTAATTTAGCACTGCCATAGCATAAGTAGGTTAAGTTTATGGTAAGATTTGGGATGAAAAGGATGGAGTTTTCTCCATCCTTTTCTGTTTTATAGAATTTTCATTTATTTAAGAATATTGTCCCGTCCTGAAATAGCGATACGCTAAATCCTTAGTGTAATGAAGACATCATTAAATACTGGGTATGTAAAGCGTACTCAAAAAGATTACGGATCAAGCTCATTTTTTGGGGACTAAGTTATTTATGCGTATAATTTAGTTAGTCTGAACAGAAAAAATTTCACATCTCTTACGCCTCTGAATTGCGATCTAAACTCTTTTATTTTCGCGTTGAAAGATTCAGCCGAAGCATTTGTGCTTCTATTATTAAAATAGTTTAGGATAGAATTATGGTGTATTTGTAATGATTTAGATATTGTATTAAATGATTTAAATCCAGATTTCTGAACATTTTCATACCAATGTGCCAGTTTTAATCTTGCAACATCTTTATTGGTATTGGTTTGGTAAATGTTGCTAAGTTGTTGTGCTAAGTTATAGCATTTTTCTATTGATGGATACAGTTTGAATAATAGTTCAGCCCTTGTAATTTGTGATGGAGTCCATTTGGTTTTGTGTTTAAACAATAAATATCTACTCCTAGCTAAAAGCTGTCTTTTGGTATCCCCATTGCTAAGTATTTCTGGCGAGTAAACCATATCTTTCTTTTTTGACTTCCCGATAAGCATGTTTTCTTGTTCAAGAACCTCCCAACGCAGTCGAATACGTTCTTCTTGAACAGCTTCCGTGGCTAACTTTTGCACATGGAACCTATCGGTTACAATTTCTGCTTTAGGGAAACACTTTTTGATAATTAAGTTCATGTTTGCAGCCATGTCCACTGTAACCTCTTTAACCATATTACGTCTTGAGTCGTCTATCATTTTGATTACTTTTATCACATCTTCTGCCTTGGTTCCTTTAACTAAGGCTACAATAGTTCCTTTTTTACCATGAGCATCTTTATTGGTTAAGATGGTATAGAGTTCTCCGTTTGAAAAGAGAGGTTTCATCTAAACTTAAATATTTGCCTAAGTTTTTTCCAAAAAACAACCATTCGCTTGCATGGGTTTTCTGTTTCCACTCATTAAAATCGCTAAGATGGTTTTTGTAAATAAACTGAAGACGCTTACCATTGGTTTTGTAATACTCCCCAAATCTACTGGCACTTACCGCGTTAGTATCTAGAGATATCTTTTAAAAAAGCAGCAAACTCTGATGTCATACGAGTTCCCTGTGCTACTAAATTCCAATCCCTTTTTATGATCTGATGACTCTCTAAAAGTGTCCAACGACGCCGTTTGATATGAAGTAAAACCGTTTTCCCTCGCAAAGGGAAATCTTCTACAGTAATTTCAGGTATGAATCCCTTAGATTTTGCAGGGAGCTGTTCGTATTCGACAGGTAGGATATTTTTTTCTTCTAAGTAAAAGTGAATTTTATCAGATTCAGATTTACTGGAAACTACATCAAAATATTCTAAGATTCCTTCGGGTAGTAAATATTGGGCTAAATTTAAATGCAAAAGCTCTTTTGATTGTAAATTTAAAAAATATACCTAATTGTCCCCAAGTTTTATTCTTGAGCCAAGATTACTCGGTTTCTTTTAAGCTTCAAGTTGTTTGAGAAATAGAATTAGGTCAACTTGATCGGCTTGAAGCTAGCCATAAATACGGGATCCAGGCTAGGTCTACTATTACCCAATGGTTAAGAAAATATGATTCCTTTGATTGGGATAACCTATCTAAAGAAACAAAGGCAAAGACATCCGAACAGAGAATCTTTGAATTGGAGGCCAAAGTAAAACTCCTTGAAAAGCAAAAGGCAAGAGCAGAGCACTTGGCCGATCGAGCAGATAAAAAAGCAATTATTTTTGATATGCTTGTAGATCTGGCAGAGAAGGAATATAAGATCGATATCAGAAAAAATTACACACCCAACTCATCGACCTCTTCAAAGAAGAGCGCGAAGAAGCGTTAGTTTTTACCTGAAATTTGCTCGAGGTAAACAGGCAGGAAATTATATTTTTTACTCAAAGACCAACTGTCTCTTTTAAAAGTGGGTAGAGATAAGCTCTTTAGAATATTGAGAGCCAATCATATGTTGACTGAAGCCAGGAAGCGTTACCACATAACAACAGACTCGCACCACCGGTTTAGAAAACATAAAAATCTTATAAGTACGTTAGATATAGAAAAGCCAGATGCTGTATGGGTGAGCGATATAACCTATGTAGGGACTAGGACAAATCCATCGTATCTAGCATTGATTACGGATGCGTATTCAAAAAAGATTGTATCGACTTCACTTTCTGTGAGTGGTTCATTAAAAGTACTAGAAATGGCTCTGGATAATCGAAAACAAAGACAGTACCCTTTAATACACCATTCAGATAGAGGATTGCAATATTGCTCTAATAACGATCAAAAACTCCTGAACGATAATGATATCAGTCCAAGTATGACCGAATAATATAACTTTTATGAAAATGCAATAGCAGAGCGTATATATGGAATTTTGAGACAGGAGCTAATCACAAATACACGAACAAAATAAATTGAAAAGAAAACAATACAAATCAAAAAAGCTGAACAATGATGTCATTGTTCAGCTTTAATGAATAAGCTTTAATCCTTTAATAATCTGTATCGATTATTTAGGACTAGACAAAAGAATTTCTTATTTGTGATCAGCATACAGTTTAGAAACCTTATCCCAATTAATGACATTAAAAAAGCCATTAATGTAATCTGGTCTTCTGTTTTGATAGTTTAGGTAATAAGCGTGTTCCCATACATCTAGTCCTGCGATAGGAAAACCGCCACAGCCTACTCCTGGCATTAATGGATTGTCTTGGTTTGGAGATGAACAAACTTCTACTTTACCACCTTTATGTACACATAGCCAAGCCCATCCAGAACCAAATCTTGTAGCTGCAGCTTTAGAAAAAGCAGCTTTAAAATCAGCAAATGAACCAAACGCATCATCAATTGCACTAGCTAATTCACCAGTTGGTTCTCCACCGCCATTCGGAGACATAATTTCCCAGAAAAGAGAGTGGTTGTAAAACCCCCCCCCATTATTACGTACGGCACCATTGTTCATATCTAAATTGATTAAAATATCTTCAATAGATTTAGTAGCCAAATCGGTACCTTCAATAGCATTGTTTAAATTTGTAGTATATCCGTTGTGATGTTTTGTATGGTGAATTTCCATAGTTCTAGCATCAATATGTGGTTCTAACGCATCATAAGCGTAAGGTAATTTTGGTAAATCAAAAGCCATAATTATATTTATTTAGATGTTAAAAAATACTTGTAGCTCAAATTTACAATTTTCTGGAGCATTTTCCATAAATATTGTGTTAAGAAGATTGTAATATTATGTAATTTGCAGCTAAAAACCAATTGGAAACTTTTCCGTATAAAATATATAGTGCCTCAGCTGGTTCGGGTAAAACCTACATATTAGCAAAAGAGTATCTTAAAATTATTCTTTCCTCCAATGCGGCTAAAAGTTATGGGCAAATCCTAGCCATAACCTTTACAAATAAGGCTGTTAATGAGATGAAACAGCGTATTTTAGATAATTTGTATGATTTTAGTGTGACAAAGGAAGGAGATAAACAATCAGATCTTTTTTTAGATGTGTCCAAAGAACTGCAATTCACACCACAAGAATTACAGCACAAAGCAAAAACCATACATAAAAGCATTTTACACAATTATGCTTTTTTTGATATTTCTACCATAGATAAATTTACACATCGATTAATACGAACCTTTGCCAAGGATTTAAAAATTCCTCAAAATTTTGAAGTTGTTTTAGATACAGAAGGATTGTTGGCAGAAGCTGTGGAAAGACTTATAAATAGAGCGGGGACAGATCAGCAATTAACAGCGACACTATTAGATTTTACTTTTGAAAAAATTGACGATGACAAAAGTTGGGATATTTCTATAGATTTAAATAAAGTAGGTAAAATGTTGTTTAATGAGAACAACATAGCGCATTTAAAAAATTTTAAAAATAAGAGTATTTCAGATTTTTTAGAATTAAGGAAAACAATTCAGAAAAATATAAAGGTAACTGAAAGGAATGCCCAAAGTACGGCTACCCGTATTTTAGACACTATTGAAACCAATGGGTTAGAATTTGGAAATTTTAAAGCGAGTTATTTTCCAAAATTTATTCTAAAAGTTTTACATGGAGAATTTAGTACGGATTATACAGCGGGTTGGAAACAAAATTTTGATACCGATGTACTGTACGCTAAATCATGTAAAACAGAAATTAAATCTATTTTGGATGGTTTACATCCTCAGTTTAGTGCCGATTTTAATTTAATTAAAAAGAACTCTTTTGAAAGAGCATTTTACAAAAACATATATAGCAATATAGTACCCTTAACGGTATTAAATGAAATACAAAAAGAGATACAAGCAATTTGTATAGAAAGAGACCAACTTACCTTAGCTTCTTTTAACACTATTATTTCTAACGAAATAAAAAATCAGCCAGCTCCTTTTATCTATGAACGTTTAGGAGAAAAATACAGACATTATTTTGTAGATGAGTTTCAAGACACATCAGAATTACAATGGGAAAACTTGGTGCCTTTAATAGGCAATGCTTTAGAAAGTTTAGATGAATATGGTAAAATGGGTTCTCTTTTGTTGGTCGGTGACGCCAAACAGGCCATTTATAGATGGCGTGGAGGTAAGGCAGAACAATTCATAGATTTGTCTAACAAAATTACGTTGCCCTATGTAATTGAGCCGGTAACTGCAGAACTGCCAAAAAACTATAGAAGCTATTCACAAATTATAAATTTTAACAACGATTTTTTTAAAGTTTCTAGTGACCTGTTGCACAACCAAGTCTACGAACAACTGTATGTCTCTGGGAACAACCAAGAAGTAAATACAAAAGAAGGTGGGTTTGTAGAAATGTCTTTTATACCCAATGAAAAGGAAGATAATGATCTTTATAGCATTAAGGTTTTAGAAACGATACAGGATTTGGTTGAAGAAAAAAAATTCAATTTTAGAGACATCTGTATTTTGGTAAGGTCTAACAGTCATAGTTATGTATTGGCAGATTTTTTAACGAAACAAGAGATTCCTATTATTTCATCAGAATCATTATTGTTA
>TARA_R110002049_G_C9176502_1_pt1 | contig 17031 bp, 7 predicted proteins | sample TARA_R110002049 | Tara Oceans TARA_R110002049 (sample SAMEA4396941) | marine metagenome | biome: Polar Biome; feature: [SRF] surface water layer (ENVO:00010504); material: water (ENVO:00002006), including particulate matter (ENVO:01000060) such as... | depth 5 m | reverse complement strand
CATCGCGCAGAAATCAGGCAGGCGGTGCCAATCGGGCGGTTACGACAGGACTTACTATTTCGCGCGACAGTCCACGGTCTCTGGAATACCAAATTTTGCAAGCTACAAGGCGCCAATTGGTCGACTGGCATCACAAGATATAGGTGACACCTACCTGTTGCCGAATGGTACAGAAGTTGAGATCACAGAAAAACTTCTGTTGAACCCTCGAAAAGTCGACGGAACTTGGGATTCTGAGAGAACACGAGCCTTCTTGGAGGGCGGGCCAGCTTCACTCATCGCATCGCTCCGTACCCTTTTGAAAAAATCCACCTTAGGCGATGACGACTTTGATCCTTTTGCGGATTGGGATTTAGAACATAGTGGAATTAGTGATGATCTCCCGCGCGAGATTTTGCGGGGTATTAGCCTTCGCGATCAGGCCATTTTGGACAAGTCACAAGACCAGCTATTTCGCATGCCTTTACAGGCACGTGTAATGTTACAGGGACCACCAGGTACTGGAAAGACAACGACCCTGATCCGGAGATTGGGCCAGAAATTGCAACTTCCCGAGGAGATGACGGAAGACATTAGCACGATCCGCCAAGCTCGATCGCTGAACCAGCTTGAGCACAAAGACAGTTGGTTGATGTTTACGCCAACACGACTTCTTGAACTCTATCTTCGAGAAGCTTTTGGAAAAGAAGGAGTCCCGTCCGATACTTCCAAGATCGTCACTTGGGAAGCTTTCCGCGAGCCAGTTGCCAAGGACCTGTTCAGATTGTTGCGTGGTGGAAGTGGTGGCGGTGGATTCGTACTAAAGCCATCCGTAAGTCACGAATCCAATCAGGCACAAACTGCTTTAATCGACTGGTTCGAAGCGTTTGATTCCTGGCAGAAACAAGCATTTTTGATCCAGCTTATCGAGGCTACCGATGCTGTAGCCAAAGGTCAGGATACAGATCTTCGCGTTTTGGGAAAAAGCGCCTTTAAAATAGTAGATAACAAAGAAGAAGGCACGTTGTCGCTTGCCTTTGTCGAGCTTCAGGAAATTGCCGAAAGCCTCCAAGAGTGGATCAGCAAACGCCGGGCGGCGATCAAAAACCGATTGGACAGACATCTACGAGGTCAGATCAACAGAGACCGCTCATTTGCTGGCGAGTTTCTGCGGCATATTGAGAGCCTGGAACTGGAAGACGAGGAGGATCAAGACGAAGAAGACCTGCTTCCTGAGGAGGGTCCTACTCGACAAACTTCGCGCGGAGAGCAGATTGCATTCTCAACCTTTCGAAGAGCTATGCAGGCATTTGCTAGGAGTGTTGCACAAAAGCGCTCGTTACCAAAAGATTCTAGGAATGCCCGACTGTTGGAGTGGTTGGGCGAAAGAGCTCTCTCTCGTGATGACGCACGTGAAATTGGGCAAGAGCTGCTGTTGGTGTCGCAAGCAGGCCTACTTTCGGACCCCGTGAACCGATACTTCCGAGGTTTCTCACAACGGTATCGCGCTTTCAGGCGTGAGAACCTAGGTGATTGGTACTTGCCAAAAGGAATTGAAGCTTCGGCGTTGTCCTCACATGAGCTTGATGTACTTTTCCTAGCATACCTTAAGAGTGCAAACAGCCTTTTGGCTCGCCAAGCCGTTTCTCGTGCCATCGATGGCCGTTACTGGACGCGCCTCAGAGACGTCTCAGGGCTTTACAGAAATCAGATTGTTGTTGATGAAGTCACCGACTTCTCTCCCTTGCAGCTCGCGTCAATGTATGAGCTGTCAAATCCTGATATCCATTCCTTCTTTGCATGTGGTGATTTCAATCAAAGACTGACACGCTTCGGTGCTTCATCGGAAGATCAGCTCAGTTGGGCGATACCCAAGATTGAACTGAAAACTGTGAGAGTTGGTTACCGACAATCAGAGCGCCTTGCTAAGTTCTCTCATGATTTACTATCTGCGATATCTGGAGAGAAGACAGAGATTCACGCTCCTCAGTATGGCTCGCACGTAGGGGTTCAGCCAGCTCTTTTGGAAGGCAGCCCCAGTATTGAGGAAACTTCAAAATGGATATCTGCCCGCATTGTTGAGATTGAACAAAGCATCAAGACGCTGCCATCTTGTGCAATTTTTGTTCCCAACGAACTTTATGTTCAGCCCCTTGCAGAGAGCCTTAACAAGCTTCTCGAAAGTATGAACATTAGGGTAAAAGCTTGTCCTAACGGCGAGGTCATAGGGCGGGAAACGGAGGTCAGGGTCTTTGCTATTGAACACATAAAGGGGCTTGAGTTTGAAACCGCATTCTTTGTCGGCTTGGACGTTCTTGCTAAAAACGAGCCTGACCTTTTCGACAAGTATCTCTACGTTGGGGCTACGCGGGCAGCAACTTACCTCGGTTTGACCTGTGACGGTCACTTGCCAGACCGCTTAGGTCCCCTGAGGAATTGCTTTGCAAATGATTGGAAAGGCTAATTATTTTGTCCTGAGTGTTGCACTGGGCAGGGATTACATTGCTGAATCTATGATCTGCATAGGCAGGTACAAATCATGACCTTGCGAATTACCTTTGCTGCATTTTTTGACATGCATGTGGGCTAAAGGCATTCTTACTGTCGTGGAGGTTGTAACCTATCTCAAGATCAAAGAAGATAGCGCGTAACGCCCAGTTGCCTGAGGATAAATTCTTGGTCTTGAATTTGTCGGATCATGGAGTCTCCGTCAAAAATATATTGAAAGCTGCATAGGGTTGCAAAATGTGGCCGTTGGATATGGCATAAGAGAGAGTTGAAAAATTGAGTGAAGCCGATAAGGAAGTTCAGAGTAATAGCGACGAGCTTAAAACAATCATCCAGCTGAGAATGGCAATTGGAATTCTTGGCGAAAAAGACCACGGCAACTGGTGGCCTTCACTTTGGTTTACAGCTAATGCAGTGGCGTTTCTGTCCCCAATCTACGGCGAACGTACAGATGCCGCGCGCTATCAGGGGCTGGTTGAGACTGCGCGCCTTGTACACGATAAACGCATTGGTGTCGGGCGAGCCTTTCATTTATTCCGCTTGCCCGAGACTTTAGAGCGGCGACTGCACGACGCAGTCGTGAGCGAGAACGCGATAAGTGCGGCGGGATCTGTCCTCAAAGAGGACGATGCTGAAGCATTGCTTATGGAGATCGCCGAGCCCGTAGATACTAGCCCCGGCCCTATAAGAATTGGCAGTGCAACAGACTTAGAAAAACGAGCCTGGACCAAGGTTATTGCCGGTCACTATTTGGCTGCATTTAGAGACTCGCAACAGACCTTCCCGTACTTCGCGGAGAGCCTGTGACTGTGCCAGCCTACACAACAAAATTACAGGCTGGACTAGGTCTCATCCCGGAAACAGAAAAACTTCTCCACCTCTGGGAGCCAGGTATGAGCAGCCGCGCTTTGCTCGATCGTGCGCTTGACACAGGTGACTTCCCCACGATGACGGCACGCCGACTGAGAAACATCGTATCTGAAGGTTTCGCGCCACGGTACCTAGTAAACGATGCCCAGCCAGCCGCTGTGCTGAAGTCGATGCAACAGGTTCTTTCGGAAGATGACCGCAGGCAACTCTATTTACTGTTCACCAGCCGTGCCAATCCTATCTTAGCCGATTTCGTGCGTGACATGTACTGGCCGCAGTACACTGCAGGCGCCACGGCTCTCACGAAGAGTGACGCCCTCACCTTTGTCGAGGACGCAGTTGCAGAAGGCAAAACAACAACGTCGTGGTCCGAGTCAACCAGAACACGTGTATCCAGTTATCTCCTGGGTGCCTGCGCGGATTTTGGTCTGTTGGGAAGCATGGAGGCTGGTGGTCGGAAAATTAAATCTTTCCGACCAACGGGCTTTGTGACGAGCTTTCTTGCGCACGACCTCCACTTTCGCGGCCTTGGGGACAGTGCGGTGCTTAATCATAAGGATTGGCATCTTCTCGGGCTTGGGGCCGAAGACACGTTGGCCGAACTAAAACAGATAGCATTGCGCGGCGAGTTTATCGTTCAATCGGCTGCTGGTCTCGTTCAGATATCCTGGAAGCACAAGAACATGGAGGAGTTGGCCCATGCCGTCACTCACAGCTGACTTTGATGAACTTATGCGGCGCGTTCAGTCTGGCCGAGAATTTTCGCACGCAAGCTTCGAGCCGATCTACTATTTGGTGTTCCACCCGCGAGACATGCTCGAGGTCAAACGACAAATGGCTGCTTGGACGGCGCGCCTCAAAAATGCCGGTTGGAATGTTAAAACCTTCTCCGCCGCAGAGCATATTAAAGATATTCTCCATAGTTCACCCATGCGCAAGGTTTGGCTGGCTGCGGACGCAAAAGCCCCCCTTGATTGGGAAAAGACGAACAAGAGTTTGGCGAACGCACTTACTGGGCGAGATCAATTACAGAAGCGGCTAGAAAGTGCTATTTCAGAACTCAAAGATGATCCAGATGCTATTGTTTTGGTGACCGATCTTGAGGCCCTCCACCCTTATCTCAGAATAGGCGCTATTGAAGCGCAGTTGCAGGGAAAATTTCATATACCAACTATATTCTTCTATCCCGGAGTGAGAACAGGGAGGACGCGACTGCGCTTCCTTGGGTTCTATCCTGAGGACGGCAATTACCGATCCGTGCATGTGGGTGGGTAACAGTGCAAAGCTTGCAGAAAGAAACTACTATGACGCAGATACGTAATCTATTCGACCCACAGAAAGGGCTTCAACGTTCTATCGAGAAGGTTATTTCCTATCAAGCGTCCCAGGAAGACCGACTTAAGGCCGAGATCAGTGAATATATTGTCACAGAGAGTATCGACGAGCAGTTAGAAAAGCTGTTGGAAAACATTCTGGCTGCGCTCGAAAGTGGCGGCGGTCACGAAGTTGGCGTCTGGGTTTCAGGCTTCTATGGCTCGGGCAAGAGTTCCTTCACGAAATATCTGGGGTTAGCCTTGGATGACAGTGTCAAAGTCGATGGCCAACCCTTTGTCCGTCATCTAAATGATCGTCTGAGGCGACCTCAAACCAAGGCTTTGTTGGATGCTGTGAGCAAGCGTTTGTCCGCCGCTGTCGTCATGCTGGACTTAGCAAGCCAACAGATTGCTGGAGCGACTCTCGCCGAAGTTTCGACAGTTCTATACTATAAAGTTCTTCAGGAGCTAGGTTATTCACGGAACATGAAGGTGGCAGCACTTGAGCGAAAGCTTAAAAAAGATGGCCGCTACAACGAGTTCAGGGATCTCTTTCAAGAAGAGACCGGAGAGCTTTGGGAGGACTATCAGAACGACGAATTGGTAGTCGACAGCCTACTTCCAAGCCTTGCGCACAAGATGTATCCTGTTTTTTTCAAAAGTGACCAGGCGTTCTCTGCAGCAAATAGCGAGACTATCTATCTGATGGACGATCGCGTCAGGGAAATGATTGAGGTCGTCAGAGACGAGACGGGAAAAGAGAATATTGTCTTCGTCATTGACGAAATCGGCCAGTACGTCGGTAGCCAGCAGTCCAAGATTCTCGACCTGCAAGGACTTGCTGAAAATATAAAAAATATTGGTCAGGGAAAAGTATGGATCGTTGGAACAGCTCAGCAAACGCTGACTGAAGATGACCCCCATACTGCAATAAACTCACCTGAGTTATTCAAGCTCAAGGATCGCTTTCCAATATCCGTCGAACTTGAGTCCAGCGACATTAAGGAAATTTGTTTCCGCAGGCTGCTTGGTAAATCGTCGGAGGGGGAAGCAGTCCTAGGAAAGCTGTTTGAAGATAAAGGACAGGCGCTGCGTTCAAACACAAAGTTAACAGGCGCAAAGTACTATGATGATGGATTCGACAAGACAAGTTTTACAAACCTTTACCCTTTCCTGCCCGCTCACTTTGAAATTCTTCTCCGACTTTTAGGCGCTCTTGCAAAATCGACTGGTGGCGTTGGCCTCCGTTCAGCGATCAAGGTGCTTCAGGACGTTCTTGTTGAGGGTGCTGGAGATGAGCCGCCGATTGCAGATCAAGATCTGGGCTGGTTGGCCACGACCATCACGCTCTACGACTCTCTTAACAAAGACATCCGCCGCGCATTCGCTTCGATTCACGGGGCCGTCGAAAAGGTCATTGTTCAGTTCCCAGACGACAAGCCGACGCAGGACGTGGCGAAAACGATCGCCGTGCTGCAAGTCCTCGCCAACATGCCAATCTCGATCGATAACATTGCGGCCTTGATGCATCCCTCAGTGACGGCGGCCTCAATCAAGGAGCAAGTTAAAGGCTCCATTGATAAGATGCTCAATAATGCATTTGTGCCGCTAGGCGAGAAGGACGGGAGTCTTCGTTTCTTCAGTGAAAAACTGAACGATGTGGAGCTAGAGCGCGCGCAGCTTGCGTTAAGAAGTTCTGATGTACAGCGCATCTTTAGTAACGCGTTGCGTGACACATTGAACCCTCTTCCTGCTGCCCGTCTGCATGGCAGCCGGGCAGTGACGTCAGGTCTTAAGAACATCTCGGGTGGCCGCACAGTTTCCTTGGCGGGAGACCGTGAAACAATCCAGACAGCTCTCGTTCTGTCTGACGCGGCCGAGTATGAAACAGAGCGTGCCAAGCAACTTGATGAGTCACGGCAGCGAAGCTCTGAAAACACAATTTTTCTGCTGGGCCGCTCACCACAGGAGGCCATGAACCGTGCTGGGGAAATCTACCGGTGCAACAGGATTGTAGAAATCTACCGCAATGATCCGGATCAGGAAGTTAAGGAGTACTGTGCGAGCCAAACGGATCGCGCGGCTCGCCTGTCTATTGAACTTGTTAATCTAATCTCTCGCGACCTGGCGCGCGGCTCCTTCGTATTTCGCGGTGCCGTGAGTGCTGTTGAGAGCATCGACCAAAATCTGCAGGCCGCGTGCAAGAAGTATCTAGGTGATGTCGCAGAGCAGGTCTACGATCGCTACACGGAAGCTCCAGAGCGCGTAGATACCGGTTTGCCCGAAAAGTTTCTGCGCACGGCTGATTCAAACCTAAAATCGATAACCTCACAGATCGATCCGATGGGGCTAGTGCAGATCTTGGGAGGAAAGCCAACAATTCAAAGCGACCATAAAGCTCTGGTCAGTATCAAAGACGAAATTGAACGAAACGGTCTTATAGAGGGGAAGCGACTGCTTGAAACCTTTGCCGATGCACCTTTCGGCTGGTCGCCAGACACCACTAGATATTTGGTTGCTGCTTTGCTGGTTGGCGGTGAGATCAAGCTAAAGGTCGGTGGGCGGGATGTGACAGTCAAAGGGCAGCAAGCCATCGATGCCCTTAAGACTAATAACAGCTTCAAGTCAGTTGGCGTTTCTTTGCGCCAGGACCGTCCCTCAATGGACGTCCTTGGCAAAGCATCTGAACGGCTAACCGAGCTCTCAGGCGACGTGGTGGTCCCGCTTGAAGAGAATATCAGCAAGGCTGCACAAATGCTTTTACCTGAGCTTCAGAGCCGCTATGCATCGCTCGGCGAAAAGCTGAGGACACTTGACCTCCCTGGTCCTGATAAAATGGAATCCTTGAACAGGCAGATTGCAGACCTTCTGTTAACGGATTGCTCTGATGCGCCCCGCGTGTTCGGGGCGGAGAGTTCAACGCTTTTCGATGAGCTAAAGTGGGCACAGAAAGTCATACTCGCCTTCGATCAGAAGCTCGACCACACTATTCGCCACGTGCGCGAGCTGCAACGCGAGCTCACCACCCTGCCGAAGACCGGAGCACCTGGCGAGCTGGTCAAGGTCGTCGACGAAGATATGGAGGCCATAAAAGATCGGCTTTCGCAGCAAAACTTCTTTGAGCACACTGCTGATATTTCCACAAAGCGCACAAACATTGAGAGCTGTGTCGCAGAAACAGTACGGACAATGGCGAGTGCACAAGTAGGTCATATTACGGAAGCCGCGGCTGATCTTGCCCGCATCTCAGAATGGGGTGAGTTCACGATTGAAGAGCAACAGAAGGTCCTCGCAGAGCTGCAAGAGCTGTCGGTCCACGCTAGCGAGGACATTGCAGGCCTAAAGTATCTGCTGTCCTCACAGTTCGATATTAGTACAATAATTCAAGATCTTAAGAGACGTATCATCGAAGACGGTAAGGAGCGAAGGAAGCCCCCAGAACCAAAGCCAGGTCACAAACCTGAGCCGCGACAACGCCGCCCGCTGATGATGCCCGCCAAAATCGCAACGACCGAAGAACTGGATGCGCTTATTAAGCGTCTGCAGGAGTTGCGTGGCGACGCTCTCTATTACGAGTTTGACGTCAAGATCGGTGAGGAATGATTAATGGCGTTTGACAATGAAACTCGCGGAAAACTTCAAAAATTTGTCACGGACATTCGTGCACTTTTGACTGAAGACTTTATTCGACAACTTCAGCAAACCTACGGGATGGACCCGGCCAGCGGTGAAGTTGCGCCTTTAGACAGCTTGAAGCACCTAGATGATGAGCGTTTAGAGACCGCGCAAATCTTGCGTGATGTGATGGATCACTACTTGGCCTCCGAGGCCAAGAACGAGAAACAAACTCGGATTTCTGTTCTCGAACGTATTGCACGAGAGCAGGCATTCACGATTTTGAACCGCTTGGCAGCACTGCGTATGATGGAAGCGCGCGGCATCGTGCTGGAGTCGATTGGTCAGGGAACACATTCGCAGGCCTTCCAACTTTACCAACGGGTTGCGAATGGTTCCCTGGGCGATACAGGTGAGACCTATAGGCAATTCCTACACAGTCTCTTCGATCTCTTCGCCGCAGATTTGCCGACCTTGTTTGATCGCTACGGCCCTCAAAGCCGACTTTTCCCAAGAGAGGCGACATTGACGAAGGCACTCGGCCTTATCAATGGTAGCGAGATTGAACCGCTTTGGGCTGAAGATGAGACGATTGGTTGGATTTACCAGTACTTTAACTCGAAGGACGAGCGCAAAGCGATGCGCGATGCATCCCAAGCACCACGTAACAGTCGTGAGTTGGCCGTGCGCAACCAGTTTTTTACCCCGCGCTATGTGGTGGAGTTCTTGGTCGACAACACGCTAGGGCGGCTTTGGTTCAACTGGACAGGCGGGCAGACTGACCTGCGCGACCGCTGCCAGTATCTGCTGGTAAAGCCCGATGAACAGCCTGAGGCCGCTGATCGCCTGCGCGACCCTCGCACGATCAAGCTGCTCGATCCGGCCTGCGGGTCGATGCATTTCGGACTATACGCCTTTGATCTGTTCATGGAAATCTATCGCGAGGCCTGGACATGGGAGCAGACCCATGGCCCCGGTTGCTTGGATTCTGAGACCGGCGGCATCGCTGATTTGAAACCGCTCAGCCAGACCTACGCTGACCAGGACGCCTTCATGCACGACGTGCCGCGGCTGATCATCGAACACAACATCTACGGCGTTGATATCGACCCACGCGCGGCGCAGATCGCATCGCTGGCGCTGTGGCTGCGGGCGCAACGCGCCTGGCATGAGGCGGGTGTAAAGGCCAAGGACCGGCCCCAGGTTGGGCGTGGGAATGTGGTAGCGGCCGTCGCGCCCCCGGCCGAGGTGGACCTACGCAAGCGGTTCATGGAAGAGCTCGATCCCCTGGATGCGGAGCTGTTCGAGAAGACGCTGTTCTTGCTCAAGAGTCTGCCAGAGCTTGGGGTGCTGTTGCAAGTTGAGAAGGAATTGCCCGCTCTGGTCCAGGAGGTGTTTGGCGAGCACGGCGATCTCTTCCGTCAAGAGGATATGGCTCAATGGCAAAAAGCTGAAATGCGATTGCGTGAGGCGTTAACTGCGTTTTCTAGAGCTGCTCAGGCTACGTATCAGGGACGTCTATTTGCTGAGGATGCGCTTGAATGTTTGCGGGTCCTAGACCTAACAAACGAAGTATTTGACGCTGTAGTTATGAATCCACCATTTGGAGCCAGTCCGGGAATCACTAAATCGTATTTGAAGAAAGCCTATGGCTCAAACTCAGTGGAGCTATATTGTGCATTTGCAGTCCGATCATTTGAGTTGACAAGAACGAACGGGTTAATTGGGTGCATTAGCTCGAGCTCCTTTATTCTTTATTCCGACTTTTCAAGCTATCGAGAAATTCTACTAGATGAGAAGCGCTTGGAGAGCCTAGTAGATTTGGGGGATTCTGTTCTCGATGGGGCTTATGTATCAACTGCTAGCTACGTTTTGCGCAATGCTCCCCCCACTAAATCTATCGCGTTTTATGATCTGCGCGTGGAGAAAGATAAGGGTGAGGCTCTCAAAAATCTTGTCACACCTCAGGAAGGAGAAGGGCCCCGTCTACTGCCACCTGAGAGGTTCAAGTCTCTGGCAGGGACGCCGCTTTGCCATTGGGTATCTGACTCATTGTTCGATCTGGCAAAGAATGCACCTTCTCTAAATACAGTGCTTGAGGATGCCGGGCTTGGCGCAGCACCACAAGCGGATTTCTTCAACCTATGGTGGGAGGTCCCAAGCGAAAAAATTGGCATAGATAAGAAATGGGTACGGATATCAAATGGCGGCTCTTTTTCACCCTTCTATCGCGCTGATTATTTGGTAGTTGACTGGGAAGATGATGGCAAGCGCGCCATAGCCGACCTCAATAACAGGTATCCATATCTAAATGGAAACGTCGGACTGCGCATTCAGAGAACTAACTTATTCGGCAATCCAGGAATTACATACGGCAAAAGAACCGATAGATTTAACGCTCAAATTTTGCCGCGTGGTAATATCTTTACTTTCGAGGGAATCGGCGTTTTTCCAATTCATCCAGAAGAAAACTATCTACTTGGTCTTCTCTGCTATTTAAACTCGCGATTTGCGGCGTACTACCTAAATCTCTCGTCAGGCCTTCATAAGAACGACGTTTACCTTCGACGCCTACCTTTTCCATTCTCAAAATCTGAGATTCTTCAGCTCTCAGATCGCGGCGAAAAGCTAGTTTCCCTAGTTTCGAAAGCACTTTTCGTGGAGGAAACCAACCCTCTTTTCAGCGGATCGTTTCTTGCGACTTCTGGCTCCAAATCGATTCTTGATATGGCAATAAATTTCAAGAAAACTGATCGCATAAATGAAGTAGAGTACTTCAAGATTTCGTATGAAATTGACGTCGAAATTTCACGTGTGTGCGAGCTAGACCTTGAACTAGAAAAGGAGATTTCGAAGGATCAAGGATTTAATATTTATGCTGGAGAGGTTCATTCAATTGAAGGTCAATCGCCAGAAAGGGAACGACCGGGCTTCAGTCGATCTGGCTTCGAAAAATCAACTGATCTTTTCAGGTTTTGTATTAAAAATGGTGTTGACGCAACACAAGCGATGAATATTCTGAATAACGGAAATTATATTGAAGACGATACAGTAACATGGTTTGCAAATAGCTTTCTTAGCTATCTACTGGGATCCTCGTTTGGACGTTGGGACATTCGGTTTGCCACAGGGCAGAAAACTGAACCTCAACTTAATAGTCCAACGGATACAGTCGGTCCATCTTCACCCGGAATGCTTCAGGTCTCTCGAGGAGAGACCGGGCAAATTGGCGCAACTCTTGACCGTTATCCAATAAAAATATGTGAAGGGGGAATTCTAGTCGATGATCCTAATCACCCAAAGGATATTGAGCGACATTTACAGTCGTCACTTGAGGTTGTTTGGAAAGGAAAGGCTGAGCAGATAGAATCCGAAATCTGTGAGATATTGTCAGTTTCATCGGTTAGAAACTACTTTTCCAGACCTAATGGATTCTTCAAAGACCATTTGGAGAGATACTCCCGAAGTAGACGCAAGGCCCCGATCTACTGGCCGCTCTCGACCAGCTCGGGCAGCTACACGCTATGGATCTATTACCCCAGCTTGACGAGTCAGACGCTTTACACTGCCGTTAACGATTTCATCGAAGGACCAAACGGTAAGTTACAGCAGGTCGAAAATGACTTGGTCGCGTTGCGCAATAAAGGCAGCGCGCGTTCCGCCGTTGACGAGAAAAACTTTGAAAAACTTCAGGCTTTTGAGACGGAACTCATCGAATTGCGCGAGACTATTCTTGAGATCGCACCAAGCTATCGCCCAAATCATGACGACGGCGTCCAAATCAGTGCGGCACCACTGTGGCGGTTATTCCGTCATAAACCTTGGCAGAAAATTTTGAAGGCCACTTGGGACAAACTAGAAAACGGCGACTACGATTGGGCTCATCTTGCAATGGCCTACTGGCCTAACCGCGTGCGCGAGAAGTGCAAGACGGATAAGTCGCTCGCTATCGCTCATGATCTTGAGGGCCTGTACGAAGAACCGGAAGTCGCGCCAGGCGCAAAGCGTGGCCGTAAAAAAGCCGGAGCTGCCACATGAGTTTAGCTGTATTTATTCAGGACACCGTTTTGCGCCCCCGCCTGAAGAAGGCAGGATGCCTAGTAGTCTATGACCCAGCTCACTTGTACCGAGACATTGTGGTTGATCTCGCAGACGATGAAGTCGCCGTTGTAGATGCGAGTGAACGCGGAATCGAAAGCCGCGAACAAGCTCTTGATAGCTTTGTTTCACTATCGTGTTCTGGCGGTAACGGGCCGACAGAGCTTGTTATCTACATCCCAACTAATCCGCCTAAATCTGACCACGACCGGGTCAATGATCCTTATGCCAGCTACACGGCTGGCGGCGGTATGTTTCCGGACGGTGACGGCGATGAATATCTAAGCCTTTGTCTGAAGGCTAAGCCGGACCACGCAAGTGAGATTAGGCGGCTATTCCAAGAAAACTCGCAGCCTTCATTCGAACTTGTTGACAACATAGGAGGAGGGGTGGGTTATCCGATGCTCCGGACGCTCCTTAAGGTGGACTCGGCCCGTAACATCCTTCTCGGTTTATTGGCTCCTTCCGATCAGCAGAAAGGAAGTCTCAAAGGAAATGAAGCCTGGATTAGTGAAGCAAAGGCGCTGTTTCAGTCATCGCTGGGACTGAAGCTCGCGACCAAAGGTAAGAGCTGGTCTGCGGTTGCCGATGAGCTTTGGCGCTTTGTCCTATTCAGCGAGTTCGTTCTCGATCTTCCTGATGATCTGCCCGCTTCTTTGGTAAACGTTCCTAAAGCGGATACGGGGGCCGAAGCACTTGTTTCTGACCTTTGCGAAACACTACGCAATGATAACCGTGCGCGACAAACCTATATAGATCGAGCCGAGCAGATTGAGCGCGAGCTTGATCTCCCTGCCGCCTGCGTCGAGATTAAAGATCTTGGAAAACTGGATACGTTCCCTTTCGAAGAGCGGACCTTTTTACAGTCTGCAGTCGATGCGCTCAAAGAAGATCGCTTGGACGAGGTTCGCGTTGTTGTTGATAGGCACAAGCACTCTGTCTGGCTAGGGCAGGGAGAAAGCCAGGCGCAATGGGGACTAGTGAAAGCGGCCCTTCAGCTTGTGTCTGCTTGTGAAGACGCTGACCGTAATCTCTCGGGAAATACGGGCAGCCTTGATGCACTAATCGAGCACTATACGAGCAGCCTTCGCGAGATTGATCGCCTCCATCGTGAGTTTGAGCAGGCCATCGGCGAATATGTTTCAATGGAGCTAATCGTTGACGATGTCGCAGAGTATGCGCGCAAGCGCTATGCGCGCATCGCTGAAAAGGTACAGACGATTTTCATCAAGCATCTAGAGAAAGAAGGTTGGCCCCCTCAGGGACGGCTTGCCAATGTCGATTTGTTCGACAAGTTGGTGGAACCATTACTGGCTGAAAGAGACAAGCGCGTCGCTTACTTCTTAATCGATGCCCTCCGGTATGAACTTGGCCTCGAACTCCAGAGGCAACTCGTTGACATGGGCGTGGCAACTATTCAGCCAGCAATCGCCCAATTGCCGACCGTCACCCCAATTGGGATGGCAAGCCTCCTTCCTGGAGCAGGTAAGAAGTTGACTATATTGCGCGAAGGAAAAGATTTTTTCGCCGCATACGACGGCCAACGTCTGACTTCCGTGCCAAATCGTATGAAGGTGTTCGAACAACATTTTGGAGACCGCTTTACGCAAACGACCTTGTCCGACTTTAACAGCGGTAAGAAAGCTAAGGTTTCTGATGCAGTGAGCCTACTTGTTATTCGGAGCACCGAGATCGATAGCCACCTGGAGAATAATCCTGACACAACACTCGGCTTGGTTCACCAAACCCTTAAAGGCATACGCGTTGCAATCTACCGTTTAAAACAGGCTGGGTTTACCGATGTTGTGATAGCGACTGATCACGGATTCTTCCTCAACGGGCATGCCGATGCGGGTGACACCTGTTCCAAACCGTCAATCGGTGACTGGATTACTGTGCATGACCGCTCACTATTGGGAAACGGCAGCGGGGACACCCAAAGCTTCGTGATGCCTGCTCAGAAGGTGGGAATTCGCGGCGACTTTGAGTGTTTTGGCGCTCCGCGCAGCATGGCCCCGTACAGACGAGGCTTGCGATTCTTTCATGGTGGTCCGTCTTTACAAGAAGCTGTTGTTCCAGCGATCACTGTCGCGTTTCAGGATAAAGCAGGACCAGAACCGATCTTGGAGAGTGTGCAGCTAACCTACAAGACCGGTGCGAAAAGGATTACAACACGGTTGCCTGTAGTCGATCTTGCAGTCGAAAATACAGACATGTTCTTGCAAGGAGCCGACTTCGAAATTCTCTTGGAAGCACATGATCGTAATGGAAACGTCGTCGGGGAAGCGCGCAAGGGCGACCCTGTTGATCCTGCGACAGGGACACTAACGCTCAAGTCCGGACAGAACAAACAGGTCACAATCAGGATGGATTTAGAGTTTGAGGGCAAGTTCACGTTGTTGGCGTTCAACCCAATCACGATGACAGCTTACGCAAGCATTACATTGGAGACCGATTATGCAGTTTGAAATGGAGATGGACGAGTTAGATAGAAAGCTCAACGAAACCTTTGACGGAAAGGTTGTCCGCAAAGATCTTTTGCACAGAATTAAAAAAGGCACCAACGTGCCCACGTTCGTGCTTGAGTTTCTGCTTGCCAGGTACTGTGCAAGTAATGAACCAGCGGAAATTCAAGCAGGAATGGAGGCTGTTCTTGCAACTCTGGACGAGAACTATGTTCGTCCCGATGAAGCGAACGCTGCTCAGTCTCGGGTGGCGACAAAGGGCAAACACAAATTTATTGATAAGGTACACGTTCGCTATGTCGAAAAGGACAAGCGGCACTGGGCTGCTCTTGAAAATTTTGGTTCCCAGAAAGTTGCCATAGCAGAAAAGTTTTATCGCGAAACCGACCGACTGCTGGAAGGTGGAATTTGGGCTGAAGTTACAATAGCGCATAATGATATCGATGAAGATAAGTATGCATTTTACGTAGAAGACTTACGACCAATCCAGCTCAGCCGTTTCGATTTTGATGCATATTGCGAAGGACGTGGAAAACTCTCTCGAGATGAATGGCTTGACGCCGTACTCCGCACGGTAGGACTGGAGCCAGAAAAGCTGTCACTTCGCTTAAAACTCCACTTTATTGCCCGCCTAGCTCCACTAGCTGAGGCGAACTTTAACTTTGTGGAACTCGGCCCCCGAGGAACAGGCAAGTCATACTTTTTTAGCGAATTTTCACCCTATTCGACGCTGATCAGCGGTGGTCAAGCGACGAAGGCCACGCTTTTTTATAACAATGCACGTGGCAAAATTGGTCTTGTTGGATTTTGGGATACTGTCGCGTTTGACGAGGTCGGTGGTATCAAGATCAAAGACCCCGATACCATACAGATTATGAAAGATTTTATGGCAAACGGGCGCTTCTCGCGAGGTGTCGAAATCATTGCAAACGCCAGCATGGCTTTTGTCGGCAACATTGACCAGTCAATCCAGCAGATTGTCAGATCGGCGAAGCATGATCTATTCTTGCCGCTTCCCCCTCAATTTGATCTAGCGGTAATGGACCGTTTTGCATGTTATTTGCCAGGTTGGGAAATGCCAAAAACGAGCAGCGCGTATCTGACCAATCGTTTTGGCCTGATCACGGACTATCTAGCTGAGGCCTTCCACTATCAGTTAAAGCACAACAACAGGTTTGAGGAAGTAAGTAGCCGTTTGAAGTTGGGGCCCGCTGTCGAGGGTCGTGACGAGAAGGGCATCAAGAAAACGCTTTGCGCCTTTTTGAAAATCCTCCATCCAGATAGCCCACCAAGCGACGAAGAGTTTTTTGAGTATGCTGAGTACGCCATTGAGAGTCGCAGGCGTATCAAGGAACAGATGAACAAACGCAAACCTGACGATGAGTTTGCGCTAATTGATCTTTCATATTTCAACGCGTCAGGCCAGGAAATCGTCGTTCACTGCCCAGAAACGAAAGGTATTTCGGCGACGCTAGAACCTAATCGCAGACAACTGTCTGAGGGAATCGACGAGAGTGATCTCGAAAGCATCATCGAACTCGAAAACAAGGCTCCAGAGCAATCAGAAGCGACCGCTTCTATACCGCCGGAAAAATCTACCGCTGAGATGAAAGAGTTGCACTATTCTATTAATTATGGAGACACAGGACACACTTATGAAACAATAGTTGGTCCGTATCTTCGAAGTGCAAAAGAGGTGATCGTCGAAGATCCTTACATCCGTGCGCAGCACCAAATCGTAAACTTCGTCCGCTTCTGCGAAGCTGTCGTGAAGATCCCTACGGTGCAAAAAATTCATCTTGTCACAAGCTACGATGATCAGACCGATCTTGCAGTCCTCAACGAGAAGCTGGAAGAGCTTAAGCAAAGCCTGTTAGAGGTCGACGTATTGTTGACTGTGGAGCTAAACGAGACACTTCATGATCGCGAAATCAGGATCGATAATGGATGGACAGTTAAGATCGGGCGCGGTCTTGATTTCTATCAGAAACCAGAAGGTTGGTTTACGATAGGAGCAAATGACTTCTCGCTTAGACGGTGCTTGGAGACCAAAATCGACATTTTTCGTAGGGTTCAATAGATAATTTTTTCTGGAACTGCAGTTAGATCAATTCCTAGCATAATTTAACATAAACCTTATTATGCGAAAAAGAACAAAGAATGAACACGGGTCCTCTTACCCT
>TARA_R110002049_G_scaffold94988_20_pt1 | contig 17034 bp, 9 predicted proteins | sample TARA_R110002049 | Tara Oceans TARA_R110002049 (sample SAMEA4396941) | marine metagenome | biome: Polar Biome; feature: [SRF] surface water layer (ENVO:00010504); material: water (ENVO:00002006), including particulate matter (ENVO:01000060) such as... | depth 5 m | reverse complement strand
ACTCACGCGGATCGCACCGCAGGATGTCGAGGCGTTTTTTGCGACCGAGGAAGAGCTAAAAAAGCTGGCTGCTTACCTGCAACCGTTTTTTCTGGAGGCGCCCCCCGACGTGCATGCGCGCGGCTTCGCGAAGTTTCGCGAAGGGCTGCGCCTGCTGCGTCGCTTCAAGGGCGTGACCGGTGATGACATCGCCGGGCTGACGCGCTTTTTGAGCGGCTCGCTGGGCGAATTTCTCGATCAGCGCTTCGAGTCGGACAAACTCAAGAGACTCATCCTGTCCAACAGCCTCTACGGCAAGCACGGTGGGCCCTATCAGCCGGGTACGGCGATGGGACTCCTGTTTCATTTGCTGAGCGGCGGTGACGCGGAGCAGCAGGCCTGGCAAGGGCACGTGATCGGCGGCATGGGTGCGATCACAACCGCGATGCGCGCTGCCTGTGAAGACCTTGGTGTCAGCATCCGTACCGAAGCCGAGGTGTCAAAAATAAATGTCAGGCAAGGTCGGGCGTGCGGCGTGACGCTTGCGAGTGGCGAATCGATCGATGCCAAACTGCTTGTCTCCAATGCCGATCCGAAACGCACGTTTCTGACACTCGTTGAAGCCGGGGAACTGGACGAAGATTTTCGCCGTGATGTGTCGAATATCAAAATGAATGGCCCGGCGGGCAAGGTCAACTTCGTGTTGTCAGAGGAGCCTCGTGTGCGTGGCATGCCAGCGGATCGCAGCCCCGCTGAGCGTTCATTGTTTACGCTGATTCCGACACTTGATGAAGCCGAAGACAACTACAATGCGGCGCGCCGCGGCGAATTGCCCGAGCGGTTGTGGGTGGACTGCGTGCTGGCATCAAATGTTGACGATACGCTCGCACCGGATGGGCGCCACATGCTGACCTGTTTCGTACAATACCTGCCGTATGAATTGAAGACAGCGGACTGGAATGCCACGCGCGAAACGCTTGGCGATCGGGTTACGGCGGTCATCGCGGAATACGCACCCAACGTTCCCGACGCGGTGGTGGCGCGGCAGGTACTGACGCCGCCGGATCTTGAGGCCAGGTTTGGCATCACCGAGGGCAACATCTTTCACGGTGATATCTCGCTTGAGCAGATGTTTTTCATGCGCCCGTTATCGCGCTGGTCGCGCTACAAGACGCCAATTGAAGGCCTCTACCTGTGTGGCGCGGGCACCCATCCGGGTGGCGGCGTGACGGGCGCACCGGGCTATAACGCGGCACATACTATTCTTGCGGAATCTTAAATGTTTCCCGCAAGTATTTGTTGTTAGGCGAAACAGCGCGCGCTGCAAGCTGCCCGTTTGTGTTGAGGGTTCGTAACCCGGCATGTCGCCTGGGCTGGTCGCTGCGACCAAATATGGGTGCCAGGTAACAATTATCGCCGCAATTCATGTTACGGTTGTAACCACTACGGGTCTTCGCTGCTATTACAGACAATAAGATACCCGGGCAGCGAGCCGCACAGGTCACCCCAAAAGAGTGCTGACAACAGCACCGGGGTGATTGTCTGAACAGCGCGTTGCTATAGGGGAAAATCAATGTCGAGTATTAAGCACAGGGGGCTCGCCGTTCGTGCCGCAGCCTTCGTCGCCGGTATCGCCGTGTCTTTAATGGCCGGTACCGTTTCTGCAGCCAGCAAGAATGAAACGGTTTCTGCAGATCGCATGGACAGAATCGAGAACCAGCGCCTCAGCCAGGCGATCAGGCTGGACGTCAACTACGCCAGCTTGCGCAAGATTGATCCTGCGCTATTTAATGAGCAGGGTACGGTCGAGGTCCTGATTAAACTCAAGGGCGAGCCTGCCGCGTTAGCGGATGTCGCCAGCCCGGGTTCGGGCCCCGGGGCCAAGTCTCGCATCATGGCTGACCAGTCGAGTTTTATCGCGCGCGGCCATGGCAGCTCCCGCTCATTCAGAGTCACGGGTAAGACGCAGGTCGCAATCAATGCCGTTTTCGCCAACGTTGATACCTCGGACCTGGCCGGTCTTGCTGCCGATGCTGAAGTGGAACGCATTACGCTGGTTCGTCACTACGAGATGGACCTTGCCGAGACAGTGCCGCAAGTCGGCGCCGCCTATGCGCAACGGCGAGGCGTAACCGGGCGCGGTGTGAGCGTCGCCGTACTCGATGCCGGCGTGGACTACACGCACGTAGCGTTTGGCGGCGCAGGCACAGCCGAAGCTTACGAGGCGGCTTATGGGCCGATCGATGGCAGCGGTGCCGAGGCGGCCAGTCGCGACGGCCTGTTCCCAACGGCCAAGGTCGTTGAAGGTTTCGACTTCGTCGGCGAGCAGTGGCCCTTTGGCGCACGCAGCGAAGACGACGATCCAATCGCGGCCACGGACATTGGCAATTTTGGCGGTCACGGAACACACGTTGCCGATATCATCGGTGGCATTACGCCCGGCGCGCCGGGCGTTGCTCCCGGCGTTGATCTTTACGCCGTCAAAGTCTGCGCCGCGTTTGCATCTTCATGTAACGGTGTCGCGTTAATCAAGGGCATCGAGTATGCACTCGATCCGAACGGCGATGGCGACACGCGCGATCATGTCGATATCATCAATATGTCGCTGGGTTCCGATTTCGGCCAGGCATTTGACGATGACCTTGCCTATGCCACGAATATCGCTTCGGCTGCTGGCGTTCTCACGGTCGCCTCGGCCGGTAACGGTGGCGATTTCCCGTACATAACCGGTACGCCTGCGGCGGCTTCAAGCGCTTTGTCTGTCGCCCAGACGCAGGTGTATTCAGCGATTAACCCGACCGCCATGCAGGTGCTTGAACCAGCCGCACTTGCGGGCAACTATGAGGCGGTCTTCCAGCCCTGGTCGGCGCCGTTAAGCTCGGTGATGGAAGGCGTCGTAACCTATGGCGACCCTGGCAATGTGGGTAACCTGAACGGTTGTGCCGCATTTTCCGCTGCCGTGACCGGCATCGTCATGGTGGATCGTGGCGGCTGCAACTTCACCGCGAAAATTGCCAACATTCAGGATGCCGGCGGTGCGCTTGGCATCATCGGGCTTGTCACGCCGGATGCACCGTTCGGTGGTGCTGATGGTGGCGATTTGCCGGCCAGTGGCAGCTTTGATATCAGCGGCTTCATGATCGGCCAGGCCGATGCCGACATTCTGCGTAGTGGCAGCGCGGTTGTGCGCTTTGACCCGGATGTGCAATTCACCGATTTCGAAGCGCGCATGGTCAACTCTTCATCGCGCGGACCCGGTTATTTCGGTAATACCCTGAAGCCTGAAATAGGCGCTCCGGGGGCATCAGTATCTGCCGCGTCATCGACCGGTACCGGCACGAACGCATTTGGTGGCACGTCGGGCGCCAGCCCGATGGTTGCCGGTGCTGCGGCGCTCATGATGGACGCTTACCCATGGCGTCGGCCTGCCGAGATCAAGGCGGCCCTGATGAACACCGGCGAGGTCAATGTCGTCAACAGCCCGGCGGGTGACCTGGCCGCGATCAGCCGCATCGGCGGTGGTGAAGTGCGCGTCGACGCAGCACTCGCATCACCGGTGGCCGCGTGGGACAAGGAAACCAACAGCGGTGGCTTGTCGTTTGGCCAGGTAGACGTCGATGGCAGCATGGTCATCGAAAAGCGCGTGAAGATTCGTAACTACAGCTTTGAGCGCGTGAAGTACATGGCAGAAGCGCTGTTCCGCTTCGAGAATGACGCGGCAACCGAGGCCATCGAGATCGATGTGATCCCGAAGAGTATCGTGCTCAATCCGTTTGCAACGCGCACGGTGAAAGTGCGCATGCGCATCGATGGCAGCAAGCTGCCTGCGAACGCCATGAACGATGGCTCGGGTGGCGGCAACCCCGATAACCTGACCTTCAACGAGTTTGACGGTTATATCCACTTCCAGGCGCGCTCCAAGAGGAAGTTCTCCTGGTGGCCGTGGGGCGGTCACCGCAACAGGCATCACGGTGGCTGGAAGTTCCCGCGTTTCGACCTGTATGACAGTGGCCAGTCCTTCTCGATGCCGTGGCACATCCTGCCGCGTAAAGCCGCACACGTAGAAGCGGATTCGAACGTGCTGGTGACCGACGGCGGATTCGGGGCTATTGGTCTGACAAATTCCGGCGTTGGTACCGCGCAAAATGACATGTATTCATTGTTGCATCTTGCGGATACGCAGCCAGCTCCGGGTCCCGAGGGCGGTCAGAATCCAAACCCCGACATCAAGGCGTTTGGCGTCCAGACCTATGCCGTACCGGATGGCTTCTGCAGTGCTCCTGACGGCAACAACGATTACCTGGTGGCATTTGCCTATCACTTCTGGGAGCGCCAGTCGCTTGCCGTATACCCGGGGCTTGCCGGCATCTTCCTCGATGTTGACGGTGACGGCGTTGATGACTTCGATGTCTTCAACCTGCCGCTCAACTTCCTGGGTACACCGGGTGATTACAGGAATGTCACGGTGGTGCAGGACCTCGTAGGCGCCGGTGGTTCGACGGCCTTCTTCTTTACTGAGCATGCCACCAACACCGCGAACCAGGTCCTGCTGGTCTGTGATTCGCAGATTGGTGCGCCGCCGGTGTTCGAGCAGATCGACAGCACCGTGTACGTGCAGGATGCGTACTTCGGAAACTCGTTCAATCTGACGTCAACAAGCTGGGCACCGTTCGGTGAACGTTACTTTGCGTTCAACGGTGTGCCTGACTTGCTTGAAGGCGACACAGGCGTAGTCGATATCTTCGACTTCGGCGCCGCCGGCAACAATCCCACGGAAGTGGGGGTTATGTTCTTTACCAACGGAGATCGCGGCGAAGGCAATCGAGGAGGCGCGACCGAGGAAACGGAAGCCGTTTTCGTAGTCGCTCCTGCCGAGTAGGCTCAGGCCGAAAGCCGGGCAGTGAAGCGGGCCCTTCCGCAAGGAGGGGCCCGTTTTTTTTGGGGTTACGGTGTTACTGGGCTGGAACCGGTTTCTTCATGAGCGGCGATTCGCACAGAATAAAGCGGCCGTTCTCACCGGCGCGGTAGTCAAACTTCTGCAGGCCCACGCTTGCGATGACGTGGTATCCGCTGGTCAGCATCTGGGTATACATTTCTCCCGGTACCGGGCAGCCCATGGCACCATTGGGCCAGGTCTCGCGGCGTGCCGCCACGATGCGCACGTTGTCTATCTTTGTTTTACCGCGCTCAGCCGCGTCGGCGGCAATGCTGTCGAGTAATGATTGCGGTACGTCGGGCTCAACGCCGGTAAGCGGTTTCGTGACGTCCGGGCTAACTCGTTCCACGGCCGGTGCTGCCTTGTCGTCAGCGGGCTGCGTCTTCATCGCCTGCAGTTCTTCGCGGCTTGGCCGGTCGGATTCCGCCTCGCAGGCGGCCGAGGTGATGGCGAGACTGGCGACGAGCATCGTGTGCAAAGCATTGCGAAGAGTCATCTTGTAATCCTCAAGGCTGATTCGGAGTCGCTGCATGGGCAGCGATTCACACCGTGTGAACAGTCTAACGTGTGTGCGACCCGGTTGGGGTTAAACCGCGCTTTCAGTGCCCCGTTTGTCCCGGCAGCGCAGGCGAAGCGCTCAGGATCACCTACACGATATCGAACGGTGCAGATTCGGCCAGCACCTCGATACCATCGTCTTTCATGAGCCGTACGACGTAGCGCCCCGGTGCCAGTGGCCATTCGCCTGCTACATTGTCCTTGCCAATGCGCAGGCTGCCCGCGGGCATAGCATTGACGTAGATCCAGGTGCCGGGGCCATCGTAGGTCGCTTTAGTCCCTTCGCGAACAATGGCCAGATAGTCATTACGCAAACCCGGTGCGTCGCGCCAGCTGACGAGGAGATCTTCGCCACCTTTGCTGTCGTGAACGAGACCGACCCACGGTTTGGCGCCTTGTTCGAGAACCCAGAATTCAGTAGTCAGCTCTTTGTTCGCAGCTTGCTGCAGACGCACACGATAGTGTCCGGAGCTCAGCAAGCGCGCGTCGATTCCAGCGGCGCCGTCGCCCGCGATCCGCTCATTAACCGTGAATCGGGTGCTTTTGCCAGCGCCATCCTGGCGAACCTGCAATCGAGCAGGGGCGACATTGCGATACATGACTGTCGCGTTATCGCCTCGTGTTACGACGCGCCGGTCCATTGCGAGCAAAGGTGGCGTGTCGGCGGCTTCTACGTTGAAGTCGGCGATGACGGCACGGTGATCGCTGGGCCAGGGCTCCACGGTGATGACAGCTTCGGGTGTGCCCACCTCGCCAATCAACCCGCTGCCAAGTACCTCAACAGGCCCGCCGTACCAGATGAAGTCGATACGATCCTGTGCGTCATTTTCGTCGAAGCTGTAGATGGAGCGGGGTGGGCGTGCGGCCCACCAGGTAAGTCCGGGGTGCACAAGCGGGTCGGTATGAGTTACGCGCCACGCGTCGTGCAGGCCTGCCTTGCTCGCAGCGAGGGTTACCGGCCAGGCGATCGGGTAGCGCAGGAAGGGCCGCGTGCCAACTGCATCCTTGCTCCAGTCGGTGTGCGCTGGCGTGTTGAAGTCGCCAGTGAGGAACACCGGGATTTCGAGTGTGACCAACTCTTTCGCAGCGTCCAGATAGGGCCTTATTTTTGGCGTTCGCAGGCTTCGTTCAAGTGCCAGCACTTCGTCAGGGCTGGCGCCGTCGCGAACCAGGTCGGGCCCATACGGATCAGAGGGCAGGTGCACGTTCAGGAGCGCGACGACTTTGCCGGGTTGAACTTCCACCAGGACGTAGCGGCCTTGCGCCGCGCCCGGATTAAGCAGCGGGAAGCGTGAGATCGCATAGTTCTGCAAGTCGAAGTGCCAGCCAAGTTCGCTGGCCAGACGTTCGAGATTGCCTTCGGCTTCCTGGATGCCGACGATGTCGGCGCCGGAACGGCGGATGACTTCAACGACCTTCTCAAAGCTGACGTGTGTGCCGCCATACTCGATATTGAACGTCATGACGCGCAGCCTGGCGCTTCCCTGCTGCGCTTGTGCTGTGGCCAATAGCAGCGTCATCGCGACGCATGCTATGGCGCCCTGTGACAGCATTCGCATACGCGTGTCCTACAACTCCAGTTCGTCGAGTGCCCCGTGCACTTCCCGGCCGCCGAACAAGGTGACCAGCACCCGGGTATCTGAAATGGCGGAAGGTTCAATATCGAACAGGTTCCTGTCAAGCACCACGAGATCAGCAAGCTTTCCGACCTCGATCGACCCCGTGGTGTCGTCGTGGCGATTGAGGAATGCGGCGTTAATCGTGAATGCCGCCAGCGCGGATGCCAAGTCGATTCGCTCCTCGGGAATCAGCACTTCCATGTTTTCATCTTCGCCTTTTCGGGTGATGGCAACTTCCATTTGCGGGAACGGGTTTGCTGTTGAGACTGACCAGTCGCTGCCGAAGGCTACAACGGCGCCAGTATCCAGGACGGATTTGATCGGGTACATCCAGCGCGCGCGTTCTGCGCCGATGAACGGCACTGTCAGTTCGGTAACGTACTTGCTGGCGGTCGCCCACAACGGCTGAAAGTTGGCAATGACATCAAGTTCGGCAAAGCGCGGTATGTCGGCCGGGTCGATCATTTGCAAGTGCGAAATGTGGTGACGATGACCGAGCTGGCCGTTCTCAAGCAGCGCTTCTTCAACGGCATCAAGGGACTGGCGCACCGCTGCATCACCTATCGCGTGAAAGTGAACCTGGAAGCCTTCGGCATCGAGTGCCGTCACGGCCTCTTTGAGAAATTCCGGCTCTACCATCGGGATGCCGCGGCTGCCATCGGGGATCAGGTACGGCTCGAGCATGGCCGCCGTGTAATTTTCCATGACGCCGTCCTGCATGATTTTCACGGTAGCCGCGTCAATCAGCTCGTCGCTGTACTCATCGCGCAGTGCTACCAGTGCGGGTAGCTGATCGAGACCCTGTTCACGCTCCCACCACAACGATGCAACAACGCGCAGGCTAAGTTCGCCGCGGTCTTCGAGGGCTTTGTATGTTTCGAGTTCTTCCCGATTGACGATCGCGTCGGTGATGGACGTAATGCCGTAGCTATTGAGCAGCTCTACCGAGTAACGCAGCCCGGCAATACGGTCGGCAAGTGATGTAGGTGGCACGTGCTGCGCGACGAGGTTCATGGCGCCTTCCTGCAAGCTGCCGATCGCTTCGCCGGTTTCGGGGTCGCGATCAATTCGTCCGTCTTCGGGATCGGGCGTGTCATTGGTGATGCCGGCAATCTCGAGTGCCGCGCTGTTGGCCCAGCCCGTGTGGCCATCTGCTGAGGTCAGGTAGACCGGACGGTCCGGCACTATTTCGTCGAGGATGTCCTTGTTCGGGACGCCGCCCGGCCCGAATTCCGACATGGACCAGCCGCCGCCTAGAATCCACGTGGCATCCGGGTTGGCGCCCGCGTAGGCGGCGATTGCCTGGCGATACTCAGCAACGCCTGGCAGCCCGTTAAGGTCACAGGCAGATGCCTCAAGCCCGGCCCAGAGTGGGTGTATGTGACTGTCCTGAAAGCCGGGCATCAGCATCCGTCCGCCGAGGTCAACAACCCGGGTATTCGTGCCGATGTGTGCTTCGGCACCTTCTGTGCTGCCGACATAACTGATGCGGCCATCCCTGATGGCGACAGCCTGTGCTTCGCGCCGCTCCGGGTCCACGGTGTAGACGAACGCATTCTGCAAAACAAGATCGTCGCCAATGCGGCTGACGGGCTCGTCATGGTCGCTGCAGGCACTCGCCAAAACGAGGCTGAGAATCAGTAATGCTAATTTCAGTTGTGGGTTGAACCTTGCCATGTATGCAGAACTCCGTGGGTTGTGTAACGCTCGCGCATGCGGCCTTACTCGAAATAGTCAGAAAGTGCTTGCAGGAATACGTATTCGTCGAGCCCGTGGCGACCGACAGGTTTTGGCTGCGCGCTCCACAGTGCCACGACCAGGTTCTTGTCCGGATCGACGAATACAAACTGGCCGAAGATCCCAATTGCGGCATAGCTGTTGCCGTGTAGCGGCCAGAGCATGTAACCATAAGGGTCTGTCGCACCTGCGACGTCGACGGGCGTGCGCGCTTGTTCAACCCAACCCTCCGGAAGCACGCGTTCGCCATTGAGTACACCATCGTGCAGCAGGAACAAGCCGAAACGCGCATAGTCGCGAAGCGTTGCCGACAAGCCGCTGCCCCCGACCTCGAGACCATCGGCTGATTCGAGCCACCAGCTTGCATCCGCTTCCATACCCGCCTTCGACCAGATTTTTTCAGAGAGATAGTTGGCAACCGGCTTACCCACGGCGGCCCTAAGCAATGCCCCGGCGACATGAGTCTCACCGGTGCTGTAGTTCCAGCGGGTACCGGGTTCAGCGGCTCTTGGCAATGACGCCATCAGTTCCAGAATGGCACCGGGTTGCTGACCAATCTGGGCGTCGAGCATGCGCCGACGATCAGAGCCCGGATCCGTATAGGTCTCGTTCCAGCTTACCCCCGATGTCATGTGCAGGATGTGTTTTATGGTTACCCCGTCATAAGCGCTGCCTTTAAACTGCGGCAGGTAGCGCACCACCGGGTCGTCAATACTTTCGATGTACCCGTCCTGGATAGCCGCGCCGATCAGCGTCGCCGTAATGGACTTGACCACCGACATCGACATCCAGCGCGTTGCGGGGGAGTTACCGAGCAGGTACCTCTCGAACACAAGCTGTCCGTCGTGGAGAACCAGCATGCCACTGACGCGATTCAGCGCGAGAACGTCGTAGAGGTCATAAGTCTGGCCGTCGGCGGAATACGAAAAACCTTCGAGCGTTACGTCTGCTTTCGACAGTGGCGCGACATGCTCCCCGCGAGCAACAATGCGGGTCGGGAACAGGCGGTCGATATTGCGAAACGTATTGACCTGGATGTCCGGGTACAAGTGCCCGTCGTAGACTTCACGAACCGAGCCGATCTCCTCGCTGGCATGCGCATACGGTGCCGGTTCGGCATGCGCCGTTGGGTTTAGTGCCGCCCACAGGACAGCGCTCAGGATCAGGCAATTCCTCCAGTTCGTACTCAAGGCATTTCTCCGTTGCAGGTGTGCCGTGCGGCGTTTCCAAGCATACTATGAACCTTGAGATAGCGTGTATGGACAAAGCAGAATGAGTATCAGGTTGCCTGCATTGCTTGCCACCTCGGTTGTCCGGGGCAGTGAGCAGGGCGAAAGTCATGGCGGCATCTATATTGTCGATTTTGAAACCCGGTCGGGCGAGCAAGTGGTCGATTGGAATACGAGCAAGATCGACTTCGAGGGCCGGGGTGCTGACAGGGGCCTGCGCGGCATTGCTTTTAATGACGACGACATTTTTATCGCCGCCAGTGATGAGTTGTACCGCTATAACAGGCGCTTTGAGATGCAGGATTCGTTTCGCAACCGCTACCTCAAGCACTGCCACGAAATTTGTCGCAAGGGTCCGCACATCTTCCTTACGTCCACGGGCTTCGACAGCCTGCTGGCGTTCAATCTCGAAACCCAGGCTTTCGAATGGGGCTTTCAGTTACAACACACCTATGGCAACTGGACCGGCTTTACGTTCGATCCACGCTCGGATGCGGGTCCGGCACCGGTAAACGATTTTCATATCAACATGGTGCATGTGAACGACTCGGGCATATTTCTTAGCGGTTTGAAGACCTCGGCGTTACTGCACCTGAATAGCAATTGGGAAGTGTCGATAGTCTGCGACTTGCCAGCCGGCACCCATAACGCACGACCCTGGCAGAATGGTGTGATCTTCAACGACACGGCGAGCGATTGCGTACGCTATGTGGGGCGGGACGGGCCAGAGAAAGCGTTTAGCGTGCCCCGCTATGATGAAGATCGAATCGAGTTTGCGGGCGTTGATGACTCGAAGATCGCTCGGCAGGCGTTTGGCCGGGGTCTTACACCGTATACCGACCGCTTTCTCGCGGCCGGATCGTCGCCGTCGACAATCACCCTCTACGACCTCAAATCGAATCAGGTCGTCGGCTCGGTCAACCTGTCGATGGATATTCGCAACGCCATTCACGGGCTGGAAGTCTGGCCTTACCAGGACGAAAGCTAAGCCAAAAAAAAGGCCGGCATAAGCCGGCCTTTCTCGAACTGCATATACCAAGGTGTTAGCCGCCCCAGCGTTTCGTGAAGCGCACACCCATTTCGCGCGGCCGATTCGTGAAGATACGGGCTGTGTGTGGCCTGCCTTCAGAAAGCGTTGCTGCACCGTATTCAAACTGCCCGGTGTTAATGGTGTATTGCGCGCGTTCATCGGTGATGTTGTTGATGAACACGGACGCGTCCCAGGTCTCACCTTGCAGACCAAAGCGCAAGTCGCCGATCGTGTAGGCTGCATTCTTTGATTGCGGGTTTGGATCTGTTGTGGGTAGCGGCTCAAGGATGTTGTAGGTATCACCGCTGTAAGACCACTGGGTTCGCACGAAGGCGTTGTAAGCACCGAACCAGTTAACCGGCCAGTGATACTCCGCCCAGGCTGAAGCCTTGAACTCAGGCACGATGGGCAGCCGCAGTCCTGCAACGAGGTTGTCGTTGCCGTCACCATTAAGGTCCTGCGAGGTGTCGGTTTCAGCTTCCATAAACTCGGCATTCATACCGAGCACCCAGTTTTCGTTGGGCGCATAGTCGAGCTCGACGTTCACGCCCGAGATATGTGCCTTACCCGCGTTGGCTACAATTTGCTGCCAGGGCTGGCCACAAACGCCAGGCTCGGAAATGCTTGGGTCAGGTACGCCGTTGACTTCGCACTGTACGCTTGAGGGGTCGACAGTCTCAAGCTGATAGTCGGACCAGGCCATATGGTAGACGGTCGAATTGAAACGGCCGGCGCCACCACCAAAGCTCGACTTGAAGCCGACTTCGTAGTTGTCCATGAGATCCGATTCGTAGTTGGCCGGGAAGAACGGCTCGCCGCGTGTCCGGTTGATGCCGCCAGGGCGCTTGCCGCGAGTGTACAGGCCGTATAGCAACTTGTCGTCACGGCCGTCGCCGAACATGTAGTTGAGGCTGATCTTGGGGATGAATTCCTTGTCCACGCCTTCGCGACGTTCCACTGGATTCGGGTCCGGAACACCAAAGCCGCCAGGATGGGCCGTGAAGTAATAGTTCGTGTTCGAACGATCAAAGTAACGACCACCGGCGGTCAGGTCGAACGCATCGTTAATGTGCCACGTGACCTCGCCGAATATGGCTGACTGCTTCCAGTCTGTCTCGTTCTGTGAATACCAGTGCGAGGTGGCAAGTGGGTTAACAGGACCTTCGAACTGGTTGTAGTACTGCCAGGAAATCGAGTTTTCATAGGTGTTGACAGATCCGTCGCCACCCGTGGTCGGGCCAGCGAAAGACGACTGCCAGTCATCGTTGCTCTCTTCGTAGTAGAGCCCGACCAGCCAGTCCAGTGTGTCACCGGAGCTGGAGAGGCGAATTTCCTGCGTGATCTTGTCTTGTTGTGCATGCAGGAAAGCGGCGCTCAGGAAGTCGCCTTCGACGGTTTGTCCCTGGCAATAGACTGGGTACCAAAGAACATAGCCGGTTTCCGGATTGGCCAGGTAGTAAGGAGCATAAGCCTGTGTGTACCCTGAATCATGGCAATATGTTGCTGCCCAGTAGTGAGCGTATGCCGTGACATCGTTCAGGTAGTTGTTGTCGCGTTCGAAGTAGGATGTTGCCGAGACGAGTTGTGCGAAACCGAGGTCGGCGTCGAGCGTCAGTGAGAAAATGTCGTACTTGTCGTCGCTCCATTCATCATGGAAACGCACTGTCTGCAAGTCGCCGACATAAGGGTCGTAGTAATTGTCGGCGCCCGATTCGGTGTTTTGGTGTGTATAACCGAATGTTGCTGACCAGTTGTCGTTGATGTTCCAGAGCAGCGAAGCGCGCGCGCCAAAAATGTCCGACTCATTCCAGTCTTTCTCGACCGATGCCGCGTTGTCCAGCGTACCGAAGCCGGATGGGTAAAAGCCAGGGCCCTGTAGCGCTGATTCATCGGGTGTATGACCGTATACGTTTTCAATGAAGCCGCCGTCGTGGTCATTGTATCCGACCAGCCGCAGGGCGAGTTTGTCGTCAACGAGTGGAATATTGAATACGAGCGAGCCGCGGTAGCTGCCTTCGCTCTGGTCGCCGCCACGAAGTTCGCCGTCAAACACGGCTTCATAGGCTTCGGTGTTCGCCTTGTTCGTGATAATGCGCATGGTGCCGGCTTGAGCATCAGAGCCATACAGCGTTCCCTGTGGCCCTGACAATGCCTCGACACGCTCGACATCTACGATACGCACACCCGGCTGGCTGCCGGTCGTGGTGATGGATATTTCATCGAGATAGACCGATGAGGTCGACTGGGCGATATAGCCCGGTCCCGTGATTGCGCCACGGAATACGATGACACTGGAACTGTTGCTGTAGGTGACTACGTTAACCGATGGCGTGAAGCGTGCGTAATCTTCCATTGCCTTGGCGCCCATCGCGGCGAGCGTGTCCTGCGACATGGCCTGAATCGCAATGGGAATGTCTTGGGCGGATTCGGTTCGTTTTCGTGCTGTTACCGTGATTTCTTCGAGCAAACCGCCGCTTCGGGACGATTTGTTCTCTTCGGCGTCTTGTGCCAGAGCGTTCTGGCCAGGTGCCAGGGCAGCCGTGATGGCGGCCGCAATAGGAGTGAGTGCCAGCTTGTTGTCTGAGCCCATAAATCGTTCCCCGCGATTACAATGTGTTGTTGAGAGGTGTTCTTAAGCTGCTAACAGCTCTCAATTTATTGTAGTCAGGGACGAACCACAAGCGCTTTCATCTGCACCAAAACAGGCGCTTACTTATGCCTTTTTGGTGCAATTTCCGGGGAACCACTTAATTGGTCATACACCCCGGTATAAGTTGTTGAAGTTTAACCATATATGGTCAGTCTGCTTCGTAGGTGGCCGGGCCACTACCGTGAATCAGGTTGCGGGTGTAACCAAAGGGCGATCATTTTGAGGCAACTTTTCCAGTAACGGTTGCAGAATTTCGATCAGCGTTTGCAAATTGCCCTCGTAGTTGCGCCAAAGGTTTACAGAGCTGGAATAAATAGGTTGCCTTACCTGTTCAGAACTCGCGGTTTTAACGGCGCGTTCGGTTTCGTGAAAACGCAGGCAAGCGTCTTCAAACGGCAGCCCGCAAAAGTCGAGCAAGCGGTGCACCTGCTGTTCGAGATTCGCGACTACTTCTTCATAGTGCACGTCGAGCACAAAGCCGGGCAGCACCGAGTGCCAGTGATCCATCAGCCGCTGATACTCGAGGTAATACTCGCCGAGTTCGACAATGTCGTAGCTGAACGGCTGGCCGCTCGCAAACAGTTGCTTGAAACTGCCAAGGCAGCTATCCAGCGGGTGACGCCGCGCATTGATGATCTTCGCATTCGGCATTGCAAGCTTGAGCAAGCCAATAAAGACAAAATTGTTCGGGTTCTTGTCGATGAAATAGGGCGCGCCAGCCCGGTACTTTGCTGTGCGCCCGATGTATTCATTGCCCAGTCGCGCCCAGCCGCCACGCTGCAAATTTGCAGTGATTTCCGGAAAGCGCTGGTCGCGGCGCGCGCCCCGGCGCAGGCCGCGGACCACTTTCGACAGATCACTCAGCTCGTGCGTGCCATCGACCTGGCTGTGACTCGCCAGGATTTGTTCGATTAGCGTCGATCCGGAACGCGGCAAGCCGACGACAAAAATGGGAGCCGGGTGAACGTCGGGCCCGCCAGCCTGCGCAAGAAACTCTTCGGTAAACTGCTCTACGATTCGATCGTTAGTGCTCTCGGTGTCGACCGGGTCATAAGACTCAGTTTTGCGTCGCACGGCATTGCAATCGGAAAAGTGTGTAAACGCGCGATCAAACTCCTTGCGGGCTTCAAATTCGAGGCCCAGTGCATTATTGATTTGCACGCGCGATTCGTCGGACAGGTCTTCGCGGGTCAGCAAGGCCTGCATGGCATCGAGTTCCGCATCACTGAAGCGAAAGGTTTTGAGGTTTGCCAGGCTCCAGAAAGCTTCGCCATGATCGGGCTGCAAAGCAATGCATTCGCGGTAGGTGGCGACAGCTTCATCCTGCTTGCCGATCGTTTTGAGGTGATGCGCCATGCTGCACAGGGCGCCTGCCCGCGAGGGGTCGAGCTGCAGGGCTTTGCGATAAGTTGCGATGGCTTCGTCGTGCTTGCCGGCGACCCCCAGCACGCTGCCGTACACCATGTAGGATTCCGCGCGCTCCGGCGCGAGTGCAAGCACCTTCTCGGCGCACTCGATGGCGGCGTCAAAGTCTTCGAGGTGACGCTGCACGTTTGCCAGGTCAACCCAGGCGCGCGGGTAGTCGGGCGCGAGTTCTGTCGCTCGCTGCAGGAAGACAGCGGCTTCGCGATAGCGCTCGTGCGCCGCGGCGATACCGGCGAGCAAGCGACAGGCTTCGACGTGGTCCGGGTCTTTGCGCAGGATGCGCCGGTAAATTGCTTCGGCTTTTTCAGGCGCACCGCTGCGCTCAAACTGTTCGGCTTGCCGGATTTCATCGGCGTAGGCCATCTGGCTGCGGCGTAGCCGCTCATTGTCAGCACCTTCGCTGGCCTGACCGGAGGCAACGGCGAGCTGACGCGTCTTTTCAATCTTCCTTGCCGTTGATCGGCGTGCAGGATCCAGACGTTGCACCTGCTCATAGGCCGTCAGCGCCTCGCTCAGGCGGCCCTCAACGAGCAACAAGTCGCCATGCACATCAAACGCGTTGGCAAAGCCCGGATACAGGCTAAGCGCGCGCTCAACCAGCTTGCGAGTCCGGCCAAGACGACGCTCAACAAGGTTCGCACGCGCGGCAAGACAGAGCAGGTTGGCATCGTCGGGGTTCGATTCAAGCCCTTTCTCGGCGGCCGTTGCCGCACCGATTGCGTCGCCGTTGCGCAGCAATGCATAAGCTTCGTCGAAGAGCTTCTTTTGCGTATTGAGGTTGCTGATGGTGCTTGCCCTTGTGCGCGAATCCCCGGTTATGGAAACCGTGGGAACTGCTCTATTCGTGATTTAGCGTCGATTGTAATATCAATCCCCGGTATCGTCTTCGACAATCATTCCCGCGGGATATTCCGCGGCAGCCAAACAAGGATCGCATGAATACATTCAGGGATGCCGCCCGGCAAAAGGAATTTGTCCTGTCGGCCGAGCTTTTTCTGCGGCCCGAGTCAACGGCCGAGATGCTTGCCCTGCAATGCCGGGAGTTGCAGCCTTACGTCGACGGCGTATTGGTGACAGACAACCAGGGTGGTCAGCTCCATATGTCGCCGCTCGCGGCCGCCAGTATCGTGCTGGCCAATGGCGTTGATCCCGTCGTACAGCTGGCGTGCCGTAACCGAAACCGGATCGCACTGCTCGCCGAACTGCTGGGTGCGGCGGCACTTGGCGTGTCCAGTTTGCTACTGATTCGCGGCAACCGGGTGCCGGAAGGCTTCGAGCCACGGCCCAAAGCCGTGTTCGATGTCGATGCCGCCGAACTGATTTCCATGGCCAGCAAGATCAAGTCGGACGAGCATTTGCCGGGCCTGCCCGATCTTTTTGTTGGTAGCGTCATTACGCCGCACCAGCCCAAGAGCGGCTGGGTGCCGGAGAAAGTAACGACCAAGGCGAACGCCGGTGCGCAATTTGTGCAGTCGCATATCTGCATGGACCCCAAGCTCCTCCAGGACTACATGCAGTATCTCGTCAGCGCCGGCATACCGCGCCTGCTGAGTGTGCACATTACGCTGGCCGTGATGAGTTCCGCTGACGACGCCCGCTGGCTGGCACAGAGCCGCCCGAACAACCGCATTCCGGCCGCCTTGATCAAACGACTCGCCGACGCCAAAGACCCGGAAGCCGAGGGCGTAAGAATCGCCGCAGAACAATTACAGGCACTCGCCAAGATCCCCGGCATCAGTGGTGCTCATCTAATAGCCACACGCAACCTGGGAACAATTCCGGCCGCCATCGAAATGGCAGGTATCAGGAAGTCTTAAGATCAACCAGTGTTTACCGTATTGGATTTCCCTGTAAGTTGGACTTGTGTCATG
>TARA_R110002049_G_scaffold1062_1_pt1 | contig 17063 bp, 22 predicted proteins | sample TARA_R110002049 | Tara Oceans TARA_R110002049 (sample SAMEA4396941) | marine metagenome | biome: Polar Biome; feature: [SRF] surface water layer (ENVO:00010504); material: water (ENVO:00002006), including particulate matter (ENVO:01000060) such as... | depth 5 m | reverse complement strand
CCCAACTGGTGACAATGAGCGAAGCCTACAAGGTGGGTCAACTTGGTGGTTATTCGCTGAGCGCTTTGCAGGCTTTTTTCCTGGCGACCCGGGGAGCGGCCGAAGCGCTGTATCTTGACGATGTCATAGGCAGCCTTGAGGCAGGGTACGAGGCCGACATGGTTGTTTTTGATCTGGCAGGCACTGCGTTGCTGGAACATCGGCAAGCACAGGCTGAGTCTATTCAGGATGTGCTGTTTCTGCTGATGATGCTCGGCGACGACCGTAGCGTTGAGGCAACCTATATTGCCGGCAATCGTGTGTACAACAAGGCGGATGGCGCCACGCTACAGTACGCTGTGTAAACGCCCCGGGCAGTCATAATAAGAAACGTACGCGCTACATTTGCAAGGCAATATTTTTCAGTTACGCTTGGGCTCTACGTATTTCCCGGAGAGCATCATGGCGGGCGGTTGGGCCAAAGACGGCGCAGTGCAGGAGCAAATCGACGCGAGCGTTGCAGACGCTGTTAAAGAAGCACGCAGTCGGATTGCAAGCGGTGCGAGCAGGGAAACTTGCGAAGAATGCGGTGCCGCCATTCCAAAGGCGCGTCAGGAAGCCGTCCCGGGCGTGCGCTTGTGTATTGCTTGCCAGTCGGAGCGGGATTCCAGCGAGCGAACCAGAAGCGGCTTTAACCGCCGGGGCAGCAAGGACAGTCAACTGCGCTAGCGCCACTGGCACAGTTTCCTTCAAACCTGAATGAAAGACATTCTGTCATGGATTGGATCGCACGAGCGCAGTGTGCTGATCGCATTGTTGCTGTCGTTTGCTGCAACCTGGTGCTTCGTCAGCATTGCGGACGAAGTAATCGAAGGCGATGCACTAAGCGTTGATCGATCTTTGCTGCTGATGCTGCGATCCAGTGACGATGTGACCGACCCGGTTGGTCCTGCGTGGTTCGAAGAAATGGCCCGCGACGTTACCGGGCTCGGTGGCGTCGGCGTGCTGACTTTTTTGACGTTGGCAACAGCCGGCTTTCTCGGCATGCAAGGCAAATGGCGCCTGGCACTTTACCTGCTGTTCGCCGTGGGCGTTGGTGTCACCATCAGCCTTGCGCTGAAGGCCGGTTTTTCGAGACCAAGACCTGACCTTGTACCGCATGGCTCCAATGTCTATACGAGCAGCTTTCCCAGTGGGCATTCAATGATGTCAGCGATTACCTTCCTGTCGATCGGCGCGTTGCTGGCGGGCAGCCAGGAGAGCCTGCAACTGAAAGCTTACGTCATCGGTCTTGCGGTGCTGTTATCGCTCAGCGTGGGCGCCAGCCGTGTCTACCTCGGCGTTCATTGGCCCAGTGATATTCTGGGCGGCTGGACAGCCGGTGCTGCCTGGGCGTTGCTCTGCTGGGCGGTGGCGAGACAGTTGCGTACACGAGGTAAAGTCGAGTAACAACCTAACTTGCGCGACGAACATTCGCGCTGAAGTAGAGCAGGGGGATGACTACCAGCGTCAGCAAGGTTGAAATCAGGATACCGGATATCAGGGACACGGCGAGTCCGTTGAAGATCGGGTCGTCCAGAATAAATACCGCGCCGAACATTGCTGCCAATGCTGTAAGGACAATCGGTTTTGCGCGGATGGCGGCGGCGCGAATAACGGCATCATCGAGTGCACAGCCCTGACTTTTTTCCTGTGCGATAAAGTCCACCAGCAATATTGAGTTACGGACGATGATACCGGCGAGGGCAATCATACCGATCATTGAAGTCGCCGTGAACTGGGCACCCAGCAACGCATGGCCGGGCATGACGCCAATAATCGTAAGCGGGATAGGCGCCATGATGATGAGTGGTACAAGGTAGGAGCGAAAATGTGCGACTACCAAGAGGTAGATCAGGATCAGCCCGACGGCGTAGGCCAGGCCCATGTCGCGGAACGTCTCATACGTGATCTGCCACTCGCCGTCCCACTTGAGTGAAAAGTCATAGGGATTATCAGGTTGGCTGATGTAGCGCTGCTCGATGCTGTAATCGCCGCCTGACAGATCAGCGATCTGGCCGGACAAATCGAACATGCCGTACAGGGGGCTGTCGAGTTTTCCTGCCATGTCAGCCGTGACATAGACTACGGGCAACAGGTCTTTGTGGTAAATCGCATCGTCCCAGGTTACTTCGCGTACCGTTGTTATCTCGGAAACAGGAACACGTTGACCCGATTGGCTGCGTACCTCCAGGGCCATGAGGCTCGCTAGATCGGCCTTGGCATCGACGGGGGCTTCGAGGCGCACCGGTATCGGGTACTTTTCGCGGCCTGCGTGAATGTAAGTGACATCCTCACCCGCAAGGGCAATGCTCATTACGGATACTACCTGCTGCTGTGAAATCCCTAGCAGCGCAGCGCGTTGCCGGTCTACTTCGATCACCAGACGGGTCGCGTCAGACTCGACAGTGCTATCAACATCGACAATGTCGTCGGTAGCGGCGAACAGGGACTGCAGTCGCCGGCCAAGGCGTTTTTGCTCTTCGTAATCCGGGCCATAGAGCTCAGCGACAATTGGTGACAAGACGGGTGGCCCGGGTGGCACTTCGACTACCTTGATCGACGCATTGAATTCCAGTGCGATCGGCCGTAAGGCTTCTCGCGTTGCCGCGGCAATTTCGTGGCTTGAACGGTCGCGGTGTTTTTTATCGATCAGATTGACCTGTATGTCACCGACGTTGCTTCCTTCCCGTAAATAATATTGGCGTACCAGCCCATTGAAATTGATAGGTGCTGCTGTGCCCGCATAAACCTGGTAGTCAGTGACCTCTGGTACTGTCTCGATAGTCTGTGCCAGGGCGTCAAGTACGCGCGCCGTGGATTCGACGGTTGTACCTTCCGGCATATCGACCACGACCTGAAATTCCGACTTGTTGTCGAATGGCAGCATCTTTAGTACGACCAGCTTGCCAACTACCAGGCCCATTACCAATATGATGACAAGAGTGAGCCCTGCATACAAAAAGGTGCGGGCGCGTCGCGCTTTTCGGCCGCGGAGAAATGGCGACATCACGGGCTCGAAGAATCGTTGCAGTGTCGAATCCTGTTCGGTATCGCTCGCATGCACCGGCGCTGAAGCAAGAAAGCGGTGGCTTAGCCAGGGCGTCAGCATCAGGGCGACCGCCAGCGATATAAGCATGCCCATGCTGGCGTTAATGGGAATAGGGCTCATGTACGGGCCCATCAGCCCGCTGACGAAGGCCATGGGCAGCAGCGCAGCAATAACGGTGAACGTCGCGAGGATAGTCGGCCCGCCAACCTCGCTGACTGCCGGCGGAATGATGCTCAGTAAAGATGTTCCCGGCTTCAACTGGCGATGCCGATGTATGTTCTCGACAATAACAATTGCATCATCGACCAGAATGCCAATTGAAAAAATCAACGCAAACAATGAGACGCGATTGATCGTGAACCCCCACGCCCAGGACGCAAATAGTGTGGCGGCCAGCGTCACGATTACCGCGGCACCAACGATAATCGCTTCGCGCCAGCCGATGGCTACCCAGACGAGCAACACGACGGACAGGGTGGCGAACGCAAGTTTCTGCATCAGTTTGACCGCCTTGTCATTCGCCGTCTTGCCGTAATTACGTGTCACTGTGACATTGACGCCTTCGGGTATCAGCGTTGCTTCAAGCTGCGCAAATCGTTCGATAACCGCGTCAGCAATATCGCTGGCGTTGGTGCCGGGTTTCTTGGAAATAGCCAGAGTGACTGCCGGCGCATGGGCGACATACCCGGGGCTGCCTTCGGCCAGTGCGGCACCGCTCGCGTACCAACTGTATTGTTCGGGCTGGTCGGGGGCTGAGCGAATCGTAGCGATGTCCTGCAGATAGACCGGCCGATTTTCAAACAAACCGACTACAAGCTGCGCGACGTCTTCGCGCTGGCTGAGAAACGTGCCGGCCTGAACCGGTATTTCGAGATTGTTCGACACGAGCGCGCCGGAGTATTGCACCTCGTTAGCGGACAACAGCGCATATCGCAGGTCATCCAGGGTCAAACCGAATCCGGCAACCCGCTGTGGATCCAGCTCCACATGCAGAATATTCGCTGCGCCTCCGATAGTGTCGACGTCTCGTGTGCCCGGGACCCGTTTCAGTTCGGCTTCAAGTGCGTGCGCGACCATCAGCAGGTCATGCGTGGCCTGGTCGGGGTTTTCTGTCCACAACGTTGCGGTCACAATCGCGACGTCGTCGATGCCTTTGGGCTTCACAAGCGGCTGCAGAATGCCCGAATTAGCGGGGCGCCAATCCTGGTTTGAGTAGATTGCGTTGTAGAGTCGCACCAGGGCCTCAGTACGGGTCTCGCCCACGACGAATTGCACGGTCAATACGGCGATACCGGGCCGCGAGACAGAATAGACGTGTTTGACGCCTTCAATCTCGGCCAGCACCTGTTCCATCGGTATTGCAACAAGGTTCTCGACATCGCGCGTACTCGCGCCGGGGAACGCCACGAAGACGTTGGCAAAGGTGACGTCAATCTGTGGCTCTTCTTCGCGCGGTGTCACCAATACGGCAAAGACACCGAGTAACATGACGGCAAGTGCTAACAGGGGGGTAAGCGCATTATCCTGGAACCGCTGCGAAAGCTCGCCAGAGAAGCCGAGCTTGTCAGTCATGATTACCTGCAGTGCCGGTCTTGATGTAAATACCGGCCATCACCGGGTTAATGGCAATGGTCTCACCGGGCTCAAGTCCGGCGAGCACCTCGGTGCTCTCACCGAATTCACGACCGACCCGGATCTGCCGCAGGCGCACGGACTGGTCAGATCCAACCACATACACGCCGGTCACCTCGCTACGACGCAGAATTGCGCTCGTTGGCACCATCAGTCGTTGCGACTCACCCACAACGAAAGCGACTTTGGTAAACATGCCCGGATACAAGTTGAACTGGCCTTCTGGCAGCTCAAGTCGTACGGTGAATGTATTGGTCGTCGCGTTCGCATAGGGAAATACGGTGATACTGGTGGGTTGCACGCGTCCTTCGTCGGTCAGGACCGCGGCTTGCATCTGCGTACGCACCGGCTTCATTATCTGCTGCGGAATATCGACAGTGACACGCAGCGACTCCAGTGACAGGCCGCTCATCAAAGGCTGCCCGACGGACACCGTCTCACCCGCCTCAACAAAGCGCTCGGTTACAATGCCGGAGTAGGGGGCGCGAACCAACGTGTACTCGACCTGCTGTCGGGCCGACTTCACAGCCGATTGCGCTGCTTTCACCTGGGCCTGGGCGGCGGTCTTGGCGGTCAGGGCCCGATCAAAGTCACGCTTGGCAATTGTGCCAGCCTCGTAAAGACTCTCGGCGCGCGCAAACTCGTCGTCCGCTTCGGTGGCGCGCGCAATAGCTTCTTGTAACTGTGCCTCTGCCTGTCGCGCGCCGGCAGCTTGCTCGACATCCGTAAAACGAATAATGGGTGTGCCAGCCTCGACGAAGTCGTCAACGTCATAATAGACCTCAGCGACACGGCCAGCGGTTTGTGCCGCAACCGTCGCCTGATTTATGGCTTCGACGGTGCCGTCGAAGATACGCTCAAGCGGTGCCAGCTCAAGTTGAGCCACCGTTGTCTCCAGCGGCAGCCTGGCCACATCCTGTGCAAGACTCGAGCCGGTTACCAGTATCGCGAGTACGAAGAGCATGGCTTGCCCGCCGGGTACTCGCTCTTTCGATGCCTTCACCCATTACTCCTGTTGGACGATCTTGCTCTCATGTTACAGGCCTCGCGCAGATCAATCACGGAGACGTTTGATACCGAGGGCTTTTAGCACATAACGCTCGTAAATGGGGTCAACACTACCGGTTCGAACCTTGCGCAGAAAGTACTTCTCGAAGGCGATCTTGGCGACGTGAACCCATTTGCCCTTCTTGGCCCATGTGACGTTGCGTGGTGGAATCTGCGGCAGAGCAACAAACGCAACGCCGGTATCGCCCATGTCCGCAAGGCATATGGCATTCCAGGTTGCTTTGCTTTCCGCAGGCTGGCCACTGATGTCGGCGGCGATATTCTTTACGATTGCACTCACCATCGATTCGATCATGTAGCCGGTCTTTGGCGCACCGGTTGGAACCGGCGTTTTCTCTACTGGCGGAATAGCAATGCAGACCCCGGCTGAATATATGTTTCTGTAAGTCGGGTTCCGTTGGTATTCATCGACCAGAACAAAGCCACGCGGATTGCAGAGGTCTTCAACGGCGGCAACCGCGTCGACGCCCTTGAAAGCAGGCAGAATCATCGCAAAGGAAAATGGCAAGTCCTGTTCACCGTCCGGTTGGCCCTTGTCGTCGTGCTGAATCACATGGAGCGTGCCGGGATCGACAGACTTGATCGCGGCGTTGGTTACCCACTTGATATGGTGTTGCCGGAACTCGGATTCCATAATGCCGCGGGAGTCACCAACACCGCCCAGCCCCATGTGGCCAATGTAGGGCTCGCTGGTAACGAACGTCATAGGCACCTGGTCGCGAATCTTGCGTTTGCGCAGGTCGGCATCGAGAATCAGTGCAAACTCGTAAGCAGGCCCGAAACAACTGGCCCCTTGCGCCGCGCCAACCACAATGGGCCCAGGGTTTTGCAGGAACTCCTGGTATTGCTTGTAGGCCTGGTTCGCATGTTCGATGGTACAGACCGATTGGGTGTGTCCACCTTCCGGGCCAAGCCCTGGGATTTCGTCGAAAGCAAGTTTCGGCCCGGTTGTAATGACCAGGTAGTCGTAGTGGACCTGTTCGCCGTCCGCGAGTGTCAAACGGTTGGCCCTGGCATCAATTTTGGTGACTGTTTGTGCGATAAAAGCGATGTCGTGTTTGCCGAGGTGCCCCTCAAGCGGCAAACTGATTTCTTCCGGTTCACGCCACCCGACAGCGAGCCATGGATTCGATGGCACAAAAGAGAATCGCTCCGATGCATTGATCAATGTCACTTGATGCCCGGCACCCAACTGATGACGAAGTTCGTAAGCGGCGGGGACGCCGCCTGTGCCTGCTCCTAACACCACTACATGGCTCATATCGCACTCCTGTTCAGAACGCCAGTGCCATCAATATAGCGTTTCGCCAGCGCGGCCCGTATAGGCAATTACCCCTAGCCACCCTTACCGGGTATGTGGCAAACCCCTATTAACCGAAGCACTCGCGTTCTCGTATACTGAAAGGAACAGGGTTGAACATCCCAAAGCCGTTGGAGGGACTGTGTGAACATTCGCAGTAAATGCAAGGTGCACAGCAACAGGTGTACATGGCGGAGCGCCGAGGTTGCTTTGCCTACGATGTCTGTCTGCCGAGCAATTCGCAATGCTGCTCGGTTCGCACTGCTTGTCTGCTTTGGCATGACGATGAACGTGGCCTCAGGTGAAGAAGACCCGCTACTTCTTGAAAGCAGAAACCTGACAAAAGCCTTCGCATCCCGACTCACCGGGGAGCTGACTGCTGCAATTGAAAAGGGCGGGCCAGTCCTCGCAATAGAGGTATGCAAGGAGCGGGCGCCGCAGATAGCATCTGAGCTGTCGAGAAAAAGTGGTGCCAAGGTAAGCCGTACGAGCGCGCGTTACCGCAACCCGACGAATGCCCCCGAACCCTGGCAGCAAGAAGTGCTCGAGCATTTTGCGCAAGAAATGAGTAGCGCAGGTAGCACTCAGCCACTTGAGTATTTTGTACGGGGTAGCGACGGTGAACCGACTCGGTACGCCCGTGCTATCCCAACGGGCGGCGTATGCTTGTTGTGCCATGGTTCAAACGTGTCGGATGACCTGTTGAAGGTTCTTGGCACGGAATACCCTTTCGACCAGGCGCTTGGCTATGAAGCGGGTGCCTTGCGCGGTGCTTTCAGCGTGAGCTGGCCGAGCGAGGAAGTATCGCAATGAGTAGCTCACTCAAGCTGGTTTGTCCGCACTGCAATACGACAAATCGAGTACCGGCGCAACGCCTGGGCGATGGCCCAACTTGTGGCAAGTGCCACGAGAGTCTGTTCACCGGGCAGCCCTTAAGTCTCAACCAGGCGAGCTTTAGCAAGCACGTGAACAACAGTGACATTCCATTGGTGGTCGACTTTTGGGCACCGTGGTGCGGTCCCTGCCAGATGATGGCGCCTGCATTCGAGTCTGCCGCACAGGCGCTTGAACCCAGGGCACGCCTCGCCAAAGTAGACACAGAGCAGGAGCCGGGCATCGGCACGCAATTTCAGATTCGAAGCATACCTACGCTGATCTGCTTTAAGGGCGACAAAGAAATTGCCCGCCAGGCAGGTGCCATGCGGGCGCCCGATATCATTAAATGGGTTGAGAGCGTTCTTCCTCAATGAGAGAAAATCATGCGTAAATCAAAAGTCGTAGTTCGCAACGCCCTGTTGCTGGTTGCCTGCATCATCATTTTCCTGGTCGGCGCTGCAATTATTGCGGCGAAGCTGGGGTAGGGCGATGAAACGATTATGTTTTTTGTCACCAGATGCGGAGCATGCCAGGAAGGTTGTGCAGGACCTGAAAGACGATGGCATCAAGGAAAGCCACATTTATGCGGTCGCCGGGCCCGACACCGCGATGGCAGGACTTCCTGATGGAGGTCCTGAGGACGACGATTTCTTGCCGGCTTTTGAACGTGGAGTCGCTATTGGCGGAGCTACAGGAATGCTTGCCGGGTTGCTTGCAATGGCCATTCCGCCAGCGGGTATTGTGGTTGGTGGAGGCGCCGTGTTGCTCTTTGGCATGATGGGCGGCAGCCTGGGTGGACTTTTAACCGGCATGGCGGGTGCTGCGTTCCCAAACACTCGTCTGAAGAAGTTCGAGGATGAAATTCAGGCAGGCAGAATTCTGATTCTCGTTGATGTGCCTCGCAGTAAGGTTGCGCATGTGAACTCGCTAATCCTGCGGCACGATCCTGAAGTTGAAATAGAGGGAATCGAGCCACCGGCCCCGATCATTCCCAAATGAAACTGCTTTCGAGGATAAAAACGTGACCTATTATTTCGCGAAAACTCTGAACGCTCCGTTCGACGATGTTGTTGATCGCGTCACGGCCACATTGAAAGACGCAGGATTCGGCGTTCTCACAACTATCGATGTGCAGGCCACACTAAAGGAAAAAATTGGCGTTGATTTTCCACGCTATCGAATATTGGGAGCGTGTAACCCAAAACTGGCGCACCAGGCTCTACAGGCCGAGAACAAGATAGGAACCATGCTGCCGTGCAATGTCATTGTCCGCGACGCTGGCGATGGTAAGGTTGAAGTGGCGGCCGTTGATCCTGTGAGTTCCATGCAGGCGGTGGACAACCCGGCGCTCGGACAAGTCGCAACCAGTGTGCAGCAAAAGCTCAAGAACGTAATTGAATCTTTGTAGCAAAGCAGTGCTGCGCTAATGCAAGCAATTGAAACATCATCCAGGTTCTGGCTCAGAGCGGCAGCGCTGGTTGGAATGATCTTTGGTCTGATGACTATTCGCGAGGGCGGGGCGGTCCTGTTCGTTGATGGTGTCGCACGCGAAGCTGCGGGCAACTATGTGCCTTTTGTGCTGTGGTTTAATTTCCTTGCCGGTTTTGTGTATGTTGTTGCTGGAATTGGACTTTGGCGCCGTCGGCAATGGGGTGCATTGGCGGCGATCGGCATAGCGATAGCAACAGGTACCGTCTTCGCGTTGTTTGCGTGGCACATTATTAGTGGCGGTGCCTTCGAATTTCGGACGGTAATTGCAATGTCATTGAGAAGCTCTGTATGGGTTCTCATTGCGGCAATCGGCTGGTGGCAGCTTTTTTCCAGGAGAAAGCCGGTAGCACCTGCCAGCCAGAACGATTCCAGAACTTAATTCAACTTTGGTCTGCACACGTGCAGGACAGGTTATGCAACAGGAGCGATAATGGACACATTCCCACATCACTATGCAGTTGAGGCAGTCGCGAAAAGCGAAGGCAACGTCACGTTGTCCAGTGCCGATCTGGAGCCAATAGAATCAGCAGCACCGGCGGAATTTGGCGGTCCTGGAGATCGCTGGTCACCAGAGACGCTGCTGGTGGCATCGGTTGCCGACTGTTTCATTCTTTCGTTCAAAGCGATCGCTCGCAACTTCAAATTCGAGTGGCAGGCCGTAACCTGTGAAGTGGACGGCGTTCTGGATCGTGTCGATGGCGTTACACGTTTTACAGAAATGCGTTTACAGGTGGTACTCACTGCGCCGCAAGGCACGGATATGGACAAGGCACAGCGACTCCTGGAAAAAGCGGAAAAGGCCTGCCTGATTACCAACTCACTGAAATCTGAGAGTCATTTGCGCACAGAGGTGCTAATTGCGGAGTAAGACCTAATGCAGGCAGTTAAGGTTTGGGATCGTAGTACTCGATTGTTTCATTGGATCAATTTTGCTTGCGTTCTGTGCTTGACGGTAATAGGCCTGGCGATCCTCAATGAGAAGTCATTCGGTGTGAGCGCCGAGGGCAAGATTCTCCTCAAGACTTTGCACTCATACGTCGGGTATGTATTTGTTCTTAACCTCCTGTGGCGCATCGTATGGGGCTTTATAGGCAATCGCCATGCGCGGTGGTCAGCAATCCTGCCTTTCAAGCAAGGATTTATCGTGGAACTGCGGAGCTATCTGGCAACTTCGGCTACCGGTCGCTCGCGGACGTATCTTGGCCACAATCCTCTTGGCCGCTTAATGGTTCTGTTACTCCTGATTCTGCTCATCACACAGGCAACGACAGGATTGATTCTTACCGGCACTGACCTGTACAAACCGCCATTTGGTGGAGCTTTCGCAGAGTGGGTCACGGTCGGTGATGCGGATCGACTCCGTCAGTTGCAGCCTGGTTCGCAAGAGTTCGTCGATCCTGCGGCTTACCAGGAAATGCGTGCTTTTCGTAAACCGGTAGTCACGATACACCTATATGCGTTTTACCTGCTTATGGCAGCGATCTTGTTGCACATTATTGGAGTGCTTGTCGGCGAATTTCGTGAGCGCAGTGGTCTTGTTACGGCGATGATCACAGGGCGCAAGTTTGTCCCGGAGGTGCCGGCTGATGAGGAAACCGAGACCGGCGACCGTTTGTAAGCGAGTTTAGGTTCCGCTGCGGTCGTTTTGGTGTCCGAAGGCGCCTTGGTGAGGTTGACGGATTTCTTGAGGGCGTCGTGGGCTGGTTCCTTGGGCATCTACCTACAGACAGATATAAAATTTAACATAATATACATTACACGCATATAACATAGGGCCATCGTTTCCTTGTTGTAGTAGCTGAAAAGCGTCAATGAATAGCCTATATCTTATTGAGATATAGGCTTTTTTTATGAACTGCGAGATTACCCAGGACGATAGCACGAACAAGGCGCGCGCCGTATGAGCGCGCTGACCTTTCCCCGTTGCCAAGTGATGCGATGAATACAACGCTTAGCCAAGATTCGGAAACACTCGGAACTTGCACCACCTGCGGCGGCAAGAACGCGGCTTCAGCGTCGATGCTACCGAACTCAATCATGCTTCGACCTGGCTTGCTGACCATCCGTGGCACCTTGTGTGATTCGTGTGGATTAACAGAATTTATTCCGATTTTTCAAAGCGGCTACCACGATGTTGAACTTTTCGAAGTTCTCGATGCTTTCGCGAATCTGATAACCACGGAGAACCGTCAGAATCGAATACTGGTACGGCACTGAAACGCGCGTATGCAGGCCGTAGGCCTGTTACGCGCTTGTGCCGCCTCTGAACTAACTTCCTCGGCCAATGAGGAATTCCAGCTCGGTAACGACCTGGGCCGCGGCGTGGCAACGCCCCCGTGTGCAGCCTTGCTAATCGGACGCGAGTGTTCGCAACTATCCCATTAGCTTGACGGGATAGTTGTGCCTTGAGGAAACGGATCTACTGGATGTATTCACATAGTAAACAGCTGAAGACTATTTTGGCCTGGCGTTCGTCATGTATAAAACTGGTCAATGGTCGATCGAATACACAGTCTTCTTCACCGATTGCACGACAGCGCAGGACTTAAGGCACCTGTGAGCCGGCGTAGCGTCACCCGCCTAACCCCATTCTACGGCTATCCTGCTGAAGTCATCGCACAATGGTGTTGCGTTTCGATCGGAACGGCAAAGAAATACAAAAACGGTCAACGTAAGCCTTCCAAGAGTGCGATGCACCTGTTCGAGCTATACCGTGACGGTCGAATTCTCGATGACGCTTGGAACGGGTACCGCTGCGTCAATGGGCAACTCTGGGATAACTCAGGGAAGTCAGTTCGTCCAGGTCACTTTCAGATGCTCGGTCTTCTTTGGCATGCTTTATCCGAGGCGGACAATCGGTCCTACCGTGAGCTGTTGGAGCGATTTGCGAACATTGCGTAAAACCAAGCGTCTGCATTCTGCGATAGAAGACGTTCGAATGACCGGTCTTGCTTGAAGATTACCGACACCAAACGGCCAGAACCAGCCGTTAAAGATTCGGGAACCAGATACCTCGATCTACGACGACTCCCATGTTCGGAATGACGTGTCCCTGATCCAATTTCTGCACGTCAATATCTTCGACGCACTCTTGGAAATTAGGACGGAATGACATAGCCAACTGATTTTCACGGACAATTGACTCAGCGTCGTTACGATCATATGCCGTGACGCCGACCCCGAGACCTTTCTCAGTATCGAACCAAAATCGTCTTAGAAGCGAGTTTTTCACCATTGCCTTGCAGAGATTCTCGATGTCCGGAATGGGTCAAAAGCAGTCTGCCATAAGTTTAGCACTTGGGTGGCTGCTTCAGAATGCATACCAGCCATTTGACCATTTTCTTTGGGGGTGACTCTGTCAGGACAAAACGTCTCTGCCCTCGTTCACACTAACTCATTGATTCAAAAAAGATTATCGCGCCGGCGGTTTTCACTTGCAATATACATTATACGCATCAGGTAATGTTTGCGGCATGGAGAGAACACCCATGCCAAATTACGAGCTTCAGCCTATCCGTGGCACGAACAGGCGCGCGCCGACTGAGCGCGCTGGCTCTACACAACACCCAATAGAACCCACGCCCCCCAAGGATTGCGAAGATACCAGGCGGACTCGGCGCTGTCCTACCTGCAAAACAAGCCTTGCGGAGTTGATTGAAGTTGAGGCGCTGGTGATTCTGGCACGTGGCCAGATCGAACTGATAGGTTTTGCTGGGTGCCAAACGTGTGGCAAGCAATGGGTATTCGCTGACTGCTGGACAGAATCTGACGAATCTGAAGTCCGAGCGAAGCTGCACCTATTGGCACGGTCAGTACTGCAGCCTGGCGAAATTTTGAACCTGCGTGGTGCGAATCATGCCTGAGGCGAAGCCTGAGGCAGATTCGCGAGCCTCTGGGCTTGTCATTAACCGCATATCTGCACACCGCGACCCACGTCGTGTCACGTTGGAGATTGGCGAGCGCGATATTCGTATCCGTCGAACAATTTTACGTGCTTGCAGCTCCCGTAAAGGTGGCGGTATCCGCACCAACATCAAAGGCTTTTCTATGGCGTCAAAGCGCCGGCTTCTTTTTGCTGCCCGTAACTTTTCTGAGGGTCGCTATATGATCACCACTACATATCCCGCAGATTTCCCAACAGATGGCCGACTGGTCAAGAACCATCTACGACGGTTTCGACAATGGCTATTACGCAATGGTGTTCGTGCTGGGCTTTGGGTTCTAGAGTTTCAGGCTCGCGGCGCACCGCACTTTCACATATTTGTTACGGATTGGGTCGATAAGGACGCACTCGCTGATATTTGGTATCGGATTGTAGGAAGCAATGACCCCAAGCATTTGCGAGCGGGCTGCCGTATCGAGTTGTTCCGAAACAACGCCGCCAAAGGTGGCTATGTGATGAAGTATGCAGCCAAAATGGAGCAAAAAGATGTTCCGATGCAGTACGACAACGTCGGTCGATTCTGGGGTATTTTCGGCAATGCGAATATCTCAAAGTCCGTAAGTTTGCCTTTGCACAAGGTGAAAGACCTGGTCAGGACGATTAGACGTGCGCACATAAAGCAACGCCAACAGTGGGTGTATCGTCGAAAGTTTCGGGACAACGGAGTGTCCGGTTTTATTGCATGGGACGCGGCCTATATTGTGCGAAGAGCCACGGACCCCCTCCTCGCTGGGCCAAGTTGACTATCGAAAACCTTTGATTTATAAAATCTTGGTCTTTCCAACAATTAACGCGACTTAAATACACGGCCCTGGCAAAGAAGAACGCCTTTAAAAAGCATCAGTGCACCTTGGGCAGGGGTGACATCTCAGCGTAAAGCAATGGGAAAGACCTTGGATTGGATATTCCAACTCTGAGCAATTGCTTTCGTTTGAGGTATCGGTGGGTCGCAAGCGCATTCCAGCATCACCAGCAAGTCCGTTCTACGGCTATCCAGCCGAAGTGATTGCGGAATGGTGCGGTGTATCGGTTGGGACTGCTGCGCACTATAAATCCGGGAGACGTAAACCCCCTACTCCGGTATTGCGCCTATTTCGCTTATACCGAGACGGGAAAGTCTTAGGGAAGAAGTGGGATCAATACAAAGTAGTAGATGAAAAACTCTTCTGCCCGGACGGAAGATTTGTAACAGAAGCTCATCTTTCGCATCTAGCACAGGTTTGCCAATTACTTGCAGAGAAAGATAAAGAAACCTATGAGGAACTACTACAAACACGCAATGCGTGAACAGTATTAGCTAAATTTAATCTAATTCGCTTCGTCTACGGAGGCTTAGCGATATTGAATTTGCCATTATTTGAAAGACGACCTGGAGCGTCCGACGGAAACCCTGATGAATGCAATTGACTAAGTAGCTCCCCTTTCAGACGGGACGGATCAACTCGATGGAGCACCCAAGAAAACTCCCAATTGTTGTCAATAAATTCCAGCTGCAGTGTCTCAAGAAATTCGCCGCTTTCACAATAGATACTTATTTCGAACGTATGAAGTTCGCTATCGGTCTGGTCTGGAAATGGAAAGTTGCTTAGGACTCTTCCGCCTTGCGGTAGAGAATAAAAACCCTCTCTAACAAATATTCGCTTTCCACGATAAGATTCGATATCAGGCTTTGCGCCAGATGCAATTTCAGGGATCTGGTCAGAGACGTCGAAAACTTCGAGGATTATGTTTCGAACAGGGTAATTGCCAAAATGTCGAATCTCAGCAACTGGACTACCTATATTTAGCCTTGGTGAGATTGCTAGATAGCTATTCCGCCCGACAACGTAGGAAGCGTACTCCTCGCTCAACTCGGCATTTTTGGCGACAAGTAGATGCAATTCTTTACCGGCGAAATGCGAGCCTATTCCAACTAAAATGGCTCCGACTGCGGCGAAGAGCACACCGATATTACTAATCAAACTGCTATTTTGTACGAACCAATTCAATTCTCATTCCCATGCTTATTGCTGCTGACATATGCATGCCAGTGACCCAAATAATAGTCTCAAATTCGATAAATTACACATTGTCGGCAGTGTAAGTATCTGAGCCAGCGTTAATTTCCATTCAGCGCGTCGCACCTATGAAGCGAAGGTCCGACATATTTTGCACTCTGTACATGGGTGGGTGCGCCCAACTCGCTGAAAAATCAATCGATTCTGTCCAAGGGAAGATTGCGCTTGTATACATTACACGTATTGACGTCAGTCGAAAAACGACTCTACGGCTATCGAGTACATGTAGCGCGGTTTCTGAGAAAACCACCAAGCCCGTTTTTTGTATTCTGAATAAGATATTCGATTCGACTGATTCCCGCCAAGCACAGAAATATGTCTCCCGGTATCCCCGACATAGAATCCAACGTGGCCATACCCCGCATTTCCAAGCCTACGATTTGAGTCCCTAAATACCGCAATGTCGCCGGGACGAGGGTCCTGACGAACAGTGCGGTTGCCTGATTTCCGAAACGAGCCAGACATTGCACTCTTGGTCCCTTTCCCACCAACTCGTTCGATGCACCAATTTACAAAAGCTGCGCACCAGGGTGTCTCGTCTTGATCGCCGTGATCTACGGAGCCTGCTGCGCCAAAAAAAGCAATAATGATTGGATTGGATCGCCCGTGCCCCCACTCAGATGTAAACGAATAGACGCCGTCCTTAGTTCTAGTTTCAACTCGTCGGAAGTACTCTGCCACATCGAGTGGTGACCCAGTTCTAGGCGCTCTCGAAATGATCTGAGATGCCAACTCAACGTCATCTCCAAGAGGGGCATCCCATTTCAGAACCCTGAGAGCCTTTAGGACACGATCATCAGTTGTAAATAGGTCGTCAAAGTCGATTTGGCTGCTCAACTTCGCGATATCTTGTTCATCAGTCGTTGCTCTCATCAGGGATGAGTACTTCTTCTTTGATGTTTTTTACTAGCGCATCATACTGTTCACGCAACTTCTTGTACTCTGCGTCTTCTGTATCGCCGATCTGTTTCATTCTCTCCATAATGGCATCCGCCTTTTTTCGGAACTTGAGATCGTTGTACAGCTTCAGTCCGTCCAACAGGACATCGAGATGAGTCTGCTGGCCCTCTCTAATTGCAAAATAGTCTGACAGTAAAGCCGCGGTAGCCTGAGTTGCCTCAAAATCTTCTAACTCTTCCCGCTCGGAGCCGTCTAGGCTAATACAAACATAAGGTATTGAACCGTTGTAAGCACTCCCATCACCACTGACTAATTGTCCATGAGTATCAACTGAGTAGTTGTCTAGAATTCGGTTCGGAAACTCCTCTGCAGCGAGGATTTTGAACCCAGCAAGCGAGATATGTGAGCCGGCTGTAACAAAATTAATATGCTCAGTCTCTGCGAACACTGGGTTATTCTCAAAAAGTCGTTCCGCTACTTTTCCTATAAACTTTACGACGAGGCCCGCGCCGACGAGGTGCGCGCTATGAGCCATAAATGCAGGAATCGAGCCTGCTTGTCCTAAGAAATCTCCAATTTCATTTAACACCGTAGAATCAAAATTGTTGAAACCGACTTCTACAGTTACAACACTTGAGCCGACCGTAAGTGCCGGAGAATAGTAAATTATTGGGGTTCCCTGGGGTTAACCCCTGATATCGCGGACGCTTTCAAAAAGGCCGATAA
>TARA_R110002049_G_scaffold48141_2_pt1 | contig 17064 bp, 15 predicted proteins | sample TARA_R110002049 | Tara Oceans TARA_R110002049 (sample SAMEA4396941) | marine metagenome | biome: Polar Biome; feature: [SRF] surface water layer (ENVO:00010504); material: water (ENVO:00002006), including particulate matter (ENVO:01000060) such as... | depth 5 m | reverse complement strand
GCGCCAGGGAGGCGGCGCGCTACGATATGGGCGCCCGCATTCGCGGCATCGTCGAAGGCCCGGCCGGTGCGCTGTGGGTTCTGGAAGACGAGCGTTATGACAGCCAGGGCAGGCTGCTCCGGCTGACACCAGCCGAGGGATAGCCCGGGCCTGCAATCGATGGGCTGTCAGCTCAGTTCGCGGTGTCGTCGCGGAACATCACACTGGTGCGGTCCAGCGCAGAGGGCCGGTCGGGTACGTTGATCTGCTTGCTGCCCTCCCCGCGTGTCACCAGACGCACCGCCACCGAACCGCTACCGCCGGGGCTCGCGGGGATATACACATCAGCGGCAGTGAGGAAGCCGATGTTGTTGAACGGTGACAGCACGCCCTTGCCGAGATCGGTCAGCATGTCTTGGTTGTCATCGAACGCGAAAAAGGCAAGATTCACGGCCGTGCGCGGGCTGATGAGCGGCGTCAGCACGTTGAGGCCGTCGACGTAGAGTTCATCACTCATGTCCCCCTGATCGCCCCAGAACTCCCGCATCCGCGTTACAAGTAGCCCGGTAGCATTGTCGGAGCGCGGCAGGAAGGCGGCGATACTTTCACCGGGCGCGCTGGTCTGCAGGCGCACGAAACGATCGTCGTGGGTGTAGGGCTCGGGGTAAAAATGATGCACCGACACCTCGGGGAACGTCGCCGTGGGTGGACGCACCACAGCGAATTCATAATAACCGCCACTGGCCAGGCTTACGGGACCGAAATGCCCGCTGTCGCCGATCGGGAATTCAGCCATCGGCGTACCCGCCACACGCTGGCCGGTTGCCGCGGCGACTTCCCACACCTGCACCGTTGCCCCCTCATAGCCAAGGTTTTCCGGGAAAAACACGGCCCTGCCTTCAATCTCCAGCGGCTCACCCGCAGGGCTTGCGGCCACATCAGTGCGCGATGGCGCCACTCCGGTGAGGAACTCGTACATCAGTGCGAAAGCTTCCGCCGATGTAGCCACCTCGGTGTGGCTCTTGTTGGCAAAGTAGTAATTATCCTCGGGAAAGGGTCCGATCTGCGCGTTGTCGGGACGGCGGCTGAAACCGCTGTTCGCGGTATTCCACTCGCCCCAGATGCCGATGCTCGGCACGCCACCGGGCAATGTGTCCGGGTCGCGCCCATCGATGTTCACATAGCGGGCCACTTTGTCCGGCCCGTTGAATGCCGGATCCTCCAGGTAGGTTGTCCACACCGAGGTGCCCCGGGAATGTCCGACCGCATACACTGAATCGGCGCCCGTTTGCGCGAGTACGTCGTCGATAAACGCATCGAGGTCCCCCAGGGGGTTGTCTGGTACCGCCGTGCTGTATTCGAAGGCGTACAACATTGACGCCGGGTAGCTGTTGCTGGTGAAACGCATGATCTGGGTTTCGAACTGTTGCGCTGAACCGGACTGCCCGTGTACAAACACAATGGGACGTACCTCGGGCCGGATTCCCGTTAAATCGTCGGAGCCATCGGAACATCCGGCGAGTGCGAGAGGGAACAGGAGAACGCAAAATCCCCTGCGGAAAAAACGCAACAGTCTGGCAACCATGGAATCTCCTTATGGTTATCGACCGACATCAGAACCACAAGACTAGTCCAGTTACGCAGAGGCGACAAACCATCGGCCGCCGGGTCGGCTGCGCAGCTGCCCGGCTCTGGAGTTCCAAAGTCTTTGGCCAGCTCAGGCCTCGGTAACCATGTCCCGGTAGGCGTGCCAGGTGGCATGCCCCAGCAGCGGCAACACGAGGATCATGCCCAGCAGCCAGGTAGCGAATCCAAACAATACCAGAGCGATGATCAGTGCAACCCACAGCACGAGCGCCGGCAGATCCCTCGCCGCTACCCGCAGGCTCATCCGCATGGCCGTGGCGGCATCGACATGGCGGTCGATGATCATCGGTACGGTAACCACCGACACCGCAAAGACCGCAGCGGCGAGCAGCGCGAAGGCGATGGCGTAGACAATGGCCTGGGATGTGCTCAGCAGAGGCAGGACATCGGCCCAGACCGTGCTCTCGAATGCCGGCGCAATGCTGCCGGTTGTCAGCTGGAGCGTCAGGGCCGTCAGGGCGAAGCAGGCCACCCCGATGGCCATCAGCACCGCCGCAAAGGCCAGCAGCGCAGCGCGGTTGTGGTGCAGGCTTTGCAGGGAAAGCTGGAAATTCGCCTGGTCACCGTGATCGCGGCGCCGGGACAACTCGCACACACCGGCGGTTATGACCGGACCGACCAACAAAAACCCCGCGATGGACGCGGCGATATACACGGGGTGACGCGAGTAGGCAAGAATCAGCGCCCCCAGCGTGGCCACGATCCAGCCGTAGGCCAGACTGGCGCCGCGGTGGTGAAGCATATCGTCCCAACCCGCTTGCAACCAGATGAAGGGGCGAGTGATTGGAACCCGGTGAACGGGGTACGAATCTGAGGCATGCGTGACGGCCATGTTATTGCTCCCGGCGGAAGTGCTCCGCGCTGTTGGTTTGACACAGCGATGAACATGATGATGCCGCGCTATCCAGGAGTGTGGCCGTCATCACGCCCTTCCTGTGCTAACAGGTTCGGTCACAATTTTGCGCAAAAGTTCCGCGATGGGCCGTGGGAGGGGTTCGCGGATAATATCCTCCACCACACTGTTGAATTGCGCCCGGGAAATCTGCATGCCCCGATGCGTGTCGCGCATACTGTCACCGCTGTAGATGCAGGGCCCGCCAGCGCGAACGCACTTCAGCCTGACAGATGCCTGTTCGCCTGAACTGAAGATGTGCGCAATAATACGCCTCCAACCGGAAGTCTTCGAGTCAGCATGTCGCTTAATGACCAACCCAGCAGTCTGTCGTCGCAGTCTGCTGCCAAAGCGCTCCCCTGGGACGAGGCCCGTCTCGCCGATGGCAGCGTCAGGGCGCACTGGCGGTATCTGTTGGGGAGCCTTGAAGAACTGGGTGCCGAGGAGTTCGGGCGCCGCAAGGAAACGCTGGAACGCATCCTGCGCGACGATGGCGCAACCTACAATGATTACGCCGACGGCCTGGTGGCACGGCCCTGGGCGCTCGACCCGATACCACTGCTGGTCGACAGCCAGGAGTGGAACCACATCGAATCCGGCCTGCAGGAGCGGGCGGAATTACTCAATCTCATCCTGCGCGATCTGTATGGGCCGCGCACGCTGATCAAGCACGGCATCCTGCCGCCGGAGCTGGTATACGGACACCCGGGATTCCTGCGCGAATGCGATGGCCTGCTACTACCCGGAGAGACACAGCTCATCCAGTACGCCGCTGACATGGTGCGGACCCCGAACGGCGAGATGCTGGTGATGTCTGATCGCACACAGACGCCCAGCGGCGCAGGCTATGCCCTTGAGAACCGCCTGGTCATGAGTCGTATTTTTCCGAGCCTGTTCAGGGACAGCCACGTTCACCGCCTGTCGCTGTACTTCAACAGCCTGCGCCTGAAACTGAACGCACTCAATCCCAATGGCGATGTCGGCAACGTCGCGGTGCTCACACCTGGCACTTACAACGAAACCTATTTTGAACACGTTTTTCTGGCGAATTTTCTTGGCTATCAACTGGTGCAGGGTAGTGACCTGACTGTGCGCGACGGCTATGTCTGGCTGAAGACGCTGGATGGGCTGAGCCGCGTCGACGTCATACTCCGGCGCATTGACGATGTGTACTGCGATCCGGTAGAGCTGAAGAGTGACTCACACCTGGGTGTTCCGGGCCTGCTGGAAGCCACACGCGCCGGGAACGTTGCAGTGGTGAACCCGCTCGGCTCGGGAATTCTCGAAAGTCGCGGCCTTGCACGCTACCTGCCGGCGGCGGCGGAACATTTCCTGGGGCGTGAGCTGCGCCTGAAATCTGCGCAAACCTACTGGTGCGGCGATCCCTCCGACCGCCAGTTCGTGCTGGAAAAGCTGCAGCACATGGTCATCAAGTCGACGTTTCGCAGCCCGGGCTCCGGCCTTGTGCGCGGCAGTTCTCTGAGCACGGCGGAGCTTGAGAATCTGCGTGCGACGATAAAAGCCCAGCCGCTCAACTATGTCGCACAGGAGCACCTGCAGCCCTCTTCCACCCCGGTCTGGCGCGATGGCGAAAAGCTGGCACTGCCTTCAATCCTGCGCGTTTTCGCGGTTGCGGGAGAGTCGTCCTACACGGTGATGCCTGGCGGCTTGACGCGGGTTGGTGCGCGCGCAGGGGAATTTGAAATTTCCAACCGCCTGGGCTCTCTGAGCAAGGACACCTGGGTGCTCGCGTCTGAGCCAGAGCGCCGCGCCCTGCCCGACGCCGGCAGCACCTCTTCTGCCATACACGCGGGCGGCAGTATGCAACTGCCGAGCCGGGCGGTGGAGAACCTGTTCTGGGTGGGCCGCTACGCGGAACGCTCGGAAGCTGCACTGCGCCTGCTACGCACCGTGCTCGGCAAACTGCAGGGAGAGGAATCCATCGATACGCTCACCCGGCCGCTGCTGCTGCGAACGGTGACGCAACTCACCTGCACCTATCCGGGATTCACACGGGAGAGTACGCTCCAGGCTGCGCCGGATGAGGAGCTGATCTCGGTGGTGCTGGATGGCGAGCGGGTCGGCAGCGTCATGTTCTCGCTGACGGCATTATTGAATGCTGTCGAACAGGTAAAAGACTACATGTCTGCCGACACCCAGCGCATCCTGAACGAATTGAATGATGCGCTCTCGCAGCTGCCCGGCAAGTTGCGCAGTGGCTATTACTCGGCTCCGGAGGAGGCCCTCGGTACACTCATTGACATTTTGCTCGCCCTGGCAGGTCTGGCAAAGGAATCCATGCTGCGCGGACACGGGTGGACGTTCCTCGATATGGGCCGACGTATTGAGCGCAGCCTGCAGACTGTCTCGTTACTGCACTCCCTGTGGGTTCCAGCGGAAACGCCACAGGAACAGCTGGTGATTGAAAGCGCGCTCACCAGCACCGATTCACTGATGACCTTCCGCCGACGGTATCACGGCGATCTCAGCCTGGGGAACGGGCTCGATCTGCTGCTGCTGGAACCTGCGAACCCCCGTTCGCTCTGCTTCCAGCTGGAGCGTATCTCGGAGCATCTCGCGGCCCTGCCTGCGACGAATGCAGGCAACCGCCTGTCGCGGGAAGCGCGACTGGTGCTAGAAGCCACCACTGCCCTGCGTCTTGCGGAGCCCGCCAACCTGGCGCACGTGAAGCAGGGGCAAAGCCTGCGCGGCAACCTCGATCAGCTGCTGTCACGTCTTCGTCGGCTGCTGAACGACACGGCCACGGCGCTGCACAATCACTATTTCGAACATTCAACCGGCCCGCAACCGATGGTGCCGGCAAAGCAGGAACGCAGCTTGTGATTTACCGCATACGACACCACACGCGCTACCTGTATTCGACCAACGTCAGCCAGTGTTACAGCCTGGCGCACCTGCTTCCCAGGAATACTTTTTACCAGCGCTGCACGAACGCAGTCATCCGGGTAGAGCCGCAGCCCGCTACTGCCGCCGACCGAACCGATTACTTTGGCAACCGAAGCTACCACTTCTCGATTCAGCAGCCGCACAGCATTCTCGACGTGACCGCCGAGAGCGAGATTGAGATGTTTGCGCAACGGCAAAGCCTGAGCCTGGATTTCGGCGCCACCTGTGCCGATGCGCGCGCAATGCTCACGACAACCATCAACGATGAAAACACCAGTGCGCGTGAGTTTCTGCTGGATTCGCCGATGGTGGCCGCCAGCGCGGCCCTGGCCGAATATGCACAGAGCTCCTTCGCCGACGAGCGCCCGTTTTTATCCTGCGTGCGCGACCTGACGGCGCGAATCTACCGGGATTTTACCTACGACCCCCGCTCCACCGAGATCACGACTCCACTGAAGGAGGTTCTGCAGTTCCGGCGGGGTGTCTGCCAGGATTTCGCGCATCTGGCTATTGGCTGCCTGCGTTCGCTGGGCTTCCCCGCACGCTATGTCAGCGGCTATCTGGAGACCAGCCCGCCCGCGGGCGCGCAGCGCCTGCAAGGCGCGGATGAAAGCCACGCCTGGTTCGCGGCCTACTCCCCCGCGGAGGGATGGGCGGATTTCGACCCCACCAACAACCTGATGGCGATGGAGCGCCATATTACAACGGCCTGGGGCAGGGACTATTCAGACGTTACGCCATTAAAAGGGTCTATTATCGGCGGCGGCGGACACACGCTGCAAATCTCGGTAGACGTGCAACGCCTCAACAGGTCGACGCTATAGACCTCAGGCGTCTTTACGCTTGAACACCTCATCCAGCGATGGCAAATCTTCGAAGGCCCTGCGGATGTTTTCATCCCAGGCTGTTCGCAGGCTGACCAGATACGGGTCTATTTCTTCCAGTTTGGCGTACAGGGATGGCCCATCCAGCGCATCGGCGCGATAGAACAACAGCTCAATCGGCGGCCCCACGGTCGCGTTGCTGCGCATCGTGGAATCCATGGACACCAGAGCGCAGCGCATCGCCGTTTCGGGGTCGGTTTCGGGCCGGATGATACGATCCAGGATGGGCTTGCCGTACTTCGTCTCTCCGATTTGCAGAAACGGGTGCTGGCTGGAGACCGTGATGTGGTTGCCCTCGGGGTAAACCATGTACAGCTCATGCCCCTGGCCCTTGATCTGGCCACCCACGACAAACGTCGCTTCAGGTTTGAATCCGGCGTTCGGGGCGTTTTCAGAAAAGCGGCTCTGCTCTTCGCGCCCAAGGCGACCGATGTAATCTGCAATGTCGGCCACGTACCCAGCCGTGGAGATGTTCTGCTTGGCGTCTTCCTTGAGATCGCGCTCTATACGCGCCACCACCGACTGGCTGGTCGCCAGGTTGCCCGCCGTCATCACCATCAGCTGCCGATCGCCGGGAATGGAAAAACGATGCAGCTTGCTGTAGGTACTGACCCTGTCGGCACCCGCGTTGGTGCGCGAATCAGAGCAGAAGACCAGCCCGACATCGAGCTTGATACCGATACAATATGTCATACCTTGGAAAAACACCCCCTGAATGGGTTGAGCCGCATCGCGGCGCCTGCGAGCATAATTGCTCAGCCACTGAAATGCCAGACAAGCTCTGCTAGAATCCGCCGCTTCATCGCTACCGCAAATTCGAGGCACCATGGCTCAATACGTCTACACCATGAACCGCGTCGGCAAGGTTGTGCCGCCGAAAAAGACCATTCTCGAAGACATCTCGCTGTCGTTTTTTCCGGGGGCGAAAATCGGCGTGCTGGGTTTGAACGGCGCGGGAAAGTCCACTCTGCTGCGCATCATGGCGGGGCTGGATACCGACATTCTGGGCGAAGCGCGTCCGCAGGCCGGCATCAAGATCGGCTACCTGCCGCAGGAACCGCAATTGAACAGCGAGAAGGATGTACGCGGCAACGTTGAAGAGGGAGTTGCTGAGGCGACCGAAGCGCTGGCGGCGCTGGATAAAGTATACGCGGACTACGCCGAGCCAGACGCCGATTTCGAGGCACTGGCGAAGGAGCAGGCGCGCCTGGAAGACATCATCCAGGCCACCGACGCCCACAACCTCGACCACAAACTGGAGGTTGCCGCGGACGCACTGCGCCTGCCCCCATGGGATGCCAGCGTCGACACGCTCTCGGGCGGCGAGCGCCGCCGTGTCGCGCTGTGTCGTTTGCTGCTTGCCAACCCGGATATGCTGCTGCTGGACGAACCCACCAACCATCTGGACGCAGAGAGTGTCGGCTGGCTCGAGCGTTTCCTGCATGATTTTCCCGGCACCGTGGTGGCCATCACCCACGACCGCTACTTTCTCGACAACGCAGCCGGCTGGATTCTGGAACTCGATCGCGGTCGCGGCATCCCCTATGAGGGCAATTACTCCGACTGGCTGTTTACCAAGGAACAGCGCCTGGAGCAGGAACAGCGTCAGGAGGCCTCGCACCAGAAGGCCATCAAATCGGAGCTGGAGTGGGTGCGCAGCAACCCCAAGGGACGCCAGGCCAAAAGCAAGGCGCGATTGCAACGCTTCGAGGAGCTGCAATCGCAGGAGTTTCAGGCGCGCAATGAAACCAACGAGATCTACATTCCCCCGGGGCCCCGTCTCGGCGACAAGGTGATAGAGGTTCGCGGCCTGAAGAAGAGCTTCGGCGATCGCCTGCTGTTCGAGAATGTGAGCTTCTCGGTGCCGCGCGGCAGCATCGTGGGCATTATCGGCGCCAACGGCATGGGCAAATCCACCCTGTTCAAGATTCTCATGGGCAACGAACAGCCGGATGCCGGCGAGGTCAGCCTCGGTGACACTGTGCAGCTGGGCTATGTGGATCAGTCCCGCGACGATCTGGACGGCAGCAAGACCGTCTGGGAAGAGGTGTCGGACGGACAGGACATTCTGCGCATCGGCAATTACGAGGTGCCCTCACGTTCCTACGTGGGCCGCTTCAACTTCAAGGGCTCTGATCAACAGAAATTCGTCAAGGATCTTTCAGGCGGCGAGCGCAACCGGCTGCACCTGGCCAAGCTGCTGAAGCAGGGCGCCAACGTGCTGCTGCTCGATGAACCCACGAACGATCTCGACGTTGAAACCCTGCGCGCCCTCGAGGAGGCATTGCTGGCCTTTCCCGGCGCCGCGCTGGTGATTTCTCACGATCGCTGGTTTCTCGACCGCATAGCCACGCATATTCTCGCCTACGAGGACGATGGCAATGTCGTGTTTCACGAGGGCAATTTCTCGGACTACGAGGCAGACCACAAGGCACGCCTCGGCGCGGCCGCGGATCAGCCCAAACGAGTCAAGTACCGCAAGCTGAAGTAAGCGACAGCGCCTCGCCGCAGTATGACGCTGCATATGATTTCGCGTTATAGTCCTTCCTGTGTCAGGCCACAGGGAGATCTCACATGAGCGATATCGCAAGGGAACGGCGCCACTTCACGCGCATTGAGCTGGCTGTACCCGTAGAGGTACACCAGGGCGGCAGCGTCTGGCACCAGAACCTGGTGGATATCTCCCTGTCGGGCGTGACCACCGATCAGCCGCAGGATTGGGACGCCCAGTACAATGAGCCCTTTACGCTGATCATCGCGCTGGAGGACGACAAAAACCTCGAACTGCACGCCTTTCTGCAACATGTGGACGAGGGGCGGCTGGGGTTTGCGGTGGAGCATGTGGATCGTGAAAATATCGGCCCCCTGCTAGAAGTGCTTGAGGCACATATGGATATCGCCACGCTGGAGGAGGAACTGAGCCAGCTCAGCGATTAAGACGCTGGAAGCTACACGTCGAGGGCCGCCAGTGCCTCCGACAGTTTGGATACGGCAAGAACCTGCATTCCCCTGATCTCACCCTTGGGCGCGTTGCCTCTCGGCACTATCGCCCGCGTAAAGCCGTGCTTGGCCGCCTCCGCCAGGCGTTCCTGCCCGCTCGGCACCGGACGAATCTCGCCGGAGAGGCCCACCTCGCCAAACACCACCAGTTCCGCTGGAAGTTTGCGATCACGGAAACTCGAGACAATCGCCAGCAGCAGCGCGAGGTCGGCGCTGGTCTCCAGAACCTTGACGCCACCGACCACATTGGCGAACACGTCCTGATCGCCCACCTGCAGGCCGCCATGACGGTGCAGCACCGCCAGTAACATGGCGAGGCGGTTCTGCTCCAGGCCCACCGCCACACGACGGGGATTACCCAGCTGGCTGTCGTCCACCAGGGCCTGAATTTCCACCAGCAGTGGACGGGTGCCCTCCCAGACGACCATCACGGCGCTGCCGGGCGAAGGCTCGGAACCGCGGTCGAGAAAGATCGCCGAGGGGTTTTTCACTTCGCGCATGCCGCGATCCGTCATGGCGAACACGCCGAGCTCGTTGACCGCGCCAAAGCGGTTCTTCTGGCCACGCAGCGTGCGAAAGCGGGAATCGTCGCTGCCCTCCAGCAGAATAGAGCAATCGATCATGTGCTCCAGCACCTTGGGGCCTGCCAGGGACCCGTCCTTGGTAACATGCCCAACCAGAAACAGTACCGTACCGCTTTGTTTGGCGTGGCGAATGAGATAGGCCGCGCATTCGCGCACCTGGGACACCGAGCCCGGCGCAGAGGCAATGTCTTCGCTGTGCACCACCTGGATGGAATCCACCACGAGGACTTTCGGCTGGAACTCCCCGGCCGCGGCGACGATCGCTTCCACGCTGGTTTCAGCCATCAGGCGCAGGCTGTCGGTTGGCAGTTGCAGGCGCTGGGCGCGCATGGCCACCTGTTGCAGGGACTCTTCCCCGGTGACATACAGGGCTTCCATCGAAGCCGCGAGGTGGCACATGGTCTGCAACAGCAGCGTGCTCTTGCCAGCCCCGGGATTGCCCCCCACCAGAATTGCCGAGCCCGGCACCAGACCGCCGCCGAGCACCCGGTCGAACTCCTCCGCGCCCGATGAGAAGCGCGGCAAATCAGCGAGGTCGATGTCTTTCAGTACGCGGGCGCTGCTGAGGGCACCGGTGAAACCGGCGCGGCTGCCCGCCGCCGAGGCGGCACTGCGGGCGGAGCCCTTGCCTGGGCCCAGGCGGATTTCAGACAGGGAGTTCCAGACGCCGCAATCGCTGCACTGACCCTGCCACTTTACGTAGTCAGAGCCGCACTCATTGCAAACGAACGCTGTTTTTTGCTTTGCCATTCAGTCTCACCGCGTGGATGCGGTATCCTAGCAGGATGTTGAACAACTATCTGCGTTACCAGCGCCCGTTGCATGTATGTCTGAATCAGGCCTGATTCCCGAGCGCCAGCTGCTTTTCTCCCCCCTGCTGGCGGCCACCATCGGGCTGGAGGAAGCGGTGCTGTTGCAGCACCTGCAGCTTGTGTTTGACCACCAGAAACCGCAACTGCGCAAAGGTTTCGCCTGGTACTGCGTGCAGCGCGACTTTCTGCTGCGCACACTACCCTTCTGGCAGACGGAAGATCTGCACCGGGTGAGCCGCAGCCTCGCCGACAAGGGCGTGCTGTTGCTGGATTCGCCGCCACTGCTGGACGCCGAACAACTGGTGTTCGCCGTGAATGCGCCGGCCCGTGCGAGTGCAACCCACCCGCAGGAGCAGCCCGCCCCGGCACCGACCATACCCACCAGGCGCAGCGCGAGCCTGCTTCCGAGCCACTGGACCCCGAGCGAAGACCTGCTGCAGCTTCTTGACCTGAACCACAAGATACCGCGCCAGTTCGCCCTCGACCAACTGGAAGATTTCATCTATTACTGGCGCGAGCGCGGCGAAACCAGCCACGCCTGGGAAAACAAGTTCCGCCAGCACGTCACTACACACTGGCGCCGCCGGCAGCAGCAGGAAGGCCAGGGTTTTCAGGCGCCGCAGGCGATGGCGCTGGATAACAACTGGCGTCCGAGCGCTGATGCCATGGAGATCATGGCACGCTCCGGCATCGACCAGTCGTTTATCGAACAGGCGATTCCGGAGTTTATCCTCTACTGGCGCGAGCGCGGTGCCGCACCGAGGGAACTCAATTCAAAATTCATCCAGCATATCCGTATTCAATGGACACGCTACTGCTCCAGCCTGGAGCACAGCACGGAGCCGCGCCGTATAACGGACAACTGGCAACCCTCGCAGGATGTCTTCGACATTCTCAAGATGTCGCACATCGACGAGGCCTTCGCCCGCTCGCTGCTGCCCGAATTCATCGTATACTGGAAAGAGAGCAACCAGACCCAGACCTCCTGGAACAGCAAGTTCCTGCAGCATGTAAAATACCACTGGGCAAAAAGCCACCAGATAGCACAGACGGAACAAGCCAATGCCGGATACCAGGGACCTGGTGGAACAGGTCGCACAAGGGATCGCAGCCTCAGAGACGACCTCACCGACACATCCTGGGCGGAGTGACGGCCGTGCGCCTGCCAGCAGCGGGCAGATCGAGGCCATCAACCAGGTGTTTGCGCTCTTCAGGCTGAATTACCACAACCAGTATTACGCGGCCTTCCCCGACGCCGAGCAGCTCAAGCAGATCAAGAAGCTCTGGCTCGAGGCGCTGCAGGGGTTTTCCGTGGAACAGGTACTGCGTGGCGCGCGCCACGCAATTGAAACCAGTGAATATCTGCCAACGCTGCACCGCATGCTGGTGTGTTGCCGCAAGGGTTGGGACGAGCACGGCCTGCCGACGGTTCACGATGCCTATGTGGAGGCCTGCAACGCAGCTTCTCCGAAGTCCGCCCAGGCCTGGAGCCATGCGGCGGTGTATCTCGCCGGGCGCGACAGCGACTGGTTCTTTCTTGCGAACCGCCCGGAAAGCGTCGCGTTCCCCGTATTCAGCGAGCACTACCAGCGCTACTGTGCACGCGTGCTTCGCGGCGAACGGCTGGCAGTCCCGGAGCCCGAGGCGCTGGAAAAACCCGCTGTCAAACCGCTCTCGCGCGAGGAACAGCTGGCGCGCCTGCGCGCACTGCGCGAATCCACCGGTATCTAGGGTCACACCGCAGGGCTGGCGGATCAGACCTCGTCCTGCCCGCCGCGGGCAAGATTCTCAAAGCGCGTGAGCTGGCCCATGAAGGCCAGCCGGCAGGTGCCGATAGGGCCGTTGCGCTGTTTGCCGATGATTATCTCTGCCGTACCCTTGTCCGGCGTATCCTCGTTGTAGACCTCATCGCGGTAGATGAACATGATGACGTCCGCATCCTGCTCGATCGCGCCCGATTCACGCAAATCTGAATTCACCGGGCGTTTGTTGGGCCGCTGCTCCAGTGAACGGTTGAGCTGCGACAGCGCCACCATCGGCACCTTGAACTCTTTCGCAATGGCCTTCAGGCTGCGGGAAATCTCCGATATCTCCGCGGTGCGGCCCTCTGAGGAGCCCGCAACCTGCATAAGCTGCAGGTAATCGACCATGATCATGCCCAGGCCATCATTCTCGCGGAAGACCCGCCGCGCGCGGCTACGCACCTCGGTGGGCGTCAGGGCCGGGGTATCATCGATAAACAGCGGCACATCCTTGAGCTTGTTGACTGCGGTGCCGAGGCGCGGCCAATCCTCCTCCTCCAGCCTGCCGCTGCGAATGCGCGTCTGGTCGATACGGCCCACGGAAGACAACAGCCGGATAATGAGCTGTTCCGCCGGCATCTCCATACTGAACACCAGAATGGGTTTGTCCTGGTTGAGTATGGCGTGCTCCACCATATTCATGGCAAAACTGGTTTTGCCCATAGAGGGACGGCCGGCCACAATCACCAGATCCGAATCCTGCAGGCCCGAGGTTTTTTTATCGAGCTCTATGAAGCCGGTGCTCAAACCGGTGATCGCACCGCCAGATTCAAACAGCTGCTCGATGCGTCCCACCGCCGATTTCAACAGATGGTTGACGCCCGCCGGCCCCCCCGCTTTGGGGCCCTCTTCGGAGATCTGCATGATGCGCCGCTCCGCGGCGTCTATCAGCTCGACGCTGGATCGCCCCTCGGGGCTAAAGCCGGACTCGGCAATGTCCTGCGCCGCTTCAATCAGGCGCCTGAGACTGGCGCGTTCACGCACCACCTGGGCATAGGCGCGGATATTCGAGGCACTGGGTGTGTTCTGGGCGAGTTCCGCCAGGTAGGACAACCCGCCCGCGGCATCCAGTTCACCGCTCGCCTCAAGTTTGTCGGCCACCGTGATGACGTCTATCGGCTGTAGCGCCTCCGCGAGCTGTTGGATCTGGCGAAACACCAGACGGTGACCCGGGCGGTAGAAATCCGCCGCCGTCACAGCTTCCGCCACCGCATCCCAGGCATCCGCCGCGAGCAGCAGACCGCCCAGCACAGACTGTTCGGCTTCCACCGAATGCGGCTGCATCTTGATACGCGCAAGTTCCCCATCAGCCCGCACAGGGCGTTCAGACAGGTCGAAGGGGTAATCGGGATCGGCCATGCGAGTTAATCAGCAATCGTCAGCAGGGGCCCGACAGGTTAGCGGAATTGGCAACCCAGAAAAAGAAGATTCGCGCTGCCGTTGCGGCAGCGCGACCCGAGGCGCGATTATTCGGGAACGATGGCGACTTGCACTTCCACGGTGACTTCGCCGTGCACCTGGATGGCAATGGCGTACTCACCCAGCTCGCGCAGGGCGCCTTCGGGCAACCGCACTTCGGCTTTATCCACCTCGCAACCCGCTGCCACGATAGCGGCGGCGATATCACGGGTGCCGATCGAACCGAACAGCTTGCCCTCTTCGCCCGCATTGGCGCCAATAACGATCTGCGCGAGTGCACTGATGGCTTCACCGCGCGCCTGGGCGTCTGCCAGTGCGCTGGCGGCCGCGGCTTCCAGCTCGGCGCGGCGCGCCTCGAATTCCGCCGTGTTGGCCTCGGTAGCCGGTACGGCCTTGCCCTGGGGAAGCAGGAAGTTGCGCCCGAACCCGGACTTCACGTTGACCTTGTCACCCAGGTTGCCCAGGTTATTGATGTTCTCCAGCAATATGACTTCCATCTTACAATCCTCTGTTCGGGGAATGATCTCCCGCTACTTCACTGATCTCTTTCGTCGTTGTCGTCGCTTCTCTGGTCAGTAGTATCGTCGCGCCGGTCTTTGGGTGGAGCAAGGCTGTCACCCGGCACACTGCCCCAACGTCCGCGAAAATCCCACCAACCGTCCACCACGGCCAGCATAACCACCAGCATCTGCATGGCACCAAACAGGAACCATGCGATGTAAAACAGCGCCAGCAACATGCCGCTCCAGGCCTTCTGCCGCGCCCGCGCATGCACCAGGCCGAGGCCCGCAAACATCAGCGGCGCCACACCGATCATCGCCCAGGTACGCCACTCGGCCCCCTGGCTGAAGATCAGCAACACCCCCACAAGGAGAGCCAGACTCACCGCTGCGGGGTAGCGCAACGTACGGAACTCCTGGCCGAATCCACCCGGATTGTACAGGGAGGCCTGCCAGTAACGGGCCAGCAACAGGCTCAAAATCGAGAGCGTTGAAGTGCCCGTGCCAATCATGCCCGCTATCGCAATGGCACCCGGCCGCGGCAGGGTGACCATTTCGCCGTTGCGCGACGCATACTGTTCAAGGTAGGCCACATAGGGCTCTACCAGTTCTATTCTTACCTGCTCAAGGTAGGCTTCCCCCACGCTGAGCATCAATATCCCGGCGGCGACACCTACCGCCACGCTGGCCAGCAGCGCCAGCGACAGACTCACGGTTGCGCGCAACACCAGCGCCAGACTCGCAGTGCCCAGAAGCAGGGCCACGGCGCTGGTATCGCCGAAGCGCCAGGCAATAATCGCAGCCGGCAATAGTGCCCAGGCCAACAGCCAGACCCCTTCGGCGGGCCCCTTGCGCAGGGTAACCAGCGCCACAACGGCGGCGCTGACCCAGGCAAACAACACGATCACAGCTCCTGCCACTGCAATCATCAGGGCCTGCGCGCGGCCGCGCATGACAAATTCCGCCAGGGCCTTCATCGCAAACTCACAGCCAACTCAATGCCAGCCATTCTTTCATCAGGGGCTGGCAATGGACGAAAACTACTGGTGGGCGTCGGAATACGGCAACAACGCCAGAAACCGGGCACGCTTGACCGCCGTTGCCAGCTGGCGCTGATAGCGCGCCTTGGTGCCGGTAATACGGCTGGGCACAATCTTGCCCGTTTCAGATACATAGGCCTTCAGCGTTTCGAGATCCTTATAATCGATCTCCTTGGTGCCTTCGGCGGTGAAGCGACAAAATTTTCGACGACGGAAAAAACGTGCCATCACATAACTCCTGCTAAGAACTCAATGGGGGTTGCCGATCGAAATACGCTATTGCGCTTCGGTTTCTGTATCGTCTGTTGTATCGGCACTGCTGTCACCGCTATCGCGCGAACTACTTGCAGTATCAGCTACCTGACGCTCCTCGTAACGGCTCTTGCGCTCGCGCGACTCTTTCTCGGCCTTCATGATAAAAGACTCTTCTGTCACGGGCTCATCGCGGCGGATAACGAGGTTGCGAATGACGGCGTCGTTGAAGCGGAAGGTGGTGGTCAACTCTTCCATGGCCTCGTTGCTGGCCTCGACATTCATCAGAATATAGTGCGCCTTGTGAATCTTGTTGATTGGAAAGGCGAGTTGGCGGCGGCCCCAGTCTTCCAGACGGTGCACTTTGCCGCCGTCTTTCTCGATACTACCGGTGTAACGCTCGATCATGCCGGGCACTTGTTCAGACTGATCCGGATGAACCAGAAATACGATCTCGTAATGTCGCATACGAAAAGCTCCTTACGGGTTAATGCCACCCGGTCAAACCAGTGTGGCAAGGAGGATCGGCCGCACAATGCAGCCGGGCAAATTTTGAGGGAGCGGAGTTTAGCGGCTTTACCCGGGGGAAACAAGGCCCGCTCGGCGCACGCCCGCTCGGCGCATGCCCACTAGGTGCGGGGGCCCTGCCGCTGCCTGACCGCCTCGAACAGACAGACACCGGCTGCAACCGACACATTCAAACTGCTGACGGCGCCCGCCATGGGCAGGCTTATGAGGAAATCGCATGACTCCCGCGTCAGCCGACGCAGACCAGAGCCTTCAGCGCCCATCACCAGAGCAACCGCGCCGGTCAGATCGGTAGCGTACAGGCTTGTCGCTGCCTCGCCATCGGCACCGTAGAGCCAGACGCCGCGTTCCTTGAGGGCCGCCAGCGCGCGGCTCAGGTTCGTCACCTGCACAAAGGGCACACTCTCGGCGGCACCGCAGGCTACCTTGCGCACCACCGGGGTTATCCCGGCGGCGTTGTCTTTGGGCGCCACCACCGCCAGGACACCGGTCGCATCCGCACTGCGCAGGCATGCCCCGAGATTGTGCGGATCGGTCACGCCATCCAGCACGAGTATCAGCGGCGGGGCCGTGGCCGCCTCTACCGCTGCGAGTAAATCGGCCTCCCGCCAATGCTTGTCCGCCGCGCCCAACTCTGCCGCTTCACCCGCCGTTTCGGCTACCGCACCCTGGTGACGCCCCTCTACCAGTTGATCCAGTTCGCCCCGGGTTCCCCACTGCACCGAGACACCCTGCTTCCCGGCCAACGATGCAAGCGCCGCCCGCCGTTGATCGCGTCCGCGCTGCAACCACAGCTTTGCCACTGCCGCAGGATTTTC
>TARA_R110002049_G_scaffold29600_8_pt1 | contig 17066 bp, 14 predicted proteins | sample TARA_R110002049 | Tara Oceans TARA_R110002049 (sample SAMEA4396941) | marine metagenome | biome: Polar Biome; feature: [SRF] surface water layer (ENVO:00010504); material: water (ENVO:00002006), including particulate matter (ENVO:01000060) such as... | depth 5 m | reverse complement strand
TTTCAGTAAACCATCCATTTCCACTAAATTCGTGGTAGAACCAAATGATAAGTAAGGTCTATTTTAAAATTGTCAACTTTAATTTATTAGAGTAAACTAGATATTATTTCTCGGTTGTTAAACCCTTCATAAAAATGATAACTTAAAGCATTTAGTTGCTTATTTTTAAAGCTAAATAAATAACAATGTCATTCATGTATTATAAAAAAATCACCTTAATTATAGTTGTATTGCTTTTTTCATTTGGTGTTTCATCTCAAGACATCTCTTTTGAAGATTATAACCCTAAATCAACTTTGGTTGTGCCAGGAAAAATTATAAAGCGTGCTAAATTCCCTTTTATAGACGTACATGGGCATCAATATAGAATGCCAACACAAGATTTGTCGCCCGTTATTGCTGCCATGGATACACTTAATATGGGCATTATGGTGAATTTAAGTGGGCGTTCTGGCGAGGATTTACAGAAATCCATGAAAAATATAGCAGACCATTACCCAAATAGATTTGTGGTGTTTGCGAACATTGATTTTAATAATGCCGGCGCAGAAGGTTGGATTGAAAAAACAGTACATCAACTAAAACAAGACGTAAAAAATGGTGCAAGAGGCTTAAAAGTTTATAAAAGCCTTGGGATGTATAATAAAGATGTTGATGGTAATAGATTGGCTATTGATGATGCTCGATTGGACCCTATTTGGAAAACTTGTGGCGATTTGGGTATTCCTGTGCTTATTCATGCCGCAGATCCAAAATCGTTTTGGGATAAATTTGATGGCGATAACGAGCGTTGGTTAGAATTGAAAACGCATCCACGCAGAAAACGAAGCGCAGATAATCCTGCATCATGGGAGCAAATTATTGCAGAACAGCATCGTATGTTTAAAAAGCACCCCAACACAACTTTTATCAATGCACACATGGGTTGGTTTGCTAATAATTTGGGTAAATTAAGCGAATTATTAGACGACATGCCTAATATGAATGTGGGTATTGGCGCCATTATTGCAGAATTAGGAAGACAACCGCGATTTGCAAAAGCCTTTTTTATTAAATATCAAGATCGTATTTTATTTGGAAAAGATAGTTGGAAGCCAGAAGAATTCCCAACCTATTTTAGAGTTTTGGAGAGTGATGATGAATATTTTCCCTACCATAAAAAGTACCATGCTTTTTGGGCTATGTACGGTTTAGATTTACCTGATGATGTTTTAAAAAAAGTGTATTATAAAAACGCGCTTCGTATTGTGCCAGGGTTAGATAAGCGCTTATTTCCTAATTAGGATATTCTTAATAAATAATTTAAAATCTTAATTTTTTCCATCAAAATACATATTATCTTTGGTATAATTAATAGTGCCTTAAAATCTATAAATGAAAAAATTAACATTAATTGTTTTTATAAGTTTCATAACGAATGGCTTTTCTCAAAAGTTGAGTAATGAGGCCATTTCTGAACAAATCATTCAATATAAAAAGGACGTTCGTGGTCCCTATAAAGACATTCGTTGGTTTTGTACCGATGGTAGTATAAGGCAACCCAAAGACCCTTGTCCAGAAAAAATTGGTCCAGGTGTGCAACATGCGCGTTATAAAGATGCTGTTGAGCAATTGGCAAAAACAAATCAAATATATCTTGGTCAAATATTAGTCTATACTAATAAAGATGAATTTTGGGATGTAAATAATAACCATTCCAGACTTAAACAATATCAATTGGATAAGTATTTACGTGCTGTTGATAATGGTTGGATAAACGAAAAAGGACAATTCTATAGAGGTGCCATTCAATCTGAAGATGAGGAAGCTTGGGGTATTGATTTTTATAAATGGCTTTTGAAAGATGACGCGTATTTGAAAAGCAACTATTTCTTAATTCGTCAGTCACTAAAAGATATTCCACATAACGGTGATGATAATTTATCGCAGCTTATTAGAAGTCAATCTAAAGTGATTTCAGATGAATTTTTACCTTTTATGGATTTGAGAGTTAAAATCCACGGTCAACCAGAATTTTCAGATATAGAAAAAGTAAAAGCCTTTAAAGAAAAAAACAGCTCTAAATTAACCACTAATCAAGTAACTAAGATCGATGAGTTGGTAACAACTATGTCTAGGTTTTACAAACCTATTGATATTAAATCTCTGGTCGATAAAACGGCATTGTTTAAAGATACACCAATTGGTAAAAAAATAGCTGGGTATGTTAGTAACCACAACTCGCAAACACCTGCGTCTAATTTAATTCCAGATACAGCTGAATTATTATTAGCCATTAGAGAATCTCTTTTAGAAGAAAAAAGACCTTTAGCACGATTACAGCTTTTGGATTTATCATTAAAACTGGAGGAAATTATTTTTAAAACATCGCCTCTATGGGAGCCTGAAAATCTTCAGCAAATGCTTAATAAAGTGTGTTATTTAGGAATGGCAACTGTAGGTTCTGGGTATATTGAATTATCTGAATGGGATAACATCAACTTAAAAGCGCCTTTTGAAAGTGAAGGGAGTTTAACCTTAAACGAACTTACTAACACCTTAGAGAACGCACGCAGTTTAGTAGAGTGGAGTGCGTCAATGGTAAAGGCAAATTATCAGCACATTGTAGATGTTTACACCCAATTTGAACCAAAAGCGTATGGATATATTGATGATAAAATAAGAGGATCTATTGCTTTGCAACTTGGTGAAAGTGTTGGTAAATTAGGCGATTTTATTGCTAACGAATCTGCTTTAACCAATAAGGTTATGGATATTCCCAATCAGAGTTCTTTTAGAGGTTTAAACCCAGGTTATGCTTTTGGCGAATTAGTGGTAGTAGATGGTTCTCCAGATGCCATTGAAGTCGATTCTGATAATATCTATATTTTTCAACGTCCACCAGCTGATTTAAAACCCGTTGCTGGTATTGCGACGGTTTCAGAAGGGAATATGGTGTCGCATGTGCAATTATTAGCGAGAAATCTAGGAATTCCCAATGCGGCGTTGTCAGATGATAATTTAAAAAGTCTTAAAAAATATAATGGAACTAAAGTATTTTATGCGGTTTCCAATAAGGGCAATATCATTTTAAAAGCTGAAAAAGACATGACGGAGGCGGAGCGTTTACTTTTTGTTAAAAAAGAGCGTAACGAAGAAAAAATAGAAGTTCCTGTTGAAAACATTAATTTGACTGAAACCAATATCTTGAATTTACGAAGCGTTGACGCCAGTGATTCTGGGAAATTATGCGGACCAAAAGCGGCTAATTTAGGGCAACTTAAAAAAATGTTTCCAGAGCAAGTTGTGGAAGGGTTGGTTATTCCGTTTGGGATTTTTAAAGAACATATGAATAAAAAGATGCCAAATCGAGACATTTCGTATTGGACGTTTTTAAATACGATGTTTGCTGAAGCTGAAAAAATGCGAACTAGCGGTGTTACCGAAGCTGGGGTTGAGAATTATCAATTGCAACAATTGGAAATTCTTCGTAAAGCGATCAAAGTAATGCCCTTAAATCCTGATTTTATTTCACAATTGGAAAGTCAGTTTACAACCATTTTGGGAAAGGATTTAGGGGATATTCCTGTGTTTTTAAGAAGTGACACCAATATGGAAGATCTTAAAGATTTTACAGGAGCAGGATTGAATTTAACGTTGTTTAATGTCGCTGATAAAAACAAAATCATAGAAGGTATTAAAGCTGTTTGGGCGTCACCTTACACAGAACGCAGTTTTAAATGGCGTCAAAAATATTTATTGAATCCAGAAAATGTATTTCCGTCTATTTTAGTTATTCCTAGCGTAGATGTAGATTATTCGGGTGTTTTGATAACCAAAGGTATTAGTAATGGTGAAGAAAACGATTTAACAGTGGCGTTTAGTAGGGGAGCTGGTGGTGCTGTTGACGGACAATCGGCAGAGACCTATTTAATTCATATTAACGGCGGTACGCGTTTTTTAGCCCCAGCACGCGAACCTTACTATAACCGTTTACCTGTAACTGGAGGTACTGATAAAAAATCAGCAACTTTTGAAAGCCCAATTTTAAATCAACAAAACATAAATGCTATCAGGAATCTTGCAAAAACCATTAGGGCAACACTTCCAAAGGAAACGGACTCTGATTACGAAGGGGCTTACGATGTTGAGTTAGGCTTTAAAGACAATAAATTGTGGTTGTTTCAAATTCGTCCTTTTGTTGAAAATAAAAAAGCACTAAGTTCGGGTTATTTAGAATCTATAACTCCAGTAATCGATAAAAACAAAGCTATTTCGCTTTCAAAAAAAATATAAAAAAATATGAAAAAATTTATTTTAGTATTTGGTATAATAATACTTTGTTCTGCATTTACAACGTACACTTATTATCCTATTGATGGTTACGCTCATACTGGAATTAAGCGCCTAAAACGTTTAGAACTTATTAAAAGTGGTGAAATAAAAGACGCAACCAAACTTCCTGAAGGTGCTTATAAATCTTATATGGATATTGAGTTGAATTTATTGCCAAAAAGAAACGATAGTGTGCACTGTTTTTTAAAGGTTGATGAACCATTTCAAAAAGACATTAGTAATTTGTTTAGAGGTCTGGATAAAAGTTACTCGCTAGCAGTTTTGGATATTTCAGATATTGACCATGTGCGTTTTGCACAACGTAATGAAACTGCTGGCTATCAACCGGGTAGTGTAGGTAAAATTGCTGTCTTGTTAGGATTGTTTAATCAATTAGCAAATATTTATCCTGATGATTTTGAAAAGCGTTTGGAATTATTGAGGAATAAATCGGTTAAAGCTGGAGTTTGGGGATTAACCGACGAGCATACGATTCCAATTTATAACGTTGAAACTCAAAAATTGGTAAAACGACAAGTTATTGCTAGTGATGTGTTTACGCTTTTTGAATGGGCAGACCACATGATGTCTGTAAGTAATAATGGTGCCGCAAGTATCGTTTGGCGCGAAGTGTTGCTTATGCAAGCTTTTGGTAATAAATATCCTGCTTTAACAGAAGAAGAAGCGATGACTTATTTTAAAACGACACCTAAAAAAGAACTTACTGATATTGGAAATGATGTGGTTAATTTACCATTGAGGGATTTAGGAATTTCACATGATGAGTGGCGTTTAGGAAGCTTTTTTACAAGAGGAGCAAATACGTATGTTGGTGATAAAGGTGGAAGTATTGGAACTACAATTGGCTTAATGAAATTCTTGGTACAGTTAGAACAAGGAAATGCAGTGGATGTAGAATCGAGTTTAGAAATGAAACGCCTTATGTATATGACCGACAGACGTATTCGTTATGCGCAATCGCCTGTTTTAAAAGAAGCTGCGGTATATTTTAAATCAGGTAGTTTGTATAAATGTGATAGAAGTAACGGACAAGTTTGTGGTAAATATATGGGTAATGTTTCAAATTTTATGAACTCCGTGGCTATTGTGGAGCATCCAGATAATTGTAATTATATAGTGGTTTTAATGACGAATGTTTTACGCAAAAACTCGGCAACAGACCACATGATGTTAGCGGCAAGTATTGATAAGGTTATTAGGAAGAAATAGTTAAAATGTCTTCTGCGCGTTGCTTTACTTTATTATTGGCTTCAGTTTGGATGACCGTTTCTAAAAGCGTGTTGAATTTTGAATCAGTAGATTGTTCAATAAGGTACAAAACTGCCATTTTTAATTTGGAATCTTTTCGTTTTAAAAGCGCATGGTAACATTCAGCTTCACTTAAAATTTTAACGTTTAGTTTCTTGATTTTCTCTTCGGTATTGGTTTCAAATAATATGGATTCTGCTACCGGAATTAATTCCTTTTTAAGTTGTTTATCAAGAATATTATCTAAAAATTCAATGGCATGAATACGTTGCTCTTCTTTACCATTCATGATGGTATTTAAAATAGGGTCAACATCCTGCGGTGGATACTTAATACCTAGAAAACGAAACATACGCTGCAATTGACGATCTAAACGTTGCTCCAATAAATTTATTAGTGCTTTTCTAGCTTGGTTCTCCTGTGTTTCGGGATTCTGACTTTTCTTTTTATATTGAATTACGATTTGAGTGTGAATTACAGAAAGCGTATTTTGATACAGGTAACATTCATCTAAAATTTTATCTACAATTAAATGGTCTTTAATAATAAGATGCGAGTGTTTCCATTTAAGGCGTTTAAGGGCTTCGATAGCTTCTATTTTAACAACATGCTCAGTATCTTCGGTTAATTTTATTAATTTATTGATGGCTTTTTGTGATGCAAACTTTTCAATTGTAGTTATGATATAAAGTGCATCATCCAAATCAATCGTTTCATTTTTCACAATGGTATAGAGCACATCAATTATAGATTCCCCAAAAAAGAAAAGCGCATCTATAGCTTGTTTCCTAGTATCCTTATTTGATAAATGGGATACAATCAAATTAATAAATTGTTTATCCAATGTATGTGAAGCACTTAAAATAGCGGTGTTTAAAATAGCTTTATTTTTTGAATTTAGTTCTGATATTATAACGTTATAAAATCGTTCAACACGCGAATGCCCAATAGCTTCAAGTATGGCTTGCATACTATCAACTTTGTCATTTTCATCGGTTGTATTATTGTACTCAATAAGCGCATTTTCAATCCGTTGTTCTAAACTATATTTGTTTTGAAGGGCGGTATTGTTCCTTAATTCTAGCGAAAGCCCAATAAGTGCAGCATTTTTTATGGTTTTATCTTCACTTTTTAAATAGGTATTAAAAAGTTCAACGGTGTTTTTCTTATAGTGTTTTAACAAATACCTGAATGCAGATTTAGTAACTTCTTGATTATCATCATGCACCATCGACTCTATAGAATCACATAAATTCTCAGTCCTTAAAAAGTATAAATTTTCAATAGCTAACACTTTTACTTTAGCAGATGGATGGCTTAAAAGCTGTTTTATAGGATAGAAAAAGCGTTCATCCTTAACTTCAAGTGTTTTTTGAAGCATGTGTATGATTTGATTTTCTGTGCCCGTATTTAAAACCCGCGAAACCGTATCAATAATAGAGGTTACTTTTATAACTTCTTTACTATTTTTTTCTTTTTTTACATTGGGTTTTTCTTCAAATAAAGCTTTGAAAGCAACAATGTATTCCAGTCTTAAATGATAAATAAAATACAGCCAAATTAAAATTAGAACAATAATAATTAAACTAATATAAGTTGATGAAATCTCTAAACCATTTATAAAAAAGATAAGAATAAACCCCGCTAAACCTGTGGCAATACTATCAATTACCACATCGGTAAATGTTTTGGTTTTCTTTTTTATTTCAATAGGAATGGGTATGGAAAGTAATTCGGTTGCCGCTTTGTTTACGGATTGTTTTAAACTGCCATCAATAATTTTTATAAATACAATAACCCAAAGTTGTGGTAATATGAGCAGTAAAATGGAGCCAATAAGAATACCCGACGGTAACCATAAAAGTGATTTACCTACGCCGAAAGTACCAACAATACGTTTGGTTAGAAATAGTTGGATTAATAAAGAAATAACACTAAGTGTGGAAAACCAAAACCCAAAAAATGAGGTTAATTCTTCTTGGTCTAAAATTAATTTTGAAGCATAGTCGCTATATTGGTAATCAACAAGTTTTGCAATTAAAACGCTAATACCAATAACCACTGCAATTAAGCTTAGTAACTTAGATTGTTTTATTAATTTAATTGGCGATTCCCCTTTAGGACTTGTTCTTAATGATACTTGAAACGGGTTAAGTTTTTCTACCTCGTGCTTCCAAATATATCTGGTTATGGGTATGCAGCCCATGAGCAATATTGCCGCAATAAATAATAAGTCTTCTGTTCTTAAAAAATTAGTCAGTAAAGAGGTTAAATAGCCGCCAAAAATTCCACCAGCTATGGCGCCAGCACCAATAAAACCAAATACACGTTTTGCTTCCCTTACATTATAAACCAAATTGGCTAAAATCCAGAATTGTGATGCGGTCAATAAACCAAAAATGGCAACCCACACATAAGGAATGTACAAAAGCATACCATTTGCTAGATTAAAATTGAAAGCGATAGCAAATAAAATAAGTGAAAGCACAGAACCAATTATGGTTCTATCTATAATAAAGTTTAAGGCATAATTCTCTAGAGCTTTATCATAAAAATAATACCCAACTACGGCCAATATAGCTGTTAAAACATAGCCTAACGGTAAAGCATCTGATGTGAGTTCTGAAAGAAATAATGAATTTACTGTAGGTTTAACAATTAATAAGGTCGTTATAATTATAAATACATTAAGCTGAAGTAAAAGGGTTTTGGTAAGCTCTTCTTCTTTTAAATCAAAAACTTTAAGAATATATAGTTTGAGGGTATTATTAATTGGCATGGAGTTGGTGCAATTTATACTATAAATTTTGTGTTGGAATTTAACTTAAATAATTCCAACACAAAATTAAGGCATTACATTTTGATAATTAACAATTTAATAAATTATCATATTTTAATTTGAAACCACTGAACCATTCTTGTTGGTAATGCTTTTGGCTTTTATTGCTTTTTCAATAGGTTTAACCAAACTTCTAATTATTTGTTCCCCATTGGCATCATCTATAAGTGCCACTATAATATAACGTCTGCTTGGGTCATTTCCCCAAACTAAAATAGAGTCTGAGTGATAGGTTTTCCATGATCCCGATTTTCTGAATAACTTAGCTTTAGGTGCTATTTTTTCAACCGTATTAACAAGTTTATGGTGTAAATCAGGATTTCCCATAATGTCTAACATTTGTTTAGAACGTTTTTCATTTACCAATTTACCATGCGCCAGTAAATAATAATATCTACAAACCTGGTTTACACTCGCAGCATGACTTAAGTTTTTAAGAGGTTCTCTGTTCGTGTCACCGCCACCTCCGTAACGTTTTCCAACCCATAATCCACCACCTTTATCTTCATCATAAAACATGTATTTAGGATCTGTCATAACACTTTCAATCTTTTCATATCCCAATCTGTCAATCATCCGTGTTGAAGCGCGGTTATCAGATTTACTAATCATCAAACGCATATCTGCTTTAATAATAGGCGTTTCTATAAGCTCTCCTTTTTCAATAGCGTCCATAGCTGCCAACAATATGGCAATTTTAGGCAAGCTAGCAGCATACATCATGTGGTTGCCATTTACACTCGCATATTTTACTTGGTTCGGGTTGCTTAAATCAACAACACCCACAGCCATTTTTTTATTTGCAATCAATTTTTTCCAATGGGGGTTTGCATTCAGTTCTTGCTCTAAGTTTTTCTGTAAAGTAGAATTAGTTAAAGAAGCTAATGGTTTTATTTTGGAATCGTTTACTTGAATTGGCAGTCCTTTTTGACCGTAAATTGACAAATTGAAACCAAAAAAAATCAATAAGAAATAAACCGTGTTCTTCATTTAAAATTTATAATTAAATTAAGTTATACAAAAATATCTAAATAATTGTTTCATAATGTGTTAAAGTATTGAATATCTAAAAATTAACGCATGAAGCAAATACGAGGTATTGGTAGGTTTTGGATTTTTTTAACTGTTAAATTTTTATAATAAATAATTGGAATAGAAAAAATAAAGCTATTTGTGATGATTTCGATTTAGTAACAGGTTTGTAATTTTGAATTTGTAACACCTAATACAATACTAATTTCAGGTAAAGCAGGAAGTAGCGCATCAATTGACAGTGCCACAATAGACATTAAAGATGCCATTAGGGCAACAAATTCAAACTTAAACTCTTGGGGTTTTTCCATAGCGCAAAAGTAGACGAATTAAATTCTATAATAACTCAATAATCATCTATTAATACAATATTATTATTGTTAAATTTGATATCAATAAAATCATAATTATGTTTATAGAATCTCTAATAAAAATATTTAAAAAGAACCTTAATAAACTTAAGGTTGAAATAGAATTGTATGATAATGAATCACATTTATGGCTTGCTGAAGGAGAAGTAACAAACGCCACTGGAAATTTAACACTCCATATTGTTGGAAATCTAAATCACTATATTGGAGCTACATTAGGAAACACTGGTTATATTAGAAAAAGAGATTTAGAATTCGCCCTTAAAAGTGTTTCTAGAATAGAGTTATTAAAACAAATTGATGAAACTAAAGCAGTTGTTGAAAACACTTTAAGACAACTTAGTGAAGAAACTATTCAAAAAGAATACCCATTATTGGTATTTAAAGAAACTATGACTACTGGTTTTTTCTTGATACATTTAACTACGCATTTGGCATATCATTTAGGTCAAATTAATTACCACAGAAGATTATTGGATTAATAGCATGATTAAAGAAAAAGCACAACCATTATTAAGCTATATAGATAAGCACATTTCTTTAACCCAAAAGGAGGAAGATTTTCTTCTTTCTAAAATTAAGTATAGAAAATATTTAAAAGGACAATATATTCTACAACAAGGCGATATTTGTAAATACGAATATTTTGTAATATCTGGTTGTACTAAAACCTTTCATGTTGATGATAGTGGACAAGAGCACATTATTATGTTTTCAATAGAAAATTGGTGGACCTCAGATATGGGGAGTTTTATAACTCAAACCCCTGCAGATTATAATATTCAATGTATTGATAATACAGAGTTAATCATGTTTTCTTTTGATGTGATTGAGGAATTATATACTAAAATCCCGAAATTAGAGCGCTTTTTTAGGCAAATAATAGAAAAAGCATTGGTGGCATCACAAAAGCGTATTGTAAGAAGTTTTAGCCTCTCTGCAAAAGATAGATACCTCTATTTTAAAACCCAATACCCTAAAATTGAACAGCGTATTCCTCAGTATATGGTTGCTTCTTACCTTGGTATTACTAAAGAATTCCTTAGTAAAATTAAAAGTCAATTAATTCAAGAACAATAAATGTTAAACTAGATTAACATTATTTCATAAACTACTTTATTTCCAGTGAAAACATAGTTTTGGATATTTGTATCATAATAATTAAAAATAAAAATTATGAATACATTAATTGAAAAAATTAGTACAATAAATGATATGATTCTACAAGGAAAGGCTTTAGAGGCTTTTGATGAATTTTATCATGATGATGTTGTTATGCAAGAAAACGATAGCCCAGAATTTGTTGGGAAAGCACTAAACAGACAACGAGAAGAAGAATTTTTTGAATCCATAACAGAGTTTAGAGGCGCAAAACCCTTGAAAGTCACTGTGGGAGAAAGCACAACTATGGTAGAATGGCATTTTGATTATACCCATAAAGACTGGGGTGTTAAAAATTACACTCAAGTAGCGGTACAAGATTGGAAAGATGGAAAAATAATTAAAGAGAAATTTTATTACGGATCATAATTAGAATATTAAATTAATAAAAAGCATAAAAATGAAAAGCACAATTAAAAATATAGCAATTATAGCCTTTGTAGCGCTATTTACAGCCTCTTTTACAACCATAGAAAAAGAGAAAAAAGAAATAAAAACAGGCAAAAGTAAAGTAGTTTGGAAAGGGTATAAAGTTACAGGTTCACACGAAGGGACTATTGGTATTCAATCAGGAGATTTAGTTTTTGAAGTTGATAAATTAGTAGGAGGTGAGTTTGTTATAGATATGAGTACAATAAATACTACTGATTTAGATGGTAGCATGAAAGGAAAATTAGAAGGCCATTTAAAATCTGATGATTTCTTTGGAGTTTCTAATCATCCAACTGCAAAATTGGTTTTTAATGAAGTTGAAGCTTCAGGTAAAAATGCATATAATGTTATTGGCGATTTAACAATCAAAGGAAAAACAAACCCTGTAAATTTCACTATGTCTATTTATGGAAACAAAGCAACAGCTTCTTTAAAAATTGATAGAACAAAGTATGATGTTAAATATGGTTCAACTAGTTTCTTTGATAATTTAAAAGACAAAGCTATTTATGATGAATTCGATTTAGTTGCAGATTTAGAGTTTTAATCTAATAACGCATAAGCGTTTAAAAGCGTTCAGAAATGAACGCTTTTTTTGTTTTTATAGTAATCTAAAACAACAGGTTTTTAAAAGTCTATATTTGTTGGCTAATTTAGAAAACTCAATATGCCATTTAAAAAATTAATAGAACCACTTAGGGATATTTTAGACCATCTTGGATTTAGTGAGCCATTAGCACTTCAAAAACAAATTATATCGCCTATAAAGAGTGGCTCAAGTCTGTTTGTTATAGCGCCAGATAACTCAGGAAAAACTACGAGTTTAGTAATTAGCGTTATTCAAAAACTTAAATCTCCTTTTGAAGATTCGCCTAGAGCGTTGATTTTTGTAAAAGACAAAGAAGCTGCTTTAGGTTTGGAAGACCTTTTCAATACATTTAAAAAAGGAACCAATTTGCGGGTTTATTGTGCTTATGATGAGCATAATATAGATGCTCAACGTGATGAAATATATGATGGTGTTGATATTGTTATAGCCACCCCAAAGCGATTAAACAAAATTTTTTATTTGAATGGAATTAACCTAAATAAATTACAGATATGTATTGTTGAAGATACTCAGTTTTTATTTGGGAATAATAATTTTAATGAAGTAAGCAGAACACCTGAAAGCATAGGCAAATGCCAATATATTGTATTTTCCAATAAATTTGATGAGCGTCTTAAGCGTTGGCAAGATACTTTTATGTACAACGCCAAAACAGTATTTGCTGAATAGATGAAATTAGCACTAATGATTTTGTTTTAATCTATAGAATTCCCCGATGCTATGCGTCGGGGTAAAGCGGAAAGTTTGAAAACGGATGGTTTTCATAAAATGTTAAAACGTTCTTCCGTTGAATACCTAGTGGGCTTTGGACTGCACCCAAAATTTTAGACAAATTTATAATTAATTTTGATAATAATGAGCTCGATATTCAATAGGGCAGGGCAAACGTATTAAAAATATTAAGCTACGTCCCGATAGCTATCGGGACGTGGCTAAAAACACGAATGTTGAGTTTAATGCGTTTGCCCTGATTCAATAGGGCTCATTCCTTTTAAATTTTAGACTCCTTTTTTTTTGATTTTATAAAGGGATGTTGCCATGTTTACGTTTTGGCCTGTTTACCTCTTTTCCTTCAAGCATAGAGAATGCTTTTAGTAGTTTACGTCTCGTATTTTTTGGTAATATAACCTCATCAATAAAACCACGCCTTGCGGCACGATAAGGGTTTGCAAACTTTTCAGCATATTCAGCTTCTTTCTCTGCTAGTTTTTCAACAGGATTATCAGCAGCAGCAATTTCTTTTCTAAATATAATTTCACTGGCACCTTTAGCTCCCATAACTGCAATTTCTGCTCCTGGCCATGCATAATTGAAGTCCGCACCAATGTGTTTTGAGTTCATTACATCATAAGCACCTCCGTAAGCTTTTCTTGTAATAACTGTAACTCTAGGTACTGTTGCTTCGCTTAATGCGTATAATAATTTTGCACCATTAACAATAATGCCATTCCATTCTTGATCCGTACCAGGTAAAAACCCTGGAACATCTACTAAAACTAGCAACGGAATATTAAAACAATCACAAAAACGAGTGAATCGTGCGGCCTTTTTAGAACTTTTAACGCCTAAAACTCCTGCTAAAAACATAGGTTGGTTTGCAATTACACCAATACTTCTTCCACCCAAACGCGCAAAACCAACTATAATATTTTCAGCATAGTCTTTATGAATTTCATAAAAAGAGTCTTCATCAATAATTCCTGAAATTACGGCATGCATGTCATAAGGTTTATTCGGATTGTCAGGAACAATATCCGAAAGTATGTCTCTTACTTCATCTTTAGGTTTGAATTCTAGGTTTTTCGGGGTTTCCGTATTGTTTTGAGGCAAGTAGCTTAAAAGCTTTTTTAAATCTTCTAAACACTCAATATCATTAGCAGAGGTTTTGTGTGCCACACCCGATTTTGAAGCATGAGTAAAAGCGCCACCCAATTCTTCACTAGTAACTTCTTCGTTAGTTACCGTCTTAACTACGTTTGGTCCAGTTACAAACATATAACTCGTGTTTTCTACCATCATGGTAAAGTCGGTCATTGCAGGTGAATACACGGCACCGCCAGCACAGGGCCCCATGATAGCCGAAATTTGCGGAACAACTCCTGATGCTTGTACATTTCTATAAAAAATATCAGCATAACCTCCTAAAGAGCGGACACCTTCTTGTATACGCGCACCGCCAGAATCGTTTAGACCAATAATTGGAGCGCCAACTTTTACGGCTAAATCCATGACTTTACAAATCTTTTCAGCGTGGGTTTCAGAAAGTGCACCACCAAAAACGGTGAAATCTTGAGCGTAAATATAAACGAGCCTGCCATTAATAGTGCCATAGCCAGTAACTACACCATCACCAAAATAGATTTCGTTTTCCATTCCAAAATCAGTAGTTCGGTGTGTTACTAAAGCCCCAATTTCCTCAAAAGAGCCTTCGTCCATTAAATAATTGACACGTTCTCTAGCAGTAAGCTTCTTCTTTTCGTGTTGTTTGTCAATTCGTTTTTGTCCGCCACCTAATTGGGAAAGCGCAATGCGCTCATTTAGTTTCTTTATTTTTTCTTCTTTTGAGTTCATCTATCTTTATATTTTAAAGGTTTCGACTTTAGCCTGTCTTGAGCGAAGACAAAAGGTCCAACCTAAAATTCAATTCAATTGTTTTTTACTGATAACTACGACTGAATACTGCTAACTCTAATTAGGTAAGCATAGTAATTTCTTGTCATCCAAATATTGTTTTACAGCAATTAGCGCCGCTATTTTTGCTTCATTACTGGTTTCTTCCTTTAAGGCTTCTGGTGAATAATAATCTTTAACAAAATGCGTGTCAAAATTCCCAGAGCGAAAAGCTTCATGTTCGCAAACATATTTTCCGAAAGGCAAAGTAGTTTCAACACCTTTAATATGGTAATTTTCAATAGCAGATATCATCAATTGAATAGCCTCTTCTCGGGTTTTTCCATAGGTGATTAATTTTGAAAGCATAGGGTCGTAATATATAGGAATATCCATGCCTTCTTCAAAACCGTTATCTACCCTAATGTTTTTTCCAACGGGTAATTTATAGATATCTAAATGACCGACGCTAGGAAGAAAATTATTTAAGGGATCTTCCGCATAAACACGCAATTCAAGCGCATGTCCATTTATTTTTAAATCCTCTTGTTTTATTTGAAGGGCTTCACCGCGAGCTACTTTAATTTGCAATTCTACTAAATCGACACCCGAAATTAATTCTGTAACGGGATGTTCAACTTGCAAACGGGTATTCATTTCTAAAAAATAGAAATTATGATGGGCATCCAATAAAAACTCAACGGTTCCAGCGCCCAAATAATCACAAGATTTTGCCACTTTTACAGCAGCTTCTCCCATTTCTTTACGTAATTCTGGAGATAAAACGGATGAAGGCGCCTCTTCAACTACTTTTTGATGACGACGCTGAATACTGCATTCACGTTCAAAAAAGTGTAATATGTTTCCATGGCTATCAGCCATGACCTGAATTTCGATATGTCGAGGCGAAGTAACGTATTTTTCAATAAATACAGAGCCATCACCAAAAGCAGAAGTGGCTTCGCTTATGGCGCGATTCATTTGAGATTCTAAATCGCTTTCCTTTTCAACAACGCGCATTCCCTTTCCACCACCACCTGCAGAGGCTTTAATTAGAATTGGAAAACCGATTTCCTTTGCTATTTTTTTAGCTTTTTCAACATCAGTAATGGCTTCATCAATACCGGGAACCATGGGTATGTTATATTTTTTAACAGCATCTTTAGCTGCTAATTTACTCCCCATAATTTTTATCGCTTTGGAACGTGGCCCAATAAAAACAATGTTATTTTTTTCGCAAAGTTCAGCAAATGATGCATTTTCACTTAAAAAACCATAACCAGGATGAATAGCATCCACATGTAATGCTTTAGCAACCTCAATAATTTTATCGCCTCTTAAATAAGATTGATTGGATGGTGGTTCGCCAATACAAACAGCTTCATCAGCAAACTTTACATGAGGTGCGTTTCTATCGGCAGTTGAAAAAACAGCAACGGTTTTTATGCCCATTTTCTGAGCGGTTTTCATCACTCTAATGGCAATTTCACCACGGTTGGCAATTAGTATTTTTCGCACAATCTAGTGGAATTCGATTAATAACTGATTTTTCTCTACGGTATCACTTTTATTCACTGAAATGGATTTAATAATCCCATCTCTAGGCGAAGTGATACTATTTTCCATTTTCATAGCTTCAAGGATGATTAAGTTATCATTTTCCTTAACTTCTTGCCCTTCCTTTACATTAATATCCAAAATTAAACCGGGCATAGGGGCTTTGATGGAGTTAACGTGTTTGGTTCCCCCAATAGCAAACCCCATTTTTTTTATGAGTAAGTCTAATTCATTGGATATATTAACATGGTAAGTATTGTTGTTAACTTTTACTTCATAAGATTTAGAGTAAAATTTAGCCTTGCAAATTTCAGCTTTATAGGGCTTGTTTTGGTGAAGAATATGAAACTTGGTATTAGAAGTTTCAACCGCATCGAGTTTTGAAATGTCATCATTGGTAATTTCAAAATCGAAACTATTATTAACGGAAGTTTTAAAAATCTTACTCATTTCTTTCTTAATTAGTTTATAGTAAATATAAGAATATTATTAACGAGAATGCATTAGAAAAACAGTTCCTAAGATATTTGATTGTATTGTACAAAATTATTTAAAAACTAAAACTTAGTTTATGAGTTTAATCATGTTTTTGAAAATAATTCAAATATTATTGAAGTTTGAATTATTTTGATGCCTTTTAACGGCTTTTCTAGATAGAATAATACCAATAAAAAAAGAGATACGAATGCACGTGTCCGATTAAAGAATCAAGACCGCTTCGCTGTTAGCCCCGAAATTTCGGGGAAGAACAAAGACTTGATTGTAACTAATTGATAAACAGTTAATTTTAAATTCAAAATATTCTAAAAAATAAAATTTTTCTCCCGATAGCTCAGTACGCAAAAAGCAAGCCCTTTTTTTATAAACTTAG
>TARA_R110002049_G_scaffold203126_3_pt1 | contig 17076 bp, 18 predicted proteins | sample TARA_R110002049 | Tara Oceans TARA_R110002049 (sample SAMEA4396941) | marine metagenome | biome: Polar Biome; feature: [SRF] surface water layer (ENVO:00010504); material: water (ENVO:00002006), including particulate matter (ENVO:01000060) such as... | depth 5 m | reverse complement strand
GACGACAAAAAGAAGTCGCCATAAAACAACAATTTATGGGTTTATGATATTTTGCGGACAATCAATAAAAAGTTTAAACCACTTCATAATAAGATCTCGCTTTTCAGCGGGATTAGTTCAACTTATTATTTTGAATATTCCCGATTGCCATCGGGATTTCCAAAATAGAGTTTCGCTAATTAACCGCAGGACACTTACAATCATAAGGTTCGCGTCTGCAATTAAAGTTATACCCTAAAGTAAATTGATGAAATCCACCATTAGTAAACACTAACGAATTTGTTTGATATGTGTAGTTGTAAGCAAACATAAATTCATTAAGATTAACCCCGACTATAGGGGTAATCTGTTGTAGTTTTTGGGTATTAATTGTACCACCTGTAGTAGTTGTATATTCAGCACCGTCAAAACTATTTCTATAAGATAAACCGCCCCACAAGGTACCAAAGTCCATTTCTTTATAAACTTTAGCATTAATATCAATTGTAGCTTCTTTAGTAGCTTCTCTGTATTGAAACATAACTGAAGGCTCATAACTCCACGAACTTCCAAGCTTACCAAAAACGCCACCAACAGACAGTAAATATCGTCTCAAGTTATCCGTAATAACTATACCATTTTCAGCACCAATGTCTGTATTTATACCATTATTCTTTAATACATTTTTTATAGTACCATGTGCATAATAATCTAAATAATGATATGAAAATCCAAAATCAATATTAAAATTAGTAGCGCTTTGTACAGTGCCAGAGATTGCAGGATCAAACCCATCTGCTAAAAACGTTGTTTCATCTAGTTTGTATTGAATAAATCCAGCACTTAAACCAAAGGAAAGCATATTTAAATCTGCTTCGCTTCTAGAAAACATTAAATGATGTGCATACGTTAAATAGGCTCCCGATTGAGAATGATATCCATTTTTGTCTGTAAACATAATACCTCCAATTCCAGATGGTGAGTCTCCAATCCTACCATTAACACTTGCTGTTAAAAGCTTCGGGGCATCATCTTGTCCAAACCATTGTTGTCTTGCCGTTAATCTAACTTTAGCACAATTAGCAGCACCTGCCATGGATGGATGGATTAAATAATAATTATCGGTAAGATAATCTGTGTATATGGGCAATCCTTCTTGAGAAGTAGCTATGCTTGTAAAAAACACTGCTGCAATCACCATAAAAGTATTTTTCAGTTTCATAAACTTTTTCTACAAGGTAGGTTTGGTTTAATATAAACGCCTTGAGTGTTAAAAAATTACACATAAAAAAGATAAAGCTTAAACTTTATCTTTCCAATCAATTATACCAAATATATGGATATCTAAAGTTTTCTTTTAGTATTTTTGTAAAAAATTAGCTGAAATGAACACTTTCAAGGTTTCCGTGCAGGAAACAACAAATAATAGTATCGTAAAATTTGAATTAAACCAGTTTATAACGCAACATCAAAGCTTTGAGTTTAATAATATTGATGAGGCTAAAACATCGCCTTTAGCGCAACAATTATTCTATTTGCCTTTTGTAAAAAAAGTTTATATCTCTGGAAATTTTATAGCCGTTGAACGTTTTGATATTGTAGAGTGGAATGATGTACAAGATGAAGTAGCGGAACAAATTGAAGCTTACTTAAATGATGGCGGCATGGTCATTGAAGAGTCTGCAAATGCCGTAAAAAAAGTGCCTATTACAGTTTACGCTGAAAGTACGCCCAATCCATCGGTGATGAAGTTTGTCGCCAATAAAAAAATAGTAACAGCGCTTTTTGAATTCACATCAATTGATGAAGCAAAATTATCACCTTTAGCCACTGAGTTATTTCATTTTCCTTTTGTACAACGTGTTTTTATTGAAGAAAACTACGTTTCTATTACTAAATATGATATGGCTGAATGGCAAGATATTACTATAGAACTTCGTGAGTTTATTAAAAACTATATTGAAAATGGTAAAGATATTGTATTACCGGAAGCCGCTGAGACCTTAAAAAAATCCTCTAAACAATTAGATTCACATTATGACACTTTGGATGACACTTCAAAAGAAATAATAAATATTTTAGAAGAATATGTAAAACCTGCTGTTGCTAGTGATGGTGGTAATATTCAGTTTATCTCCTATGACGAAAAAACCAAAAATGTAAGTGTGATGCTTCAAGGCGCTTGTAGCGGTTGCCCATCGTCAACTTACACCTTAAAAAGTGGTATTGAAAACATGTTGAAGGAAATGCTAAACGGTAAAGTAGAAACTGTTGAAGCTATAAATGGATAAAAAAATTTATCATTTGAGTTAAACTAAACCACCGTAATATTGTATATTATGGGAAACTAAAAAATAAACATTATGGCAGTATTAAAAGTTATTGAAATATTATCAAATTCTGATAAAAGTTGGGAAGACGCTACTAGAAAAGCCGTTAAACACGCAGGAAAAAGCGTGAAAAACATTCGTTCTGTTTATGTAAAGGAACAAACCGCAATCGTTAAAAATGATGAAGTAACAGAATTTAGGGTTAACGTAAAAATTACATTTGAAGTAAACTAATTACGCATCAGTTAAAAACATAAGCGTTCATTTTAATGAACGCTTTTTTTATGCTCAAATTTCGCTAACTTTGAAAGATGAAGTACGCACAACTACTAGTATTGATTTTTTTAATAAGCTGTAAAGGTCAGAATTCAAAATCTATGGAACACAAATATACCAATGATCTTGTAAATGAAACAAGTCCATATTTATTACAACATGCACACAACCCCGTAAATTGGAATCCTTGGAATGCCAAAACCTTAGCAGAGGCAAAATCTGAAAACAAATTGATGCTTATTAGCGTTGGCTATGCCGCATGCCATTGGTGCCATGTTATGGAGCATGAAAGTTTTGAAGATAGTTTGGTGGCACAAGTGATGAATAAAAACTTTATAAACATAAAAGTTGATAGAGAGGAACGCCCAGATGTAGACCAAGTTTACATGAATGCTGTTCAGCTTATGACGGGGCATGGTGGTTGGCCAATGAATGTGATTGCTTTGCCAGATGGCAGACCCGTTTGGGGAGGTACTTATTTTAAGAAAGAACAATGGATGAACGCTTTGGAACAAATCTCTAAACTCTACATTGAAAACCCAGAAAAACTTTATGACTATGCTGATAAACTAGAGCAAGGTATTAAAGCTTTAGATGTGGTGAGTTTAAACAATGACGAACCTGTTTTTGAAAAAAGCTTTATTGACGAGTCCGTAGAAAATTGGACTAAACAATTTGATACTAATCAAGGCGGAATGAATAGGGCTCCTAAATTTATGATGCCAAATAATTATCATTTTTTACTCAGGGAAGCCTATCAAAACAATGACAAAAAATTGCAGGATTTTGTAAACTTAACACTTACCAAAATGGCTTATGGTGGTGTTTTCGATCAAATAGGCGGTGGTTTTTCTCGGTATTCTGTTGATGTTAAATGGCATGTGCCACATTTTGAAAAAATGCTTTATGATAATGGGCAATTGGTTAGTTTATATGCCGATGCCTACCTCATTACAAAAAACGAATTATATAAAAATATTGTAACCGAAACCTTAGAATATGTTAAGCGCAATATGACTACTGAAAATGGTGCATTTTACTCCTCACTTGATGCAGATAGTAATACTGCCGAAGGTGAACTTGAAGAAGGTGCATTTTATGTTTGGACGAAAAAAGAACTCAAATCACTTCTGAATGAAGATTTCGACTTGTTTTCCGATTATTATAATATAAACAACTACGGCTTTTGGGAACATGATAATTATGTGCTTATCAGAAAAGATGATGATGAAAAAATCATTAAAAACCATAATATTTCTCAAATTCTTTTAAATAAAAAGAAAAGTGAATGGAAAAAAACACTTCTAGAAGTGCGGAATAAAAGAGCTAAACCAAGATTAGACGATAAAACTTTAACGTCTTGGAACGCCATTATGCTTAAAGGCTATGTTGATGCCTATCGTGTTTTTGGCGTTACTGATTATCTCGCTTCCGCGGAAAAAAATGCCAATTTCATTATCAATAATCAACTTAGAGAAGATGGTGGTTTAAATCATAATTACAAAAATGGAAAAAGTAATATTAACGGCTATCTTGAAGACTATGCAGCAACTATTGATGCTTTTATAACGCTTTATGAAAATACTTTAAATGAAAAATGGTTAAATACCGCAAGAGATTTGGCAAATTACACATTCGATCATTTTTATGATGAAACGAGCAACATGTTTTATTTTACTTCAAATGAAGATCAAGCCTTAGTTTCTAGAAGCATTGAATATCGTGATAATGTTATTCCTGCAAGTAATTCTATTATGGCGAAAAACCTATTCAAATTATCCCATTATTTTGATAACGACTATTTCAGTAAAACGGCTGTAACCATGCTAAATAATGTAAAACCTGAAATGCAGGAATACCCATCAGGATATTCCAACTGGTTTGATTTAATGTTGAATTTTACCAATCCGTTTTACGAAGTGGCTATTGTTGGTAAAGATGCTAAGCAGAAAATTTCTGAATTAAATAAAACATACCTTCCAAATAAATTAATTGCTGCAAGCACATCAGAAAATAATATGCCTTTATTGGAAAACAGGTATAATCCAAACAATACACTCATCTATGTTTGTGTAAACAAAGCTTGTAAATTACCCGTAAGCGAAGTTGACCAAGCTATTAAATTCTTGAAAGAATGACTTTGTTAACCATTATTTTAATTTCGTTTGTTGCCCTAGAACACCTTTATTTTTTAATTTTGGAACTATTTTTTTGGACAAAACCCAAAGGCATCAAAGCATTTGGTTTAAAATCAAAAGAATTTGCAGAGGACACAAAGGTTTTAGCAGCAAATCAAGGATTATACAATGGTTTTTTAGCAGCAGGTTTGATATATTCAATACTTTTAAATGATATAAAAATCGCTATTTTCTTTTTAGTTTGTGTGACTATTGCAGGTATTTATGGGTCTTATTCAACAAAGCAAATAAAATTATTTTACATTCAGGGAATCCCTGCAATTGTAGCTTTAATAGTGAGTTTAATTTAATACTAATTATATTTAAAATTTATGAATTTAGAAAACATCGACACAGAAAAATGGCTTCAATTAACTTTAGATTATGGACTAAAAATTATTGGGGCTATTCTTATATGGATCATTGGCTCATGGGTAATTAAAAATCTTTTAAAAGCTTTTAGAAAGATTATGGCTAAAGGGGATTACGATGTGAGCCTCCAAAAGTTTTTAGCCAACTTAATAAAATGGGTTTTAAAAATCGTTTTAATTATTGTGGTTTTAGGCACCATGGGTATAGAAACCACCTCACTTGCTGCCGTTGTAGCTGCTGCTGGTTTAGCCATTGGTTTAGCGTTACAAGGTTCATTAGGAAACTTTGCTGGTGGGGTTTTAATTATGATTTTCAAACCTTTTAAAATTGGCGATTTAATTGAAGCGCAAGGTGAAATGGGTGTTGTGAAACAAATTGAAATCTTTACAACTAAATTAACGGGGTTATCAAACAGGGAAATCATTATCCCAAATGGTTCCTTATCAAACGGGAATATTATTAATTATACTACTGAAGGCACACGTCGTGTTGACTTAGTTATCGGAGTTGGTTACGATTCTGATATAAAAAAGACAAAAGATGTTTTAATGCATGTTTTAACATCTCATTCTAAAGTATTAAAAGAGCCCGCTCCAAGTGTAAATGTTATGGAATTAGCAGATAGTTCTATAAACTTTGCGGTAAGACCTTGGTGTAATGCTGAAGATTATTGGGCAGTTTATTTCGGTATTACAGAACATGTTAAGGAAGCATTAGATGCGGCTGGAATTGATATTCCTTATCCACATCAAGTTGAAATACGTAAAAATGCTTAATCCCTTTCCTAAATCCTCTACCGAAGCAAAAGGGGTTTAAAACTTAAATCAGACCTGTCAGGTTTTTAAAACCTGACAGGTCTTTATTATTTATACTTTCTTCTTTAAAGCCACAAAGTCTTTCAAGTAATAAGGTTCAAAATAAGCGACATCCTCGGTGTCGCTTTTTTTGTATTTATTATAGGTCAATAAACTCATTTCGTTTGAAGAAGGCAGCATGCCTTCGATAAAAATAGCATGGGCATGATGGATTAGTTTTTTGGTTTTTTCAACACCATTACCAATAAAATAGACGTTCCCTTTTTCTAAATATTCAGTAAAGGAATTTTCATCTAAAATCTGCGCTTGGGTTTCCCGAATTTGGTTATAATTAGAATCATAAATGGCAGAATACACTTCCATACGTCTGGCATCTAGCATGGACACAATAACGCCATCATTAACCTTAACCTGATGTGCTAGGGCGTCCAAAGTTGGTATAGAAATTAAAGGTTTGTCTAGAGCAAAACACAAACCTTTAGCTGCCGAAACACCAATGCGTAAACCCGTATAAGAGCCTGGGCCTTTGCTAACGGCAATCGCATCAATATCGTTTTGATTGATTTTAGCGTCTTTTAAAACCGCATCAATATAAACATGTAAGCGTTCGGCATGCGAATAACTTTTATCGTAATCTTCTTTTAAAACTATCGTTTTTCCATTCCGCGAAAGCGATACAGAGCAATTGGTTGTTGCGGTTTCTATGTTGAGTATATAAGACAAAGGTTAATTTATTATAGGAATACCAAAATAAAACTCAAGAACTTTTAATCTAAATAAAAAATCAAATTTAGTTCGGATAACATCAGATTGAGCATTATCAAACTGTGTTTGGGATTGATTTAAATCAAACGCATTGGATAAGCCAACCTCATAACGTTCTTTGGCATAATTAAAAGCCAATTGTCTGGCTTCCTCAGCTTTTAAAGCGGCATCATAAACTTTTTTGGCGTTTTTAGCATCATTATATGCCTGATACACCGTTGATTCTAAATCTAACAAAGCCTGTTTTTCTTGAAATTCTAAACGCTCTACATTTATTTTGCTACGTTTGATACTGTTTCGGGTGTTGAACTGATTAAAGATTGGCACATTAAGGCGTAAGCCAACTGAAGTTCCATCAAACAAATATAATTGGTCTAAAAAAGTAATTTCTTCTCCCGTAAATGGATTAGACTGGGAACTAGACCATCTAGCATTATAACTTACAAATCCAGAAAGTGTTGGGAAATAATTAGATCTAGCTATTTCTACATCTTTTTTAGCTAACTCTAAATTTGATGAAGCAATTTTTACATCATTAACTACACCTTTAGCTTTTTCAATAATTTGTTTTGGATTGTTGAGTAAAATATCTTCAGAAATTAAACCATAATCAATATCTACAATATCAAAAGTTTCATAATTCTCTAATTGAAGGGTTTGTGCCAAACCTAATTTTGAAATAAACAAATCGTTTTCTGCTTGGATAATTTGCTGTATTTGTGTGGCTTCGGCAGCTTTAATTTCCAATAAATCGCCTTCGGGCAATACTCCAGAATCTACCAATTGAGATGTGTTTTCTATATTTTGCTGGGTCACTTTATTTTGAGCTTGTAAAACTTTAAGCCTTTCTTTATTGGCTAGAATTTGTAAAAATGAATTAGCAACAAAAAGGGAAATATCATCTTTCATTTTATCTAGCTGATAGCTTGTAGCAAGCTTATTTAACTTTGCCCGTTGCAGGGTTTTCCAGTTCTGTAACCCAGAAAAAATATTAATCCCAGAGCTTATTCCTCCTGATGCAGAACGGAAGGTTGCATTTTCAAACTGGTTGGTGGCGGGGTTAATATTTGCCCCTGTATTTATATTATACGACGAATTAGCGCTTAAATTGGGTAGAAAATTACTCAAAGCTTGACTTTCATCAATATCTGCCACATCTTGATCTAAAACCGATTGTTGTATAGAAATATTGTTTTCTAAAGCATAGTTTACACAGTCTTGAAGTGTCCATTTTTTTTGTTGTGCATTAAAAACAGAAACAAAAAATAAAACACCAACTAATAGGCTAGTTTTAATAAAACCCCCTTTTAAATTAATCATTCTCTTCCTCATCTTCGTTATCTTTTGATGCTTTATTCCAGACTTTAATTTTGTCGCCTTCCTTAACGCCTTCAGTAATTTCAACATTAATCCCATCAGAAAGTCCTAATTCTACATTTTCTTTTTTGTACTTATTCTCACCATCTAATATTTCAACAAAAGGTTTTTCGGTAATTCTATTATATTGAAGTAACGCTTCCCTTATTGCTAAAACGCTGTCTTTAGACTCAATATCAATTTCTGCATTCGCACTATAACCCGCTCTTATATTTGCAATAGAATCAATTTTAACATCTGCCTTTATCGTAAATTGAACAGCGCCATTTTCTTCAATCCCTTTTGGTGCTACAAATGTTAATTTCGCTGAGAACTCTTTATCTCTAATCGCTCCAAGAATTACTTTTATTTCTTTTCCCTCTTTTAGTTTACCAACTTCAGCCTCATCAACCTTACCTTCAAAAATCATTAAACTCATATCCGCAATAGTAGCAATAGTTGTTCCTGCGTTAAAATTATTACTCTGTATAACTTGGTCTCCTTCTCTTACAGGAATCTCTAAAACAGTTCCTGAAATTTGAGCTATTATATTCGTGTTTGCTAAACTTCCGCCAGAAATTGAACCTCGCCTTATAATTTCATAATCATTCTGTGCTTGGGCAAGCGTTTCTTTTGCTTGATTAAATGATAATTGACTATTCTCAAAATCTTGCTGAGAAATAACCCCTTTATCAAATAAGGCTTTATTTCTATCGTAAAGTATTTTGGCATTATCAAAAGATAACTTATTAGTAGCTATTCTACTCTTCGCACTAACTAAACTTTGTTCGTTTGGTACGACCCTAATTTTAGCAATTAAATCGCCCTTTTTTACTAAATCGCCTTCTTCAACAAGTATTTCATCAACAATTCCTGAGATTTGGGGCTTTAATTCAATCTCTTCTTCTGGATTTAATTTTCCTGTTGCTACGGCTTTGGTATTTATAGACGTATAAAAAGGGGCTTCTACTTTAAAATCATCAATAGACTTAGAATTAGCATCTTTAAAATACTTCAATACCCACGCTAATAGTATGATGACTACTATTACTAAAATAATCTTTACTGTTTTATTCATTTGGTTAATCTTATTGTTTCTGATTTGGTCAAATGGTGCTTCTATATCTTCATTTTAATAAAGCACAATATTACGTTATAGAAGGTTCATTTTTTTTTGATTGTTTATTCTTCCCTTAATGCTTCTATTGGTTTTATGCTAGTCGCTTTATTTGCTGGTATTAAACCTATTAAGGTGCCTAAAGCAACTAATATTAATAAGGCTATAAAAACTACAGCAATTGATACTGATGCATTTACAATGGCTGCATCTGCACCTTGCCCCCAAAGGCTATCTAGGAGTATTAAAATTAAACCTCCAGATATTATACCAAATACACCTGCTACTAATGTTAAGAACACAGCTTCTACCACAATTTGTCTTTTAATTTCAAAAGGTGTTGCTCCCAAAGCACGACGTACACCAATCTCTTTAGTTCTTTCTTTTACTGTAATGAGCAAAATATTACCAATGGCAAATACGCCTGCAATTAATGTTGCAATACCTACAAACCATGTTAAAAATTGCATCCCTGTTAAAAAGCCTGTCATTTTTGCGAACTCCTTTCCTAAATTAAAACTACCAAAAGCACGTTTATCTTTAGGGTGAATATTGTTTAAGTTTTTGAGCAGTAATTTAGCATCTTCTTCAATTTGCTTTATATTGTATTCTGGTTTACCAGTAATCATCATCCAGCCTATTTGATCGCCTCTGTTGTATATTTGTTGAAATGTTGTAAACGGAATGTGCATATCTGTTGATGGTCCCATATTTACATTACCGACTTCAAAAAGACCTACAACTTTAAAATTGATGTCATTAATCTCTAAATAAGTGCCTATAGCTTCTTCATCTTTTTCAAATAATTGTTTATACGCATCCTCAGAAATAGCTACGACTTTCTTATTGTCATCTATATCATTTTGATTGATAAACCGTCCGTGAATTAATTTTTTCTTTTGTAGTTGATCTAGCAAGGGATAATCGCCAGCCATTTGAAAACTACCGGTTAAAAAATTCCTTGTAGCAGTTATTCGTTGCTGACTTCTGGGTAAAACAAATTCTATACCTTCAACATTTTTTTCGATATTCTTAGCATCTGATAAAGATAACTTTACTTGTCGCCCTTCCTGAAAGCCTTTAAATGGTTTACTGGTACTTTGCCCCCAAACAAACACGCTGTTAGTAGCAAAACTTCCAAATAATCTATTGAATGAATTTTCCAATCCTCTTGCTGAACCCAACAAACCTATAAGTAATAAAATACCCCACCAAACACCAACCATTGTTAAAATAGACCTAAGTTTATTTTTACTCAAGCTGTCAAAAACTTCTTGCCATGTATCTCTATCGAATAAAAATCTAAACATAATTAATCGTTTCTTAAAGCTACGATGGGTTTAATTTTAGATGCTTTTTTAGCTGGTAAATAACCTGCAATAGCTCCTGCTATAATTAAGGTAATGGTTGCACCAACTACCAAACTGTTACTAACACCCGGATCTTTTATAAAATACTCTTCTAAGCTAGGTCCAACGAGTTCCAATACGCCTACTCCTATTAACAAACCTATATATCCAGCAATAGCAGTTACAATAATAGATTCTATTAATATAATAGCAACAATAGATTTTGGTGATGCTCCTAATGCCTTACGAATACCTATTTCTTTAGTGCGTTCTTTCACAATAAAAATCATGATATTACTAATACCAACAATACCTGCTATAAGAGTTCCGAAGCCAATAACCAAAATGATAACTGTTAAACTGGTCGTCATTATATCAACTTGTTTTGTACCCTGAGCCATATTCCACATTCTAATAGCACGTTGATCACTTCGAGCAACATCAAAACGCTCTTTTAAACTTTTTTTAATAGAATTTCCGAAAGCTAATGCTTGATCTGAATTCATTTCCGGATTATAAGTTAAGTGCATTAAATCAATAAAATCATTATTGCCATATACAAATTGGGCCGTTGTAATGGGCATATAAATAACACTCTCTTCACTGTCACCTTCATCATCTGTAAAAACCCCTACAACTTTATATTGAATACCACTTAGGTTTATATATTTTCCTATGGCGTTTTCTTTAAAAAACAAATCATCTTCAACCACCTTTCCTATAACCACTACTTTGGCATTATTATTTAAATCGTTTTGATTGATGTAACGCCCATCCTTAACCACATTGTTTTCAATAAACATATATTCTGGATGGATACCTCTGAGTTCGTAGTTGTTTTTTTCGCCTTTAAATGAAGCGCTTACACTTTTATTAACTTTAGAAGTAATGAATTGAACTTTATCGCCGTATTCCTCTTTTATGAACTCACGATCTTCATTTTTAAATTGAATTTTCCTACCTACTTGAAGTCCTTTGTAAGCTTTTGTTGTTCTACCTGGAAAAATTACAATAGAGTTATTGGCATCAGTACCAAAAGCTTCCTTAAAAGTGTTTTTTAAGCCATTTGCTATACCAAATAGAATGGCAAATAACAAAATAGCAAAAGCGACTGTAAAACCAGACAATAAGCTTCTAGTCCTATTTTTATTAATACTTTGAAATATTTCCCGCCAAAGGTCTAAATCAAACATGTTGTCCTGCTCTTACTTGAGTTACTTCTTTATCTTCCATAATGACGCCATCTCGTAACCTAACAATACGTTTACACATATTAGCAATATCTTCTTCATGGGTTACCATTAATATGGTTTTGCCTTCGTCATTTAATTGTTGGATAAACTCCATGATTTCATAAGATGTTGTGGTGTCTAAAGCTCCTGTAGGCTCATCTGCCAATAATAGTTTCGGATTTGCGGCCAGTGCTCTGGCTATAGCTACACGTTGATTTTGTCCACCGGAAAGCTCTTTGGGCAAATGTTTAGCCCAATCTGATAATCCAACTTTTTCTAAATGAAACATGGCCAATTCCTGCCTTTCTGTACGTTTCATCCCTTGGTAATAAAGTGGAAGGGCTACATTTTCCAAAGCCGTTTTATAATTGATAAGATTGAAGGATTGAAAAATAAAACCTAAAAACTTGTTTCTATAAACTGCAGCTTTTTTTTCAGTTAGATTTTTAATAGGCAAGCCATCTAAGATATATTCGCCTTCGTCAGCCTCATCAAGCATTCCTATGATATTTAGCAATGTAGATTTTCCAGAACCTGAAGACCCCATAATGGCTACCATCTCACCTTCTTTTACTGAAAGATCAATGCCTTTTAAAACATGTAAACTTGAATCTCCTATAGGATAGGACTTGTGTAATTTGCGAATTTCTAACATCTTTTGATTGATTGATAAAGCTATAGAACTTTATGATTAGACTACTAAGACAAAGAAATGTTACAATAATAACCTAAAAAACTTTTTATTACTTTTTTAACTTACTGTAATTTCTGTAAATTAAGTATCCTATGCCTCCAACAAGGATGTAAGGAATAGCCATTAAATAAACAATACCGTCATTTATGCCTTTAGCAGCAGTTTGTCCTTCTTCACTTTCTAAAACTGCTCTACACATAGCGCATTGTGCGTTGCTCCTTAAAAAAAAGAGACAAGAAAAGAGAAAAAAGATTATTTTGTTTTTCATCGCTTACAAAGTTAATTAACTTTATAATTTTAATCTAAAAGATTATGCCAAAATTGGCTGTAGAAATTATCGGTTTCCAATAGTTTTTCATGCGTTCCAGAAGTGTTGGAATTTCCGTTTTCTATAATATAAATTCTATCAGCTAAATGTTTTAATGAATGTAACCTATGTGATATAAAAATAATGCTTATTTCTTGCTTTAACTTTATCAATAAATCTAAAACAAATTGCTCTGTTTTTCTGTCCATTGCAGAAGTAAACTCATCCAACAATAACAATTGTGGTTTTTTATATAATGCCCGCATTAAAGCCAATAGTTGTTTTTGTCCTCCGGATAAATTAATGCCTTCTTTACCTAAAATAGTAGCATAACCTTGTGGCAATTCCGATACAAATTTCTCAAACCCAAAATCTTTACAAAACTTTACAATATTTTCTACATTATCTTCTTTTCCCAACAAAATATTATCAATGATATTTCCATTAAAAACAGTAATATCTTGAGGAATTACACCCAAAATATTTCGCCAATCTTCGGTATTGATTTCTTTTAAATTATGTTTGCTATTGACTACTATTGATCCATTTTCAAATTGATAAAATTTTTGAATAACTTGTCCTAATGTGCTTTTGCCACAACCGCTCTCTCCAACTATGGCAATACATTCATTTTTTTGAACGGATAAACTTATATCTTTTAATAATTGGCTTCTTCCTGCAAAACGAAATGAGAGGTTTTCAATTTTTAAAGATTCAAAAACCGTCATGTTTTCTTTACCTAAAGGCTCTTTTTCAACAGATGCAAATTCATACATTCTATTGAAAGCTACTTTAGCCTCATTTATTGGTATGGCAATTAAAGCTAAACCAGCTACTGATGGCAACAAACTACCTGCTATTCCTAAAATAGCCATAAGTTCGCCCAACTGCATGTTCTGGTAATAGACTTGTATGGATGTGTAAAGCAAAATAGCTATTAAAAAAAGAACACTAAATATGCCAGAAAAAACAGAAAGACGAACATTTATTTTACCAAGATTAAAGCTTTTTTCTTGATAATTTCCGTAAATAATTTGATTTGTTCTTTTAAAAATGGCTTGTCTATTGTTATTTTTAATGGTTGCAATGCCTTGCATTGATGTTATATAATTACTCTCATTAAAGGCATATGCTTGCATGAGTTCTTTTTGAGCAGATATTATCCGTTTATTAAAGCTATATAGTAATAGAAAATAAAATGGTAAACTTACACAGGCTATCAAGCCTGTTTGCCAAGAATAATAAAATAAAAACGTTAATGACACCACAGTAACCAAAACATTAATAATAACACTGCTTACCACCATATTTATAACACGTTGTACGCGTTGCGTATCGTTTAATCTTGCTACCAATTCGCCAATTTTTCTAGTATCAAAAAATGGTTTGGGTAATTGCAACAAGGCTGTATAAAAACTATCAATAATTCTGTTATTAAAATCTTTGGTTTGGCGTATTAAAAAATAATCTCTTAGTGCTGTAAATAGCACGCGTACTAAGAGTAAAAAAGCAACTAAAATGATACCTGTGATTAATTTGTTGAAATCTTTTGAAGGCAATATATCATCAATTAACTTTTGGGAAAAGATTGCCATAGCCATACCTAAAAGGGCAATTCCTAAACCCAATAAAATGCTAAACGACAATAATTTATAATCGTCTTTTAATAAACTCAAAAACCATTGCTTTTTATCTGATTTTAAAACTTCTGATTTTTTAAAATTTTCGTTTGGTGTTAAGGTTAAGCAGGTTTTAGATTTCCAGATAATTTCTAAATCTTCTTTAGAATAATAGGCAATACCTTTTGCTGGATCACCAATTATAAAAGTATTGTTTTCGTAGCCATAACAAACCAAATAATGTTGTAACCTTTCTTCGATAACTACGTGCAATATTAATGGGGCTTTGTGGTTAATTAAAGCTTGTATGTCTGCTTCGTTACCTTGAGCATTGAAACCTAATGTATTGGATGCTTGATACAAACCTAAAAGCGTTGTACCTTGTTTATTAGTACCACTTAACTCACGTAATTTTTCTAAAGTGTTTGACCCCTGATAATATTTTATTAAAGATAATAAACAGGCGACACCACAATCGCTTTGGTCTTGTTGCAAAACGAATGTTTTTTGCAAATGTTTTGAATCTAAATTTGCGTTTACTTTTAGCTTCATAAATAGATTGTAAACCACTTTTAATTTTCAAGAAGTTTAAAAATAGCCTCAGCTTTTAGCTGTCCTTTGTGCTTTTTAATCAACACTTGTTTTTTATTATAAACTAACAGGAAAGGAATAGAATTAGCATCAAATCGAGTAGAAAAAGTACGAGTATAATCATGTAAGAATGTAATTTTTGGTTGGTTTAATAAATTATAGTTGTTAGCAAACGCTTTTATAATTTCAATTGGTTCTGTTGACACGAAAAGCAATTGAACATCTTTAAATTGTAATATATTTTTACTGATGCTTTGTGCTTCATTTTGGCAATAATCACACTCTGTATTAAAATAGATAAAAACAGTAGCTGAGTGCGCATCTAAATCGGTATTTGTAAAATCATTATTGTCTAAAGTTTTAAAACTGAACTCAGGTATGGTTTTTAAAATATTTGCAATCTTATTTTTTTGTTGTGTTTTGGTAATTACGCCGTAACTTAAATAAGTAAAAAGCCCTAAAACTATAACTAAAATTAAAGGTTTTATTATTCTTTTCATGGGCGTATTGTTCTTGGTTCTAGCATCTAAAAGTGAAGCGATCTAATATCTAATTTAACTCATGTTTAAAATAAAAAACATAACAGCCACTACCCAAATAATTAAACCAACACCATAACTACTAGCTATAATGTTTAAGCCTTTATTTAAGGTAATATTTAATTCTTTACCTAGTAAATAAGCCAAAATAAGCCAATAAGCAACCTCAAAAAAAGGTTTAAAACTTGCAACGGGTAAACAAACCAAGGCTGTAGCCCTTGATAACCTGTAATATTTATGGCAGATAGTGGATAGAAATACTGTAAATCTTCTAGAGTGTAATCTTGCTGGAATACATAAAACCATAAGGTTTTAAATACTATGACTAGTAAGAATATAAATTCTGCTTTTACAACAATATTAAATATTTTTCTATATTTAATGTCTTTATCGAAGAAAAAACATCCTGAGTCTATTATAAAAGCTATTACAATAATCTTAAGAAATAACATTACGGGTATAAACATAAAGCCAATCCATTCCCATTTTTTATTCAATTCTAATACTTCATAAAGCTGAACATTTGACACTTGGTCACCGAGGGAGTTAATTAACAAACCGTCAATATTTAAAATATTGTTACTTATAAAAACTAAAAAAAGAACAAATAAGGAAAGACAAAAAAAATATAATTGATTTTTGCTGGTTTTGATATTCGACATTAGGAAATTATTAACTATTCAAAAAAACTTACATTCCTGAGTTATGTTTTAAAACTCCCTACAATACCTGTATATATAAAAGTAGGCTGTCTTGACTTTTCGGACAACCTACTTTTTTACATTCATCTTTTAACTTTAAGATAATTTTGCTTATTGATATACAGACTGTAAACTGGATAAATCAAAAAAAGAACAGACAAGAAAGAATAATAGTAATTTTTTGTAGTTATTGAAAAATAAAACAAGATTGGAATAATAAAGATTGCCATAAATAAGTAAACATTTGAAATTGAATTATATACAAAAAAACTCTTGTCATCCGCATTTGTAACAATTTTTTTTGAAGTTCTAGTGTCAATTTCAAATTGTAAAACATCTCCTTCAGATATCTCTATTACCTTTTTTTCTCCAGACCTTATTTTTCCAAATTCTTTATTATTAATGATAATAGAATAGTTACGAAGTATATCTGTGTACTGGCGCTTTCTTTCTATAATTAATTCCATTTTTATCACTTTTTAAAACTATTAACTATTCAAGTAAAAAATCCGAAGGCTCTAGCATCGGAGCTGATGCTTGGGCCATAATAGCACAACCAACCATTCCACCAATAGCGCCAAAAACCCAACCACCAAGTAAACCGGGACCAGCACCAACACCACCTCCCGCAAGACCAACTAAAAATCCAGTTGTTGCTCCTGAAGCGGCAGTACCTAGAACACACTTTTCGTAATCATTAAATCTCTGACCTCCACTTAATTTTTCCATTTGATTTAATTCCAATGTTTTCATAAAAATATAAATTTTAATTTTTACACCTACTCTGTTTTTAGGATTTTCGGTAAACTCCCTATGTATTTTACAAATCAACGATTTTTTTAAACATATTTATTGTG
>TARA_R110002049_G_scaffold93821_5_pt1 | contig 17096 bp, 16 predicted proteins | sample TARA_R110002049 | Tara Oceans TARA_R110002049 (sample SAMEA4396941) | marine metagenome | biome: Polar Biome; feature: [SRF] surface water layer (ENVO:00010504); material: water (ENVO:00002006), including particulate matter (ENVO:01000060) such as... | depth 5 m | reverse complement strand
AATACATCAAAAACTACAGGCAGATAAAAAAATATTATCCATATACTTTACTGCAGGCTACCCTACTTTGAACGATACCGTTAAGATCATTCAAGACCTTGAAAAAAACGGGGTAGATCTAATAGAAATTGGATTGCCTTTCAGCGACCCATTAGCAGATGGCCCCACCATACAGGCTAGTTCTACCAAAGCCTTGAAGAACGGAATGACCACAGCGCTATTGTTTCAGCAATTGAAAGATATTCGGAAATCGGTTTCCATACCCCTGATCTTAATGGGTTATTTTAATCCGGTATTACAATACGGAGTAGAGGATTTTTGCAAAAAATGTCAGGAAGTTGGAATAGACGGACTTATTTTACCTGATCTACCATTGGATGTTTATCAGGAAAACTATGAAGCCATATTTAAAAAATATGGCCTTGTGAATGTTTTCTTGATTACTCCACAAACCAGTGATGCACGCATTCAACAAATCGATGCTGCCTCGGACGGTTTCATATATATGGTTAGTTCTGCAAGCGTTACAGGTTCCCAGGATGGTTTTGGGAATAATCAGGAAACTTACTTTCAGCGTATTGCTGCAATGAACTTGAAAAACCCACAGGTGGTTGGCTTTGGGATCAGTAATTCTGAAACCTTTCAACAGGCGACCAAACAAGCCAAGGGCGCCATTATTGGTTCTGCCTTTATAAAATTTTTGACACAAAATGGGGTAGATAAAATTGGGGATTTTGTAAAGACAATTCGAAAATAGGCTAATGGAAATATTAAATAATTGGAAAATAATTTTGCTTTTGTGCCTTAGCCTTGGCTTGGCGCCTTATTTCCCTGAACCACATATCCTAGGTAAATTAAAATGGATATTGGGAGGGGCTACCGGAATGAAACCTATGGACTGGTTTGATGTGGTACTGCATGGATTTCCGTTTGTTTTATTAATTAGAATATTGATCCTGAAAGTTCTGAAAAAGTAAATTGCCGAGTGCCTATCTAAGTCATATTTGGATTCCTGTCTGCGCAGGAAAGATATTCAACATATATACCCATAGCACTAGTCTAAAAGAATTCTTTATACTGCAAAACCCTAAAATCGAAAGTATTGAATTCAGGGTTTTTATCTTTCATTCTTTTATAGGCTTCCAAGCTTCCCACAGCCCTATTTGCAGCACCTGAAGGTGCAGTCAAGGATACTGTTTTTATAATTCTCTCTTTATTAATTGAGGTCTTTTCAGAGGAGCTCAATGATTTTGTTTCCTTTATCCCAGGTAACATAAATTGGTGAATGCGTGGCACCTCACTGGAAATCAATTCCAGTGTCGCACCCTGTTCCTTTAAATATCTTCTAAAAAAATATTCAGGCCCATTTTTACTATTGCCACCAGTAAACAAAAGGGTTTCCACATTGACAGACTGTTGAAGGTAAGCAAACAGGTCTCTCAAAACTATCTTCTCCATACCTAGATCTGAGGCATCGATCTTGGTACGTTCTGCACTTTTCACTATATCACAAATACCGATTTTTCGTTCTCTTAAAAAATCCATACGTTGCTGAATGGCCTTGTAAGTAGTTTCAAAATCCAAATCCAAGCCAAATATACGATCTAAAATAGGCCACAATTGACCATCCCGGCTACCATAGCAAAAATCAACATCTCCTTCCTTTAAATCACCTGTGGTAAACCTTGGCGGCGGCAAGGTTCCTACAATTAGTTTTGTAGCCTCCTCAAATAAAAAAGGTTCATATGGATGGGTGTGAACAAACATTGGGATGGACTTAAGGTATTACACTATACTTTTTAACTAACAAAGGTATAGGCTTAAACAAAGGAATTGCAGGGAATTTCCAAAAAAAAAAATGAATTATCCCTGCAACTATAACATAATACATGCAGCGCTATGCCCTTATTTTAAGACCAATACCAAATCCTCGGAATTTACCAAAGACCCACCTTGCAACAGAACCCTATCCACTATACCCTCTTCCGTGGCCGTAACCGTGGTTTCCATTTTCATGGCCTCAATTACAAACAAGGGCTGGTTCTTTTTTACTTCTTGATTTTTCTTTACCAAAACATTGGATAACAAACCTTGCAATGGAGCACCAACCTCCTTGGGATTGGAAGTATCCACTTTTACATTTTCAACCTTATCTACCTTAACCGATTTATCCTTAATAATTACATTTCGCAACTGTCCGTTTAACTTAAAGTAAATACTAACATTACCGGCATCGTCAGGTTCTCCTCTGAGCATAAGGGAAACCAGAATATTTTTGCCCCTGTCCAATTCTACAATGATCTCCTCCCCAATTTCCATCCCATAAAAGAAATTCTTGGTAGGGATATTCATAACATTGCCATACTTCACATGGTGATTATAGGCATCAGTAAAAACTTTTGGATATAATTTATAGGATAAGAAATCGGTAATAAGCAATTCACGCCCCATTCCCGAACTAAATTTTCTTTGGAAGGCATTAAATTCCTTATCAAAATCTATTGGTTCCAAATGGGCGTTAGGTCTATCTGTAAAAGGTTTTTCATCCTTTAAAACAATTTTCTGCAACATAGCTGGGAAACCACCAACCGGCTGCCCCAAATCCCCTTTAAAGAAACCTATAACGGATTGAGGAAAAGAAATGGTATCCCCTCTTTCCAGAACATCTTCTACCGTAAGTCCGTTACTGATCATATACTGTGCCATATCCCCGACCACTTTGGAACTAGGGGTTACCTTAACAATATCGCCGAAAAGTTTATTTACCTCACCGTACATTTTAGTGACCTCAGGAAATTTATCCTCCAATCCCAAAGCTATGGCCTGCCCTTTTAAATTGGAATACTGTCCACCTGGAATTTCATGTTTGTATACCTCCCCTGTACCCGACTTCAAGCCCGACTCAAAAGTGTAGTAGTAATTGCGGACCGTTTCCCAATAATTGGAATATTCCGCCAATTTATCGGTATTAAGATTGTTCTCACGTTCGTTAAAACGCAACATCTCCACTACAGAATTGAAATTCGGTTGGGAAGTAAGCCCTGACAATCCGCCCAAGGCTACGTCCACAACATCCACACCGGCCTCAATAGCCTTAAGATACATAGCTGCCTGCGTAGATGAGGTGTCATGGGTATGAAGATGTATAGGAATATTGATTTCTGATTTTAAAGCGGAAATTAATTCGTAAGCGGCGTAGGGTTTCAGCAATCCTGCCATATCCTTCACCCCCAATATATGTGCCCCGGCATTTTCGATGTCTTTGGCCAATTGCACATAATATTTTAGATCGTACTTGGTTTTTGATGGATCTAAAATATCTCCGGTATAGCAAATTGACCCTTCGGCCAAACCACCTGTTTTGGTACGTACATAATCTATACATGGCCCCATGGATTTCATCCAGTTGAGCGAATCAAAAATTCGAAATACATCCACTCCTGACTTATAGGATTCCTCAACAAACCTTTCTATCAAATTGTCTGGATAGGCGGTATAACCAACCCCGTTGGAACCTCTTATTAGCATTTGCAGTAGTATATTCGGCATGGCTTTGCGCAACAACTCCAAACGCTCCCAGGGGTTTTCTTGTAAAAATCTAAGACAGACATCAAAGGTGGCCCCTCCCCAAACTTCCAAACTAAAAATTTCAGGATGGTTCTTGGCATAACCCTCGGCAACTTTTAACATATCTATTGTTCTCATGCGGGTCGCCAGCAAACTTTGGTGGGCGTCCCGCATGGTAGTATCAGTAAAATGAACCTTTTTCTCCTTCATCAACCATTGGGAAAATTGTTCCGGACCTAACTCGGTTAGAAGGTCCTTGGTTCCCTTTGTATAAGCTTCGGTTTTTGAAAACGAAGGCACTATGGGTTTGGAAAATATATGGTCCTTATCCAATTTCTTAACATCGGGATTACCGTTTACAATAGTTTCCCCTAAAAACTCTACTAATTTATTGGCCCGGTTTCTAGGTTCCACAAATTTGAATAATTCAGGTTCATTCTTTATGAAGTTTACGGTAACCTTGCCTTCCCTAAAAGTGGGATGTTTTAGAATATTGTCGAGGAAAGCCATATTGGTCTTAACCCCTCTGATACGAAATTCTGCCAAGGCCCTGCGCATTTTTCTACAGGAGCCATCCAAAGTTCTGCTAATAGCCGATACCTTGACCAACATGGAATCGAAAAAGGGTGAAATGGCAACACCTTGATAAATACTGCCGGCATCTAACCTAATTCCCAATCCAGATGCACTTCTATAGGTCGTGACAACGCCATAATCCGGTTTAAAATCATTTCCGGGGTCCTCTGTGGTTATCCTACATTGTAACGCATATCCCGTAACCACTACAGAGGCTTGATCCTGTATTTTAATTTGCTTGTCGGATAATTTATAGCCACCTGCAATAAACAGTTGGGCCTTGACCAAATCAATATTCGTGATCATTTCGGTCACGGTATGCTCTACCTGTATCCTAGGGTTTACTTCTATGAAATAGATACTGCCATCATCATCAACCAAAAATTCTACCGTACCAATATTATTATAGTCCACGGCTCGGCATATATCAATGGCATATTTGTATAGATTATCCTTGGTCTCCTGGGGTAGCCCAATGGAAGGAGCAAATTCGATTACCTTTTGATAACGCCGTTGAACAGAACAATCCCGCTCAAATAAATGTACAATATTACCATGGGTATCGGCAACGATCTGAATTTCTATATGCTTTGGGTTTTCCACAAATTTCTCTAGAAAAACCGTGTCATCGCCAAAAGCGTTCAGGGACTCCCTTCTTGCCTCGGGGAATCCTTTTTTAAGCTCATCCTCGGTTCTTATAACCCGCATTCCACGTCCACCTCCACCAGAGGCCGCTTTTAGCATTAACGGATAACCTATAACCTTGGCTTCGGATAATGCTATATCAATGTTGGTCAAATCCTTATCACTACTTCTAATAATGGGAACATTGTTAGCCACAGCAACCTCCTTAGCCGTAATCTTATCGCCTAAGGCCTTTAATACCGAAACCTTTGGACCTACGAAAATAATGCCGTTATCCTCACACTTTTGGGCGAATTTAGCATTTTCGGACAAGAAGCCATATCCTGGATGTATGGCATCCACATTATTGTCCTTTGCAATTTTGATCAGGGCATCAATATCCAAATAGGGTTTTAGTGGCTCATTGTCCTCCCCAATCTGATAACTTTCATCTGCCTTGTAACGGTGCAGGGAATAACGGTCCTCGTAGGTATACACTCCCACAGTTTTAAGTCCTATCTCCACACATGCCCGAAAAATACGTATAGCTATCTCTCCCCTATTTGCTACTAATACCTTTTTAATTTTCAACCTTTAAAATTTTAGAATTGCTCAATTCACCATCATCCTTCAATTCTACAAACTTAGCATATTAGGGCAAGGTCGCCAATATGTTAAAAGTATATCTTTTAAAAAATTTGTTACAAATAAAAATTAGGGATAAAAAAGTAGTTTATTCCAAACTTGATATTGAGCTATTTATGTTCTAACTTTAAAGAAGTTAAAATATACAGACTCATGGGAAAAGGTGATAAGAAATCGAAAAGAGGTAAAATTGTTAACGGTACTTGGGGTACTAGGCGTAAAAGAAAGATTAAAAAAAGACCCACTATAGAAGAAAAGATAAACCCTAACAAAAAAAAATAAGGGAAAGCCTTTAATTCCAACTAATCAACCATAAAATTCAAAATAATATTCCCCTCGGCGGAGATGCTTAGTGCATAGGTATAGAACCCATTTTCCAGTGGTGTTTCACCAACAAAATCTATAGGCTGCAAAACGTAATTCCCGTCGCCAGCCGTTATACTAATGTAAGCATATTCATAGGCCATTTCATATGCCAAATAACCCGAATATTCATTGGGGCCTATATTCTCGTGAAGCATTTCGCCACCTCCTACTTGCACCACATCATAGTTGATACTGCTTTCATTTTTTATTCTAATATGGACCATATCCAGGTTGTCATCCCGATCGGAACAACCAACAAAAATAACAGCAACCAAAACCAAAAAAGCGAATCGTTTCATTTTAATCTCAATTAAGAAGGGCTTACTTGAAAATAACGCTTTTTTTTCAAAAATATTCTATCGTACAAAAACTGGCTGATTTTCCTTTATGGTATGTTGTTTACTATACGTATATCCATCCAAATTAAAGCCCTTTACATCCTCTAATGTCTTAGCTTCGCTATCCAAAATATAACGCACCATGGTTCCTCTGGCTTTCTTCGCGAAAAAACTTATTATCTTTAAATTATCATTTTTCCAATCCTTAAATACTGGAGTAATTACCGGTACCTTAAGATACTTTTCATCTACCGCACTAAAATATTCATTGCTGGCCAGATTAACGAACAACTCATCATCCTTCAATTCAGAATTTAGATGATCTGTAATCTGTTTTTTCCAAAATTCGTATAGATTCTTTTTGCGTCCTATCTTCAATTGAGTCCCCATTTCCAATCGATAGGGCTGCATAAGGTCCAAGGGTTTTAAAACACCGTACAAACCTGATAATATGCGCAGATTTTCTTGAAGTAAATCCAGTTTTTCGGTCGCAATGGTATATGCATCAAGACCTTGGTACACATCCCCATTGAAAGCATAAATGGCCGGCCTGGCATTTTCCACAGTGAAGGGTACTGAAAACTGCTGGTTCCTTTCCCAATTAAGTTCTGCTAGATTGGCCGAAATACCCATTAATTTTGACAGCGCCTTGGGATTTTTTTTTGCCAAAACCTTGTTCAACTGTTCCGCCTCCTTTAAAAAATAGGGCTGGGAAAATTCCTTGGTGGGCAGTTTGCTTTCAAAATCCAATGATTTTGCAGGTGATATCACTATTTTCATGCTTGGGTCTTATTAAGAATGGAATCAAAAATAATAGCTGAACATTAAATAACCTAGGCCTTTAAAGTCTTGTTTTCAATATAGCTATAAATGAAACCTATTCTGCTTGACTGTGCTTGGCATATTGCTTCCATTTTTCGATACAATTGGCCATGTCCTCTGGAATTTCAGAATCGAACCTCATAAATTTTCCTGAAACAGGATGTACAAAACCCAAGGTCTTTGCATGTAGGGCCTGTCTAGGTAAAATTTTAAAGGCGTTATCTACAAATTGCTTGTATTTTGTAAAAGTGGTCCCCTTTAGTACTTTTTCACCTCCATATCGCTCATCATTAAATAGCGTATGGCCAATATGTTTTAAGTGCACTCTAATCTGGTGCGTTCTTCCTGTTTCCAAGGTGCAAGCAAGCATAGTTACATAGCCTAGGCGCTCCAAAACCCTATAATGGGTTACTGCCTCCTTGCCCTGTTCCCCTTCCGGGAAAACCTGCATCTGCAATCTGTTTTTAGGATTTCGGCCTATGTGTCCTTCTATAGTTCCTGTATCTTCCTCCACATTTCCCCAGACTAGGGCAATATATTCACGTTCACTGGTTTTATCGAAAAACTGTTTGGCCAAATGCGTCATGGCGGCTTCGGTCTTGGCTACCACCAGGAGACCGGAAGTATCCTTATCTATTCTATGGACAAGACCAGGGCGTTCGTCACTATTTTTTGGCAAATTGGCAACATGGTAGATCAAGGCATTGATCAAGGTTCCTGAGTAGTTTCCATGTCCGGGATGCACCACCATTCCGGCCGGCTTGTTCACCACCAATAGCACATCATCCTCATAGACGATATCCAAGGGGATGTTCTCCGGGGTCAATAAATTTTCATGTGGGGGATGTGCAAACATGACCCGTATATGATCACCCGCCTTAACCTTGTAATTTTGTTTAACGGTAGCCCCGTTCACCCAAACATTACCATCTTTTGCGGCCTGCTGGATTTTATTTCGCGTAGCGTTCTCAATGAAATTCATTAAAAACTTATCGATCCTTAATGGGTCTTGTCCTTTAGAAGCTGTAAAACTATGATGCTCAAAAAGTTCCTCCTCATTTAATTCAAACTCCTCCTGTGATTCCATAATTATTCAGACTCTGCCTTAACTTCTGCTCTTGGGGTAATATTACCATTGCCGCAAATCAATTCAATTTTGGACGTTTTGGGCAACTTGTCACCTGGGACGATATATTTTCCTTTATACTTTATGTTATACACCATATCCTTGCCCAATTCGTCCACATAAGTTACACGTTCCACCTCCAAACCAACGGCTTTGAGCATAGAACTTGCATTCCTTTGGGTTACCTGAATAATATTGGGAATAGTGACTTTTTTATATCCAGACGGATTAACGGTAATATAGATTTTCCTGTTCTCCTTAACCTTACTTCCCGAGCGAGGTGTCTGATCTATGATCGAAAACCTGGGATAGGACGAATTATAATTGGCAGAATCCAATACTTCGTAACGCAATTTTGATTTATCGATTAGTGATCTCATTTCCGAAACGGATAATTTGGATAAATCAGGGACTTCAACAAACTTACCATGATTTGTAGTACTCTTCAGCCACTGCATGCCAACGACCACCAACAGAATGGAAACAACCAACGCGAGCACCAATTGAATCAAAAAAGATTTACTCCTTAAAAAATTAAAAAAATTTCGCATAGTATATTTTCTTGTGTCGCAAAGATAGAAAACCGAACGCTTTTTCTTTACTTTGAATGCATGATATTTGATTATTGATTTTGGCGGGCAGATTACTTTAAAAATATACCTTAAAAACAAGGGCTATTCTAAAAACAAACTTGCCAACCAATTCCTTAAATAACGTTATAAATGTCCATGTATTAAAATTTAGATCTAAAGGATGAAAAAAAATATTGCTATTATAATGGGAGGCTACTCTAGCGAGTATAAGATTTCTTTAATAAGCGGAGGTGTAGTGCACGATTATCTGGACAAGGATAAATTTAACGCCTTCAAAATCCATATTTTCAAAGACAAATGGGTCTATGTGGACAAGGACCAAAAGGAGTTCGTTGTAAATAGGCATGATTTCACAGTACCTCTGGGCACCGAAGATTTAAAATTTGATTGCGTATTCAACGCCATACATGGCTCTCCCGGGGAGGATGGCCTAATGCAGGCCTATTTCCAACTTATTGGAATTCCACAAACAGCCTGCGATTATTACCAAGCTGCACTGACCTTCAACAAACGCGACCTCTTAAGCGTATTAAAACCGTACGGGATAAAATCCGCCCCTTCATACTATATGAATTTGGGCGACCCCATTAACGAAGACCAAATTATAGAAAAAGTAGGATTGCCCTGTTTTGTAAAGGCGAATAAAGCGGGTAGCAGCTTCGGTATTTCCAAAGTATACAAAAAAGAGGATTTATTAAAGGCTATTGATAATGCTTTTCTAGAAGACAATGAAATACTTATAGAATCTTTTTTAAATGGAACCGAAGTTTCAGTGGGTGTCATCAAATACAAGGGCGAGACCAAAGTACTGCCCATCACTGAAATAGTATCGGAGAACGATTTTTTTGATTATGAAGCCAAATACGAAGGCAAATCGCAAGAAATAACTCCGGCAAGAATTACCAAAGAGCAAGAGGAAAAAGTGACCAAAATTGCAAAAAAAGCTTATGAAGTTTTAAAAATGAAAGGATTTTCAAGAAGTGAATTCATTTTTGTAAATGATGAACCATTTATGCTGGAAATGAATACCACACCGGGACTTACCACCGAAAGCATTTTGCCTCAACAGGCAAAAGTGGCAGGTATTTCCCTTTCAGAACTCTTTGAAAGTGCCATTTGGGAAGTTTTGGGAGAAATTAAGTAAATTTAAATATCATACCCCTACCAAACAATTTGGGTATTTATAATTAACGGACTTTTCCTAATGCTATTTTAACAGCCGGAGAAGTACAACTTTAATCGTGTAACCATGAAGAAAAGACGTGCCATATTTCCGGGTTCTTTTGATCCTTTGACCCTAGGACATTATGATATTATTAAAAGGGGCATCACCCTTTTTGACGAACTTATCATAGCCATAGGTGTAAATACCGATAAAAAATATATGTTCACCTTAGAGGAGCGCAAAAAATTCATTACAGAAGCCTTTGAGGACGAACCTCAAATCACCGTTCTTACCTACCACGGACTTACCGTTGATTTTTGCAAAAAAGTCAATGCTGGTTTTATTCTAAGAGGTCTTAGGAATCCTGGGGATTTCGAGTTTGAAAAGGCTATAGCCCATACCAACCGAAAGCTTTCCGAAATAGAGACCGTTTTCCTACTTACCTCTTCCGGTAAATCGTATATTAGTTCTTCCATTGTAAGGGATGTAATAAGGAATGGTGGCGACTACTCCGGTTTGGTACCGGATTCTGTAAGGGTAAAACAAACCCCTTGAGATAATCTCCAAGGTACAACCTTTCTTTGTCGTAATTAGTTGTAATAAGTAGATAGTTCCATAGGACAAATAACTGGAATCCACAAGAGGACCAAAGTAATGAAGAAAACCAAAAAATGATGGAAAAATCCTTCATTTTAACGTTACACCACTATTTCTGTCCAATTCACAACAATCTATTTATAAGTTTAAATAATCATACTACTATTGTAAGAAAATGCGACAGATGATTATGAAGACCCCCATCGTATCTAACCAGTTCCTGATAAAACAGTTGCCAAAAGCAACTGCTTTTATAGATAGGGAATTCAAGGTTGTTTTCGCTTCCGACAAGTGGGTTGAAGAATTTAATTTTCAGGGCAAGGACTATATCGGAAAATCAATACATGAATTGTTCAATAAAGTTAGCTCCAGTTGGACCGATAAATTATTGGCATGCTTCGAAGGCAAATTTACCGAGGCTGACAGAGATGTATTCTTGGATAAAAGCTCCAAAGAAAAATGGTGCGAGTGGATAAACATTCCATGGTACGATGAGCATGAAAACATTATTGGGGCGATCATACAATCCGAAGACGTAACGGATAGCGTTAAAAATGAACTAAAAATAGAAAAACTCGAATTCCTCCAAAAAGAAACCAGTGAGCACGGAAAAATTGGGAATTGGGAATACCATAAACTTCAAGACAAGTTTATATGCTCCAAGATGATAAGACGCATTGTAGAGGTCGATGATGATTATCAAATAGACATAGAGAGCTCCATTAATTTTTACAAGGCAGGCTATAGTAGAAATACCATTTCCATGGCGATTTTTTCAGCCAAAGAAAAAAGAACCTCTTGGAACGAAAAATTACAGATCGTTACTGCCAAAGGCAACGAAAAATGGGTAAATGTTTCAGGAAAACCTTTATATAAGAATGGTGAATATGTAGGACTCATAGGAATCGTACAGGACATAACAGACTTTGTAGCGAAAGAGCAAAAGACCAAGGACAATGAGCACCTATTAAAAACCTTGATCAACAACCTGCCATTACAGATTTATATTAAGGATATCCAATCCAAAAAAATATTGGCCAATAAATATGAATTGCAATCTTTGGGACTGGCAAATGAGAACGACATTATAGGCAAGGATGATTTTGACCTATATGACAAGGCTACCGCCCAAAAATTTAGGGATGAGGACGTAGAAGTGATGATTTCCCAAAACTCCATGTTGAACAAAGAACTTACACGTACCAACCCGGATGGTACCGTTTCAACCTTTCTATCCTCCAAGATACCTTTGAAGGGAGAAAATGGCGAAGTTACTGGCATTGTGGGTATAACCATGGATATTTCGGAGCAAAAACAAAAGGAAAAGGAACTAAAAGGTCTAATTTCCGTAACTTCCTCACAAAATAAGAAACTAATAAATTTCGCCCATATTATCTCCCATAACTTAAGGTCACATTCCGCCAATTTTGCAATGTTATTGGATTTTCTGGCTACCGAGAAAGATGAAATGGAAAAATCAAGAATCATGGAAATGCTTACGGATTCTTCAAAGAACCTAATGGCCACCCTTCATAATTTAAATGATATTGTGGCCATTAATACAGAATCCAACGTAATCAAGAAAGAAGTAGACGTAAATAAAAAAGTAAACGGCGTATTAAAAAAGCTTAAAGCCCAGCTAGATAAAAATAAGGCTACGGTCATAAGTGAAATATCCGATGACGTTAAAATAAATGTAGTGCCCATATATCTGCAAAACATTTTGACAAATTTAATAAGCAATGCTTTAAAATATAAGAGACCAGGTGTTGACCCAATTATAAAATTGAGCTTAAATTATGTTCAAAATTATACTGTAATAAGTATAGAGGATAACGGAATGGGGTTGGACTTAAAAAAATATGGAAACAAGTTATTCGGAATGTACAAAACCTTTCACGGCAATGCAGATGCCAAAGGATTGGGACTATACATTGCCAAAAATCAAATAGAAGCCATGCAGGGCAAAATAAGTGCCACAAGTCAGGTTGGAGTTGGAAGCACATTTAATGTATACTTTAATGAAAAAAATTAATACAATTTTCATTGTAGATGATGATACCATAACTGTTTATGGAATTAAGAAATTGCTAACTTCCGTTGCCAATTGCGAGGCCATTTATGAATTCAAGAATGGACAATTGGCTATCGACCGGATAAAGAAAATGGTTATTGAGAAATCGGAACTTCCTGATTTAATTTTTTTGGACATTAACATGCCTGTCATGGACGGATGGGAATTTTTAGAAGAGTTTATAAAATTGCCTATAAGGAAAACCGTCATCATAAATATTGTGACCTCCTCTATTGACCAATTTGACATGGATAAGGCGGAAAACTTTAAGTCGTTAACACACCACCCCATCATATATAACAGCAAACCAATTCGAAAATCCGAAATTGAAGAAATTACCACTACCATTGCTGTTTAATACCCAAGTTTTTAGCTAACTTTGAGTTTTTGAAAAATAATATGGACTTACTTCAGCACGATGTAATCCAAGCACACCCTAATTCTTCAATAAACGCCAAAGCAGGTTTTTTTGAGTTTTAAACGAAAATTATAATGTAGTATGAAACTTCTGCTCAGACTATTTGTATTGCTCTGTCTTATTTCTTGCGAGACCAAAAAAGAAAGAAAAATAGAAAACATTCAGACTGTTTTTGAGCGCAGCAATGGAGAAGAAACGGCAACTTATCTACAAATTATCGACTTCTACCTTCAACTTGCCAAAGAATTTCCGGAAATAAATATTCAGATCATAGGCAACACCGATAGCGGTAACCCCTTACATATGGTTACCTTCAATCCAGATGCCGACTTTAATTTTCAAAAAATTGGAAAGGATAAGAGTATCCTGTTCATAAATAACGGCATACATCCAGGAGAAAGCGATGGCATAGATGCAACAATGTTATTATTTAGGGATTTGGCAATGAAAACTATAGACTCTCCAAAAAATACGGTAGTAGTCACTATACCCGTATATAATGTTGGAGGGGCGTTAAACAGGACCTCTACTTCCAGGGTTAACCAAAATGGGCCTAAAGCCTATGGATTTAGGGGCAACGCAAAAAACTATGACCTTAACCGGGATTTTATAAAATCGGATACTAAAAACGCCCACACTTTTGCCAAAATTTTTCATATCGTAAAACCAGACATCTTCATTGACAATCATGTTAGCAATGGAGCGGATTACCAATACACACTTACCCATTTATTTACACAGCACAATAAACTTGGTGGGGAATTGGGCAATTACCTACATAAAGAGATGATGCCAGCATTGGAAAATTCATTGACCGATTCTGGCTGGGACATAAGTCCCTATGTAAATGTATTTAATCGTGTACCCGAAAAGGGGTTCTCCCAATTTATGGACTACCCACGGTATTCAACCGGATATACCACCCTGTGGAATACTTTAGGTTTAATGATTGAAACGCATATGCTAAAACCCTATAAACAAAGGGTAGAAGGCGTATACGCTTTAATGACAAAAATCTTGGACTTATCAGAGAATGATTACCAAAAGATCAAAGATTTAAGGGAAAATGCCTTTGAAGTATACCTAGAGAAACAAAACTACACGCTACAATGGGCCATTGACACCACTCGAAGTACTGTTTTGGAGTTTAAGGGGTACGAAGCCGATGAATTTAATAGCGAAATAACGGGTTTGCCTAGACTAAAATATGATAGGAACAGACCATTTGTAAAAGAAGTGGATTATCAAAATTACTATATTCCAGTTCTAGAGGTGGAAATTCCCAAAGCATATGTGATAAGAAAAGGCTATGACAAAATAATAGATCTATTGACCGTCAACCAAATCAGCTTCAAAACCTTAAAAGAAAATACTTCATTTTCCGTAGAGTCTTACAAAATAGATAGTTTTAGCACTTTTCAAAACTCCTTTGAAGGCCATTACCCACATTACAACACCAAGGTGCTGCGCACAAATGAAAAGGTGGATTTCACTGTAGGCGACATTCTGGTCCCTACGAATCAAAAGGGGTTACGCTATATCATGGAGACCTTGGAGCCCGAAGCTACCGACTCTTTCTTTAATTGGAATTTCTTCGACGCTATCCTCCAACAAAAAGAGGGCTTTTCTCCATATGTCTTTGAAGATCTTGCCTTGGAAATCCTGAACGGGAACAAGGAGATTAAAAACCAATTCGACCTGAAAAAAGAAATCGACAGCACTTTTGCAGGCGATTGGTATGCCCAATTGGATTGGATCTATAAACGGTCCCAATACTACGAACCGGAACATATGCAATATCCCATTTATAGAATCCTAAAGGATTGATCCTTAATCTTCGAATAGAATTTTGATATTGGCGTAAGAATTTTCCAAGGCTTTTTTTATCTTTTCCGGACCTTTCCATTTTACTTTTTCTATTCCTTCACTGGCCTCGCCCACCAAGGCCCCTTTATAGTTTGTTTTCATGGCAAACCAATGAACTTCCTTCAATTTATAACTTCCGTTCCTCTTAAACAGGTGATAGGTGGTCCTTAGAAAATTTTCTATTTTCAAGCCCTCTACCCCGGTTTCCTCCTGAACTTCGCGCAGCGCACATTCCTCAATAGACTCGCCTTTATCCAATTTTCCTTTTGGCAGGTCCCACTTATCGTTACGGTAAATAAAAAGCACCTTCCCCTCTTTATTGGTCACTACCCCTCCAGCTGCAACCACTAATGGAATTTTCTTAGAAAATTTCTTTAATATCTCCTCATGGTTAGGGTGATAAATAAAAGCTTCATTAAGTTTCTTGCTGGCCAAAGAGTCAATTGCCTCATTAATGGCGGCCCCGTTCAACAAGAAATATTTATTATTTGCCGTATCCGATAATTTATTTGTTAAAATCAGAGGTGACTCATTAACAAAAACTTTATACATTTGCGTCATGGTTTTAGATAAAGACACTGCCAAAAAAACTGCAGAGCTTCTGCTACAAATTAATGCAATAAAGTTGAAACCTGAAAATCCATTTACATGGGCATCAGGATGGAAATCTCCAATTTATTGCGATAATAGGATAATCCTCTCATACCCAAGCATTAGGAATTATGTTCGTGAGCAAATGGGAAAGCAGGTTGAAAGGCTGTATGGCAAGCCAGATGTGATAGCAGGAGTAGCCACAGGAGCTATTGGCATAGGCATGTTGGTTGCCGAATATTTGGGGCTTCCATTTATTTATGTTCGCCCGGAAGCCAAATCCCACGGCCGCCAAAACCAAATAGAAGGGAACTTGGAGCCCAATCAGAGCGTGGTTGTCATAGAAGACTTGATCAGTACAGGTAAAAGCAGCCTTAATGCCGTAGAGGCATTAAAAAACAGTGGTGCAAATGTAAAGGGGATGCTCGCTATTTTTACCTACGGATTTGATGTGGCCAATGATAATTTTGAAAAGTACGGTTTGGACCTTCATACATTAAGCGATTATGATTTCTTAATCCAACAGGCCTCCGACACAAACTATATAAAAGAGAATCAATTAAAAACTTTACTAGAGTGGAAAAGTAACCCCTCTACCTGGCAATCATAAATTATGTACTTAGAAACACCTAAAAAAAAAGTAAATAAAAGTAGTAAGGAAGTTTTTGCTTTTCTTAACGACGTGAAGAATTTTGAGACTTTGATGCCTAAAAACATTAGTAAGTTCGAGGTAATCAATGAGAATCGGTTTTTGTTTGCCCTTACCGGAATGCCCGAAATTGTGCTTCAAAAGAAAGACCAAACACCTCATACCCAATTAACTTTTGGTGCGGCAAGTGATAAATTACCCTTTACCTTGACTGCCGATATTGTGGCAATAAGCGATGGTGAGAGCGAAGTAACACTAAGTTTTGATGGCGAATTCAACGCCATGATGGCCATGATGATTAAATCGCCCATCAACAATTTCATTGGAACACTGTCCGATAATCTTTCCAATTTATAATTTGAACCCCAAATTTTTGGAGCTAGTACAAAAGTCTGACCTCTTTTAGATTGAATTCTTTTTGAATATTGTCTTCCATTAAAATTTTTAGTTGGCCCCCGCTGGAAACCCCCTTTATAAAGCCCATGAACATTTCATTATTGTGATCTGTAAAAGTGGAGGGCTTGTCTTTTCTAAAAAGCCTTGCCTCATATTGCTCAAAGAGACGCTTATACTCCTCCTCCCTACTTTTCCCAATTAGGCTTTTAAGGTTTGCAACAATATTGTGCAGTAGCTCCTCTAAATTGAATGAGGACCCCAATAATAGTTTTAAGGAGGATACATTGGGGAGGTTATTGAACGTTAATTGGTTCACATTTAAACCAATTCCGATAATTGATGCCTGAATATGCTGCCCAGACAAAATATTTTCAATGAGAATCCCACAAATTTTGTTATGTCCTGACATTATGTCGTTAGGCCATTTAATCTTTAAATCAGGTACATGAAGTTGGGATAATGTTTCGTAAATTGCAAGAGAAACGTAAATATTAAGGAGGAATTGATCCGAGACCTGTATGCCTTGGGATTTAACTAAAACGCTAAAAGTCAGGTTTTTACCAGGTTCAGAAAGCCAATTTGTCCCCATTTGCCCCCTACCCTTCAATTGGGTATGTGCCATAACCACCGTAAAATCCCCAAAATTATTATTGAACATCAAGTCCTTTAAATAGGCATTTGTA
>TARA_R110002049_G_scaffold118501_2_pt1 | contig 17096 bp, 11 predicted proteins | sample TARA_R110002049 | Tara Oceans TARA_R110002049 (sample SAMEA4396941) | marine metagenome | biome: Polar Biome; feature: [SRF] surface water layer (ENVO:00010504); material: water (ENVO:00002006), including particulate matter (ENVO:01000060) such as... | depth 5 m | reverse complement strand
CCTTCTTCAGCGATCTGACTCTTCAGCTGGCGCCGACCCACCTCAAGGTCTGTGACATCGATTCTCTGTTGCAAGCACGCATGTGGGACGCGGCTGACAGAGTGCGTCATATTCCGACTTGTCGCCTTTTGAATGCCGGTCATCGTTTTTCGAGAATGAGGACCCAATACGTCAACTGGGGGCAACGGCATACGGTCAGCGCTTGGCTGCCCCGACTGGCGCTGCTGCAGCTGCCGTTTGGCGTGTGCTTTGACGTCGGCTTTCGAGATTCGGCCACGGCGTCCTCCACCGACAACTTCGCCGATGGCGATGCCAAGTTCTCTGGCAAGGCGTCTGGTTGCCGGTCCAGCAGCGGCATGAGCACGGTCGATGCTAGCCACCTTTTCATTGCTTGCGTCGGACTCAGTACCCTGCAACGATTGCGGATCTATGCTATCTGAAGTTACCGAATTAACAGGATCTGTTTCGCTATTCAGCGCACGCACCGTTGAACATTCGTGAGTCGTCATACTCCGCCCAGCCTGAGACGCGGCGCTCAGTTCCTGCCGTGTATTCTCATTCTCATCCTTCTGTGCGCGTGTATCTTCGTCGTCCCTGCGCCGCGTCACACGTGCGAATTCGACGCCAGCCTTCATTTGGTCACCTAGGCCAACCAAGATTGCATCAACTACCGCATCGTATTCAGCGGGAATCTCCATCATCGCTTTATCAGTTTCGGCTTCCAGAATCGTCTGCCCCGCCTCGACCGTCGCTCCGACCTCAACCAAAACGGCGATTACTGTCGCTTCGACATTCGCGTCACCCAAATCTGGAATCGTCAATGTTTCGCTCATTTCGCTGTGTCCGCCTTATGCAACTGCTGGGTCTAGTTTTTCGGGCGAAATTTCAACAGTTGCAGATAGTTTTGATAGTATGCGATCCGTTATTTGTTCGTGACGATACAGCTCATACAACGCTGCTTGCACTATGTAAGCGGGACTTACTTCGAAATAATCACGCAGATCCTCCCGCGCTTCGCTCAGGCCATACCCATCAGTACCTAAAGCCGTATAACTTCGCGGCATCCATGGTGCAATGCTATTCGCCAACGATTTCATATAGTCTGTAACTGCGACAAAAACGCCGCTCTCCTCCGAAAATAGCTGCGACACGTACGATTGCCGTCGTTCACTGGTTGGGTGCAGACGATTCCAACGCTCTACCGCTATGGCGTCGCGGTAGAGTTCGACATAACTGGTCACGCTCCAAATGTTTGTCAAGAAACCCAGTGTTTCAAGCTGATCAGCCGCCGCCAATACTTGCTGCATAATCGCTCCGCTACCCAACAAATTAACAACTTTGCCGTTGTCGGAGTTCTCGTCGCTAGCGCGCCTAAAGCAATATGCGCCACGCAATACCCCGGCTTCGACCGAATCGACACCTTCTCCCACAATCGAAATCGGTGGCATCGGATAGTTTTCGTTGTAGACAGTCAGGTAGTAGAAAATCGCTTCCTGTTTCTCGTACATGCGAAAAATGCCGTCCCGCACTATTATTGCAAGCTCATAGGAAAATGCAGGATCGTAGCTTTTTACGTTCGGTACTGTGCTTCCAAGGATGTGTGAGTGACCATCCTGGTGCTGCAGACCTTCACCGTTGAGTGTTGTGCGCCCGGCCGTTCCGCCGATGAGAAAGCCTCGGCACATCATGTCACCACAGGACCAAATCATATCGCCGACACGCTGGAAACCGAATATCGAATAAAAGATGTAAAAAGGTATTGTCGGCACGCCATGAACTGCGTAAGCAGTACCAGCAGCAAGAAATGAGGCTATAGCACCAGTCTCGCAGATGCCCTCCTGGAGTATTTGACCGTCAATCGCCTCGTTGTATGGTGCCAGCGAGTCGGCGTCCACCGGTATGTAATTCTGTCCCTCAGCCGAATAGATGCCGGCGGCTCTAAATAGCGAGTCCATGCCGAAGGTGCGCGCCTCGTCCGGGACGATCGGCACAATATAACGCCCGATATCTTTGTGCTTAAGCAATCTCGCGATAATTCGTATCAGGGCTGTCGTTGATGAATTGGCTCTCTCGCCGGTGCCGTTCAATAACTCCTGAAAGAACGATATTGGTGGCGTCTGAAGGCTTTGGCAATCGACTATACGATCCGGCAAGAATCCACCTAGGCGGTCTCGATGCTCTTTCAAATAGCAAATCTCTGCGCTGTCATCGTCTGGACGGTACAGTTTCGCAGCCGCGGCAGCTGAATCGTTCAGAGGAATACCATATTCCCTTGCTCGCTCGATACGCTCTTCTGCGGTGAGGTTTTTCTTCTGGTGCGCCGTGTTTCGACCTTGGGACGTTGGTCCCATTCCATCACCTTTGACGGTCTTGACCAAAATAACTGTGGGTTTGCCGCTAGATCTCGTGGCACGATCAAATGCAGCAAATACTTTCTTCGGATCCTGGCCACCGCGCTTGATATGCTGGATTTCGTCATCAGAGAGCGCATTCATCATTCTTGCCAGGTCCGGATTTTCCTCAACCCAGTGTTCACGCTGAATATTGCCCGGCAAGACCGAAAAATATTGGTAGTCGCCGTCAACGGCGCTCTCCATTCGTTGACGTAAGATACCGTCGGAATCTTGAGCCAGTAATCCATCCCACCCTGAGCCCCAAATCACCTTTAGTACATTCCAGTCGGCGCCCAGAAAACTGCGCTCTAGCTCCTGAATTATCTTGCCATTTCCACGGACCGGACCATCAAGCCGCTGTAGATTACAGTTCACAATCAGAATCAGGTTATCGAGATTCTCACGTGCCGCGATGTTAATTGTACCCAACACCTCGGGTTCATCGGCCTCGCCGTCACCGATAAAGCACCAGACTTTGCCACCACTCTTTGGCTTCAACCCTCGGTTCTCCAAGTATTTAGCGAAACGCGCCTGATAAATTGCAGCGGGCGTCGACAATCCCATGGAAGCGTTCGCCATTTCCCAAAAATCCGGCATCAGACGCGGGTGAGGATAGGAGCTCAGACCACCGCCGGGCTGTAATTGTCGGCGGAAATTCTTTAGCTGAACATCGGTCAATCGGCCTTCCAAATACGCGCGCGCATAAATACCGGGAGCAGCGTGCGGCTGCATCATGACCATGTCACCTCCATAACCTTCGTCGCGTTTCCGAAAGAAATGGTTGAACCCGACTTCGAGCATAGTAGCTGTCGAACTGTAGGTAGCAATATGTCCCCCAACGCCGCTACCGGAATCCACTGCCTGCAAGACCATAGCCATCGCATTCCAACGAATAATATTTTCTATGCGCTTCTCCAGAACAACATCTCCTGGGTATGGAGGCTGAGCGTCGACGGGTATGGAATTGACATAGGGTGAGTTGATCGTGGCGTCACTAATCGAGACACCCAGATTCTTAGCATGCGCCTGTATCGCGCGATAAACTTCTCGCACACCGTCACTCCCATACTCGCGTAGCAGGTACTCGACGGAATCACACCATTCTTGCTTGTCCAAGGAGATATTGTCACTGCTTTGTGGCGAGCGGATTTGTTGCTCAGACATCTGTACTTACCAATGGACCATGAAGAGCGAAATCTTATCTCAAAACCGCCCGCATTAGATTTTTTTTACGCTTGAAAAGCCGAACAAATCAGCATATTCTGCCTCGACCTATGCTGATATCAAAATATTATGCTTAAAACTAACCTAGATAAGATCGACTACAGAATTCTGCATTATCTGCAAAATGATGGGCGCATGAGCAATGCCGAGCTAGCAGACGCCGTGGGGCTTTCCCCCTCTCCTTGCCTGCAACGGGTAAAAAAACTGGTCGAACGTGGCGTGATTGAGCGCTATGTGGCCATCGTGAATCCTAAGGCTGTCGGATTGCCAATCAATGTAGTAGTAAACGTATCGCTGAAGAATCAAGATCAGAAAAGTCTTGAAATATTTAATAAACGCATCGCGAAGTGCCGCGAAGTCATGGAGTGTTACCTTATGACAGGAGGCGCAGATTATCTGTTGCGCGTTCTCGTTCCTGATCTAGAGCACTACGAGAGATTTGTCCTTAAACGTCTTACCCGGATCCCAGGTATCGCCAACATCCAGTCAAGCTTTTCCTTGCAACAAATAAGTTACAACACAGAACTGCCTCTGTCGGAGAGCGTGCCACTCACTCACGTTGAAGGTTAGGTACCATCAAGGGGGCTGAGCTCTAAAATTTCGGACACATCTACAATGGCCGTGGGTGAGTGTCATGCTGGAGAAAAGAAACTACTCGGCGGAGCACAAACACGACGCGATTGCTCTAGCAAGTCAGCCGCGCGTAACCAAGTCTCAGAATGCGCGTGAGCTTGACATCAATCCCAACATGATCACGCGCTGGTAGCGAGAACTGAAGACACAAAGTTCGGAGTTGTTGCCATAGATAAAGCGTTGGCCTCATTGAATTATGAGTATGATTGATTCAGAAAGGAACGCAGCCTTAGAAAAGCGGCATTGTAGGCAAGTAATCGGGCGTGAAATCCCGCGTCATTGAGCATTGCCGCGTAGCCTCCTCGATTTGTCTTATGTATCCTAGTCTTTGAGTGTCACTTGGCTCCTGACTGACTTCAAGGCAGATAAGCCAAATACGCAGCGCATGAGTAATATCATGAATTTCCGTATCTTTAGTGCGTAAGCTTCCGCTATCGTCGATAACGGCTGAAGCGAGAACAAGATCAATATTTCGACAGGGGTTATTAAGCAAATATTATTACGAATACAATGTATAAATCTGTTGGCTTCGGTGTTTAAATTGAACTATACCCACCTTGATTGTGCGATCAGTCATTCTGGCAGGAGATGTTAGCATGATTACATTATATGGGCAGGTTGTATCCCGCGCCCAACGAGTTCTCTGGCTCCTTGAGGAACTTGATGTCCCCTATTGCCATGAAAGCGTCAATCAAACCACTGGAGAATCTCGGACCCCTGAGTTTTGCGAGTTGAACCCGAACGGCAGAGTGCCGGTTATGACTGATGATGACCTGGTTCTGTGGGAAACAATTGCCATTAACTATTACATCGCCACGAAATACGGCAAAGGCAGTTTGTGGCCAGATAATCCTGCCGACCAGGCGCTCGTTATGCGTTGGTCGCTCTGGATTACCAACGAACTGGAGCTGTCGTTGCAAAACTATCTTCGGCACGCCATTCTCTACCCGAAGGACAAACGCCGACCGGAATTGGTCCGGGACGCGCTGGAGGCGTATCCGGTAGCCATGCGTGTTCTCAACTCACACCTGAAGAACCGAAGGTATCTGGTCGGAGATCGGTTTACTCTAGCTGACCTGAACGTCGCTTCCATGCTCGGATTACTGGACTCGTACAAGCATTTCGACAACAACGAATTTAATGATGCAATGGTCTGGCTCGTCAAGGTCCTCGCACGGCCGGCACGAGCACGAGCGCTGATGCTAGACGGCGCAAACGAACAGCAACTGCAGCCGGCATAGATACCGAAGGAATACCGCGTGAAAGGGCTGTTTTTTTTAATCTAATGGCCCGATTAAGTTGGGGGGCCAGACTGAATCTGGAGTAGCCCAAAGCAGCATAGCCCACTATCTAGAGGCGCTGCGATCACTTTGGGTTGTAGAGTCCCATCTCCGCTAGCAATTCCAGCGGCGAAGGATCGTTATCGCGATATTGCCGAAGGACCAGCTTCTCAACTGACTCACCACTCTCAAATCGCTCAATCAAGGTTTCCGGATCGAACAGGCATCCATTGGGATTTTCTCGAAACTCCTCGCTTTCCTGCATGTACTCCATTGAATCTTCAACGTTGCCAAAATTCTCAAACTGCAACTCGACAAAATTTCCGTCCGGGTCGGCATAGTAAAACGACATGGTCAGCCCGTGGTTAATACACCACCTCGGCAATATTTCACTTGTTGCCAGGCGCCTGTATGTTGCAAAAAGCTCACCAAGATCATCGTACGTATACGAGGTATGGTGTAATCCAGTCGAAAACTTGGGCTTGTCTATAAGATCATCGACATTCATGAATCCCAATCGATGGTGCTCTTCGTCAAATGTGATCAGACTAATTCGCTCGCTGCTGAATACGGTACGCGCGCCGAGCACAGTGTTATACCATTCAATCATTTGTGTGTAGCGCTTAGTTTTTAGAACTGTGTGAGAGTAGCGCGATGGCTGATGGACCTCACGACTATCAATTTCATTCTTGCGCATCTGATAATTCCTCCACGCTGTTTCCTCATTGCTCATTAACAATAGTTTAAGAGCATCACATAGCTATTTTAGACTCACAATCCTCCTTACTTATTCGATGTCAAACCAAAAAGAGTCTCGGCATTGCGATGAAAAATCTTACTCACTTGATCATCATCCAGGCCGAGTTGGGCAACTACATCAAACTCATTGCTCCAATTCCAGCCGGAGTAGTTCGATCCGATTATTATTCGATCTTCTCCCATAAAGCGGAGTAAGAACTCCAATGCTCGCGGATCGTGAACAGTCGTATCAAACCAGAACCTATCTAGATACTCCTCTAAAGGCTTCTTCGCCTTAACACCGGGCAATTTAGTCGTATGGGCAGCTGCGATCCGCCCAAACAAGTAAGGTACAGCCCCGCCACCATGTGTCAGATAGAATTTCAGTTTAGGAAATTCATCCAAGACACCTCCCAACGTCAAAGTTGCGAATGCCATGGTTTCCTGATTTGGATATCCGGTAATCCAAGATAGATTATATCTATCTTTAGCGCCTGATTTCATTGGTGTCGGATACGGATGAAGTACAATCGTTAGCCCCAAATTGCTGATAACCTCATACAATGGAAAATACACTTCGTCATCCAGATCACCGAGCCCCAGATTATCCGTTCCAATAGTAATGCAGCTCGCCCCCATGCTGGCAACTCTCTTAGCTTCCTCAATCGAGGCATTAACGTCCTGTAGGGGCAGGATGGCGGACCAGAATAGGCGATCCGGGCGCGCTGACGCTAATTCATGTAATAGGTCATTATGGAGCTTAATAAAATCCACGGCAATTTCTAATGACGCCCAATACAGATAGAATAAAGGTGACGCCATGACGTTGAGCATGTCTATCCCTAAGCTATCCATCTCACACACCAGAGAGTCTGGATCATTTCTACCGAACATATCATCCGCATAATTATCTGGGAGAACGGACCTGTAGGGCCCTACTTCAATATACGTACCGTTATTCTTGACAATTCGTGGCCCGAATTCTTTGGCCTTACCCATAGAATTCTCGAACATGATATGGCCGTGACAGTCTATTCGTTTCATCACTCTTCCTTTGTATTGCATGTTGGCTGATACGTGAAAGCCAAGGGCCATGAGCCCCCCGTATCTTCATTCAGTCGAAATAGAAGCTAGCCTGGATACCTACTGACCGGGGAGCACTAGCAAGTACCTGCGTACCACCAGGCGAGGTAGGGAAGAACGTGCGGAAGCTAGCAATCGTTCGATCGGTTAAGTTGCTCCCGACAAGCGCTAACTCCCAGCTTTCGTCCATGTTTCCAATAGCAACCCTAACGTCAGCTTTTCCATATCCACTCTGCCGCAATAGAGGATCACCGTTAGGTTGCATGAAAAAGGATGAGCTGAAATATGCGATACCGTCGATCCGCAGCGCCATCTGGCGTTCCAGCGGTCTGCTATAAGAAAATGCAATATTTCCGCTCCACTCGGGCGCAAAGGCCCTATCTGATCCGGACAAGTCCTGGGCGCAATTCCCTGGATTCTGCATTAGCTGCAGCGGCGTACAAGGCGCGCCTATATAGCTATCGTATTCGGACGAGAGGTACGCGATGTCAGCTGATAAACGAAGCGATTGTGTTGCACGCCATTCTGCATTGAGCTCTATTCCTTGCGATACGGAACTCGCGACATTGTCTGTAAACTGTACTACGACCCCGGTCGAATTGACGAGCGTGACGGTTTCCTGCAGCTCCGAGTAATCTGCGTAAAAGGCATTCAGACTCAATCTCAGCTTATCGTCCAGGAGACTCATTTTCGTACCGATTTCATACGCATCGACAGTTTCAGGCTCAAACAAACTCGTTTCGGTGAAGAACATGGCGAATCCACCTGCTTTGAAGCCCCCGGTATAAGATGCATAGGCCATTATCTCGGCACTTAAGTCGTACTCAACACTAATTGAAGGCATCAGCTCATTATCTTTCCGAGTGTCCGGAGTAAAGTCCGCCATCTGAGTGCCCAGTATTGCGGCAATCGAACTTTGAGCTGCAAGTGAACCATCAACGAAGTTTTCCGGTCCAGGTATGCCTGGTCCAGTCTCGCCAATTTCCATTCTTCGACCAGCTTCTTTTTCAACGCTGCTGTATCGAAGACCTGCATTTACGCGAAACTTATCCGAAACATTGAAAGTCATCGCTCCGAACGCCGATAGATTGTCAGAGGTTTCATTAAAAAATGCCCGCTGCGATATCGGTGTTCCAGGCGCATATGTTCCTGGCGGGGCAAAAACCCAAAGAGGCAAAAAATAGAGCCCATGATAGACATCCAGCGAGAGATCGCTGCTCGCATAGTATGCGCCAAAGATATACGACAGTGTGGCGGTCTCGTCAGACTGAAACCGTATTTCCTGGCTGAACTGCTCATACTGCTCGAAATTGTTCCAGGCTATACCGTAGTCCGCACCAATTGTGCTCCCCCCTTGCAGCCCAGGAATTCCGATCAGTTCTTGGGCTAACTGATACTCGTGGTCATAGTAAGCAGTCGTGAAAGTCAGGCTGTGCTCACCAAAATGAAAAGTTGCCTTATTAGCGGCTTCGACATGATCAAAGTTCCAAAACGATGCTTCTGAAGCGGACTTGTAATTCAGCGCATCGTCAATGACGCCGCCGTTGGCAGTAAGGTATCGCTGACACGCGGCAACAGCTTGGACGTTGAGGTCAGCCGGTGGAGGACATCCTACAATCTCTGTATTGAAAATGCCTTCGTCACGAAAGCGACTGGCCTCGAAGCGCGTGTACATCTCAAAGCTTGAACTGGGGTCCCATACTATCGAAACACGCCCCATCCGATCATCGAGATTCGGCCCATCCTCACCGATATATGTGTTATCAATGTACCCCTTCATACCAGTCTGTCTGCCGGCTACGCGCAACGCCAACTCGTCCGACAGCGGAAGCGAGACCCCCCCTTCCACCACATACTCTTCGAAATCGAATCCGTAGAATACTGAAGCATTTGCAGCGAACTCGTCATCCGGTCGACGAGTCGTTATGTTCAATGCACCAGCGATAGCGTTATTTCCAAAAAACGTGGTTTGCGGACCACGCAAGACTTCGACCCGATCGATATCGAACAATGAGGCACGAGTAGAACGCGACCGCCCCCTGTGGACACCATCCACAAACGTTGCAACAGACTGCTCGAAGCCAAAATTCAAGGATGATCCAACTCCGCGAATACTAACGAAATCAGAGACCGGCGCGGGAGAAATAGAGACGTTCGGAAGACGATTCATGAGATCCTCCAACTTACTCACATTCATTTTTTCGAGCACATCACCAGAGACGACGGATGCTGAAACAGAGACCTCTTGCAGCGATTCAGCGCGTCCTTGAGCTGTAACGATGATATTTTCTAAAGGTGGCTCTGTCGTATCGGCGATCGCAGCTGCGTCGAAAAGCAACAAGATCAATACACCCAACAGACCTGGCAAAAAAATCGGCTTATCGTAGAGTCTCATTTCATCCCCCATACCAAGATATCCTATCGTTGCGCTAACCGTGCTAAGCATAAGATTCTGCGCCCAATAAGATCAAATTATTTATTTGTATGTTTTGTATATGCATTCCTTATATCTGGACGGGCGTGTTGAAGCTTTAGTGCGGCAACCGAACTCAAGTACAAACTGAAAATCCGACACTTTATTTCTCGACCTGGATGACCTCGTAGGGGCGGACTATTTTTTTGCCTACCCGATTAACCCCAGTTATTGCGGAACTACCTGAAAAAGCCGCTGGTAGCCGTGGAGCAGCGTCATGGCAAGAAGAGGTTACTGGGAGTGCGAACGCGAAGCGGTTGCTCCGGCGAGTCAGCCAGGGACCTGACCGAACGCGAGCTCGAAATCAATGCCAACATAATCTCTTGCTGGCAGCGAGAGATCACAGCGAGTGCTTCTACAATCCAACTCGACGTCAATCCCGTCTGGGTGACGTCAGCGCCGAGATCTATAGAAACGCTTCGTTATTTTAGCCATAGACGTGTCGGACGGCAGGCGGTAAGTCCACGACCCGCTGGCGCTGAACACCTAAACCCTCTATACCAAGCTCCACAACGTCACCTGCTCTTAGATACATTGGTACCGGTTTTTGCCCCATTCCGACCCCTGGAGGTGTTCCAGTTGCAATAATGTCTCCTGGATTCAAAGTCATGAATCCACTTAAATAGCTAACGATATCTAGTATCTTCATTATCATCGTTTTGGTGTTGCCACTTTGCTTGCGATCACCATTTACGTCCAGCCACATAGCAAGCGATTGCGGATCAATAACCTCGTCGGCTGTAACGAGCCATGGTCCAACAGGTCCAAATGTGTCGCAGCTCTTTCCTTTATCCCATGTTCCACCGCGATTAAACTGAAAATCTCGCTCGCTTAAATCGTTGACAACGCAGAAACCAGCTATGTTTTCCCGTGCTTGTTTGCTGCTGATATGACTGGATACACGACCTATAACGACACCAAGCTCAACCTCATAGTCTGTCTTGACGCTGCCGTATGGCAGAACAATGTCATCACTTGGGCCACTTAGGCACGACAATGCCTTCATGAAGACCGGCGGCTCTTTCGGAATATCCATACCCGCCTCCACCGCATGGTCTGCAAAGTTCAGGCCTATCCCTACAAACTTGGTCATTCCTTGGAAAGGCACACCTAGCCGCGGCGAGTTACCCACAATTGGCAATGTCATGGCATCAATTCTAGCGAGCTTCGCCAAGCCGGCTGGTGAAATCCAAGATTCATCCAAGTCGCTAATTTTTCCAGACAGATCGCGAATCGCGCCATCAAACCAAATGCCCGGTTTTTCCCTACCAATTTCACCGTACCGAAGGAGTTTCATTTAGAGCCTCTTGCCGTCTAGGTGTGACCATTCAATCTGTCCGAACAGATATCTGCTCCGGATTTTCGCTTCCATAATTTCTTGAAAGTTCAAATAAAGCTATTGCGTTACCTGCACTGAGCTTAAAACGATCTTCCTCTGTCTCCACCATGTCATCCACGAAGTCAAACCCGTTCACGTAATCCCATCCACCAAAGTTCGATCCTACAAATACGTTGTCAGCGCCCATCGTACGCATCAAGAGCTGTCGGGCTCTCTTGTCATGAACTATATTATCGAAATAGAAATTACCAAGGTAATGTTCAAATTGGTGCCTATTCTTCATGTTCTTAGTCAGTCTTTTTCGCGATGCATACTCCAAACGGCCGAGCTGGTACGGAATAAATCCACCGCCATGCGGTACGCATATCTTGAGCTTAGGAAATCGATCTAGCACACCACCAAAGACTAGCGCCCCCACCGCAAGGGTTTCCCGATGGTTGTAACCGAGTAACCAACCAAACGAATATTTGTCTTGTTCGTTTTCTGCTGGATCATACTGTGGCTCGTCTGTCCCTATCGGCGCCGGGTGCAGCCAGACGGTTACGTTTTCACTTTGACAATATTCATAGAGTGGATCGAGATACTCATCATCCAGGTTTCGCCCCGCAAGGTTATCTGTTCCAATATTCACCCCCTTCCCGCCAAGCAATCTGGCCCGCCGCAACTCGTCTATCGCTGCCGAAATGTCCTGCATCGGCAACGTAGGGATAAAAAAGAGACGATCAGGCGCGGCCTGACAGTACCTGCTCATCTCATCGTTATATGTACGTGCGTACCGTACACCGTCAGAAGCTGAAGCACCGTAGCAGTAAATCATCGGGCTTGCTGAAATCCCCATAATGTCTACCCCGAGTTTATCCATCATGCCAAGCCTGGCGCCAGGATCGGGGTTCTCAAAGATTGGCAGTTCCATTTTTCCACTGTGCTGACTGGCTCGAGAAGCATCATTCGAGAACGAGCCTCGCCGGAAGACACTCGACTCCGATTGCCATTTTCCAGTCCTATACCGCCTCAATCCTAAGGCTTCGTCTATTATCTTTTCCGGACCATAATTTCCGGCCGCACCATAAACTGCCTCGGGGATATAATGCGCGTGAGTTTCCACGCGCTTAACCTTATTGATCATTTTCTGAATCTCCTGTTGCCTTGGCCAACAAAGTCTTAATAGCGACGAAACTTACCGTTAATCCTGCGATAGGCCGTCGACGCGCGAATTTGAAAGCACGATGTTAACCACTCGTTGTCAAAGAGATCGCAGTTGGCGAGATAGTCACTTCGTAGCCCAAGATAATTTTTGCCACCACGAGTTGATCGATATTCTCAATTTAGGAATTGACAGGATCGAAAGTGATACGGCCAGTACCGCCGGGTAGAGAACATTGACTAGCTCATAAGTACAAGCACATCATTTTGTTGCTGCTAACTTTGCAGCCGACCTGTTCAACAAAGTCCGCTAGCTGGACCTGGCAAGGGAAGACTTTTTTCCAACAGCCTGAAATAGCAAAAGGTCTAAGAGACAATAGTATGACCTAAGCAGTCCCGTTCTCCATTTCTCAACCTTCGTGATCCCTAGAAAGATTATCTGCCAACTTGCAAGAAACTTCGGTAAGTCGATACCCGATATGATTGCTCGTGCACCTGTTCCGCCAACGTGGAACCCAACCTAGCGTGTAGCCTCACTCTTTTCTCGATCTGGAGTCTGGATCCCGACACGCGCAGAATAGTCGTACCACTGCGCGATCAACCTGCTAAGCACCTGCGGGTGGACAGCAGAAATATCAATTGTTTCACCCGGGTCTGACTCTATGTCATAAAGCTGCCATGCCGCTTTAGCGCGGCTGATAATATTTGCTCCAAGCCCTCCTGAACGCTGAGGTGTGTATTGGGCTTGATAGGGACCGTTTCGGGCCGCACGTTGCGAATAGAACTCCCAGTTCATGGTTCGATCGTCAATCTTGATAGCAACCTTCGCGCCAGTAAGCGCTGGCTGCCAGGCCTTACCAAACCACTGCGGTTCGTCTGTCGGGTTCTCCGGATTCACGCTATCTTCAATTGACGCAAACTCGAGAATGGTGGGTACAATGTCCAGCACATGTGCTGCTCCTCGATATAACCGACCGCTGCCCAAAACACTCGGGCCGGCGACAATTGCAGGCGTCCTGATTCCTCCTTGATGAACAGACAGTTTTAGGCCAGTGAAAGGCGCCGCACTGACACGGGCCCAATCTTTGCCCGCGCCGACAAATGACGTTCCTGACCCCAAGTTTTCCAAGCTATTGCTGAACGGTACATCGAGCGGACGCGCATTTACGAGAGATATTGGCTGCTCAAAATCATTAGGGTCTGGGCCATTGTCGGACAAGAATATGACCACTGTGTTTGAAAGAACAGACAGTTGCTCAAGTGAATCTAGCAATCGACCAATATTGTTGTCCATCCGGTCTACCATCGCCGCATAAATTTCCATTTTTCGCGCGCTCGCGGCCCGCTGTTTCAGTGAAAGCCCAGCCCACTCGGTTAATGAATCAGGAGACGTTGTTGCTGTATCGGATAGAATGCCTTTTTCCCTCATCCGATTCTCTCGTTCTCTCCGAATGGTTTCCGGGCCCTTGTCGTAGCGACCTCTATACTTGGCAATGACCTCATCGGGCGCCTGAACCGGCCAGTGAGGAGCGGTAAATGCCAGATACGCGAAGAACGGCTTCTTTGAACGTGCGTTTTCGCTCACGAACTCGATCATCCGCTCGGTAAAATAGTCACTTGAATAAGCACCTTCAGGAAAACGTGCCACATCGCCATCGTGTGTATACAAAGACGACTCTCCGTTAGCGGCATACCTGCCGCTCTGGTCCATACCAAAATGATTGTGAGCACCGCGCAAGAGTGCAAATGACTTGTCGAATCCCATAGCCGCTGGATTTTGGTAGTCTTCGAGTCCTAAATGCCACTTTCCGGACATCATTGTGGCGTAGCCGGCGGCACGAAGCCGTTCGGCTACTGTGACGGCCCCACGTGTAAATCCGCCTGAAAATCGAACATTTCCCGCGTATTCCGGCATCGGCGCTTCTGCCATTGCTCCCAATCCGACCTCATGATTATCACGCCCGGTCAACAGCGACGCTCTTGTCGTCGAACATGCTGGTGTCGCGTAGAATTGAGTAAACACAACACCTCGTTCTGCAAGTTTGTTCAGATTCGGTGTTGCTATCTCGCTGCCAAACACTCCCAGATCCGAATAACCAAGATCATCCGCAACAATCACAAGGATGTTCGGCCGACCCGCGGTCATTTCTTTATCCATGGCCAAACTGCACGCAGAGTAACAAAGCAAGACTGCTGCCATGAATGTAGCCAACATCGGTTCGCTATCCAGGCAATTTAGTACTTTGCGAAAAACCATAGTTATTTCCCCCAGTAATTTACGCTCAATAAAATGTCAGCTGATCAAGACCGTGTAGCCAGCACGTGAGTTGTGCAAGAAGAAATTGCAGTGGTTTCTCGAAATGACACAATCACCTAATTGATCAGATCGTTACCTATTCCATCTGATCGTTGGTGATTCGCTCAGCAGGCTTTTGTTAGTCTTCGTGTATCCAATTCGATTCATAGTTCGATCCGCGTTTGGCAGTGTCAGCAACTGTGGTGTAAGGCAAACTAAACCTTTGAAAGTAACCCCATGGCTTCCGAGTATAGAGCAGGTCTTAGCAATACAAGCGCCCAGCGGACCTTGAGCAACGCTATCACGGTATCTTCAATAGTTGCAGTTGAACAATTGACTCCTTTCCGGCACTACACTGTGCCGTTGCCCAATGTTGCCATTTCCCGCTTGGCGGCTTGGTGCGCAGTAATAGATACCAGCCTTCAATATTGTGACCGACAAAATCCACTTATATGTTCGGATTGCCGCCGAGACCCAACGCATAACTACCGTACTCTGCACCAATGATGTCCCGGGACATGTTTATGTGGTTAATACCGACACTCACATCTCGATAGTAGCGCTGCATTGGATTTGACCGGTACGCGGCCTTTCCGCCTGAAATACGGTAGAGACTTGCAACTGCATCGGCACATAAATTTGCACCGTAAGCTGCGTCACGGCGCCAGCGATGCTTATCGCCGACATCGATGTGGCCGTCTGCGTTGATAATCTCTAGAGCCTCATCGCAATTTCTATACAACAACATTTGAGCCGACTCTATAGCCGACGTTGCATCAGATAAACGGATCTGGACCGTCGGATGCTGCGCTATCTTGGACTTATTGTACAAGGATACCGAACTCGTATTGGTTGATATGAATTCGTCAACCGCACAACGCGTGATGCCGACTATTGGCGCGGCGATAATATGAGAAAATAGCGCTTGAACTGGGAGCTTATAAACCGCATCCGGATTGACTTCGCTGCCAGGGGTAGCACCACCGAGAACATCGGCAGCTCGCAACGACATTTCGTCACGTACAAATATTCGGCTGGCGACGACATCTTTACTTCCTGTTCCACAAAGTCCACTAACGTCCCAAGTCTCCAGCACCTCGATATCACTTTTCGGAACCAGGAACAACCGCGGATCCCGGCCCTTTCCATTCACTTCAACCATTCCTCCGAGCATCACCCATCCGCTGATATCAATGCCACTGCAGAACGGCCATCGTCCGTTCAGCACGTAACCCCCAGCCACTGACTCCGCTTGCCCGGCTTGAAATATTACTGATGAGGCGATCAATGCATCGGGGTCGTCGAGCCACACGCAGTCCTGCGCGGCCTTCGGCCACATTGCGAGCATCCAGTGATGGGATGCAAGATTTCCATAAACCCAAGCCGTCGAGCCACACCCCCGCCCAAGCTCCACGGTAACTTCTATCATCGCACGATAGGAAAGATTTGCGCCACCGACTTGCTTCGGCTGTATTATCCGCCATAAGCCGCTGTCGTGCAGTGCAGTAACAACCCGCGGATGCAATCGACCAAGCGCTTCAGTCTCTGTCGCGTATTCTTTCAGTAGTGGTACGAGCTCCCGGGCTTCTTCTAACAAGTTTTCTTCGTCAGACTTCAACGTGGTTTTCAACACATTGTTCATAGATTCTCATTAACTCCCTAACGACTTCCATAAAAGTTTAGCTCGACTGTAATATTGTTCGGGTCTTCTAGGAAAACTTGATATAAATCGAGGTTTGGAACCCTACGCTCGCGAAACTTTACTCCACGACTCTTAAGGCGTCTGCGAAACTCGTCGCCGTCCGAGCAACGAAAGGCGAGATGATCGATTGCACCACTTCCATGCAGGTCTCTTACGTCGACGTCACCCAAATAGCCGACCAAGCCACTCTTTGTATTGTCGTCCTCATTTACAGCAATCAAGTGCACAAGAGGTTTCTCCTCAACGTATAGCCATTTTCCCGAGAAATTAAACGGTGGCCTTTCCCCGTCTACCATACCCAACAGGTCCACGAAAAAGCTCGCAGTCTCCTCTAACTTCGTGGTACGAATTGCGAAATGATCTAGATCGTCGAGAGACATCACATACTCCTGTTACTGCACCGATTCTGGTTGTTATCAGAACCCACTTTACGAGCGTCGTATCGCCTATTTTCGTTTCTTGCCTGCTGCTTCATTGCTTTTGTTTGATGAAATTGGCGTTGAAGATACACAAGCGGTTTTACCAAGTTCCTGGCACGAGCTTCGATGACGCGCCCCACAATGATACAGTGAGTATGCTGCTCATAAATCTCGACTACGCGACAGTCATACGAGCCGACTGCAGCTCTAAGCGCTGGAGTACCCGTGGCAAACGCATCCCACTTTCCGGAGCCATGTGTAAACTTTTCTTCGCCGACCAAGCCTCCCTCACCAGCGAACTCTGAAGCCAATGCGGCCTGAGAAACCGACAGCTGGCTCAAAGAGAACGTGCCTTTCGCCGTAATCGCCTCGC
>TARA_R110002049_G_scaffold102073_6_pt1 | contig 17128 bp, 15 predicted proteins | sample TARA_R110002049 | Tara Oceans TARA_R110002049 (sample SAMEA4396941) | marine metagenome | biome: Polar Biome; feature: [SRF] surface water layer (ENVO:00010504); material: water (ENVO:00002006), including particulate matter (ENVO:01000060) such as... | depth 5 m | reverse complement strand
TTCAATGTGAACCAAGAAGGTGTCTAGGAAACTAGGGGCTATTCAGTGCGCGCATCAGCGCTCTTACAATCAAGCAACTCTTCGATGGATACCTCATTTTCTTCTACGACTAAGCGAAGAATAATTACACGGTCGACTTGGTCGAATGTCTCCAAATTGAATGAAACGTGTGATGAGGTCGTGATTGTTTTGACAGAAATACGCTCCCCATCAGCGCTCACTACATCGTAACCGTGCTGATTGACTGCCAGTGCCATTTGGCCTCGTGTGATCATCGCCGCATAGAGCTCCCCGATCCGACCAGATAGGTGACGCAGTTCGGCTTGCGGAACCCCCCAGTTCAGCTCTTTCTCAAACCAAGAAAGCGCCTCGGCTAAAGATTGAATAATCTGAACTTGCGACAACGCCATAATATAACTCTCTCCGATGACGCTGCTGAGCGTCAGGTAGCACGATCAGTTTAGTGCAGCCCTTTGCGGACTTTTGCATCCAATTTGAAGTGCTGCAATGCAGCTTCCCCAAAACGACGTAGTGACAGTCAACCAGTCGAAAAAGAAGCAGTTTGATAAGTGGTTGAAGCTACGGCAAGACATTGATGCATTTTCGGTGCAACTTCTGGACTTCGCTGGCCTGTAAAGCCATTATCACACACGTAGTATAGGCACGAAGCTATTTGGGCCGAAAAGTCGGTTTTACGGAAATGCTCCCGTTTGCTATGCGTTCGGAAATACTCCCGTTTGCTATACGTTACTGAATAGTTGAGGAATACATGGCTGCTATTGAATCAAAAGACGAAACTGTTTCGGGAGTTTTTAAAGACTTCTATGTTGTTCCAAATTACCAACGAGAGTTCGTCTGGGGCGAGGCAGAGGTTGACCAACTTTTACGGGACATCCGAGCAGAGCAGGCTGAAGGTGCAGATGCGGAGTATTTCATAGGTTCTATTGTCGTTTGCCCTCGTGCAGACGGAGCTTATGATCTCATTGATGGACAACAGCGTACCACGACCCTTTTTGTGACACTTTGTGCCATCCGAGACCATCTTCTTCAACTCGGCGATGACAATACGAATAGTATCAGCAAGCTAATTGCTGATACTATAACGGACATTAACGGCAACGATACTTTCAGATCTAGGCTTGATCCCCAATACGACGACGCTGGGGATATATTTAAGCAACTTGTCGAAGGCGATAAGCTGACTATTGTCGGCACAAGGTCGATGAAGAATGTTGTCACAGCCTATCGGACTGCTCGGCGTTTCCTTGATGAAGAGTTTGGTGCCGATGCTAAGGCCAGCAAGGGATTTTATGGTTACCTAGTGCATCGTGTGAAGCTAATTCGCATAAAAACGGACAGTATTGCGAGAGCGCTCAAGATTTTTGAGACGATCAATGACCGAGGTATAGGCCTTGACGCTATGGATCTCCTTAAGAACCTTCTCTTTATGCAAGCAAAAACAGAACAGTTTGACCTTCTCAAAAATCATTGGAAGAAGCTCACTGACGGGTTGTTCAATGCTAAAGAGAAACCGTTGCGCTTCCTCAGGTACTACATCCTCGCGACCTACGGCGTGACAAAGATTCGGGAAGATGAACTCTATGATTGGTTCGTAAAAAACGAGAAACTGGTTGGCTTCTCAGCAGATCCTCTCGATTTCGTTGGTAAGCTTCAATCGGCCCTTGAAGCTTACCTGAACTTTAAGAAGGGGTGTGCAAGCGATGGCATGCAATCCCCTGCTGTGGAAGCAATTTCACTTCTAGCGGGTGCGTCTACCCGGCAACATCTGATTATGCTGCTTGCAGGACGTGACCTACCGAGTGAAGTTTTTGACGCGCTGTGCAATGACACTGAGGCGCTTCTACTTACCTACCTGATAACACGTCAAACAAACCGCGAGTTTGAGGTTCTCTTTCCTGAATGGGCCATTGAGCTTGCTTCGCTCAAAACACTTGAAGAGTATAATATCTTTGCCGCGAAAACACTTCGCAAACGGCGGCAAGAACTCGGCCCACGATTTGTTCGTGAATTTAAAGCCTTAGATGGCCGGGCGCTCCGACAATTTCAACTGCGCTATATATTGGGAAAATTGACCCAGTATGTTGACCGCTCAGCATATGGTGTCTCTGCTCAGGCAACTAGGTGGCTCTCCCGTTACTGCGACGGGGCAAATGTTCATATCGAGCACATTCTTCCACAGTCGCCCGGTGATGACGTAAGGAGGGAATTCGGGGAAGGTGCTGACGACGCCGAACTCCTGTGGTCCATCGGGAACCTCGCATTAGCTGAAAAGGCAATCAACACGTCACTCGGGCGCAAACCATTCGCACACAAGCGGACTGTCTATCCAAAATCGCAGTTTTTACTCACACGGGTAATTGGAGAAAAACCCGAGATAGGGCAGACGGCAATAGACAAAGCGGTTGCAAACATGAAGCCCTTTGCGACTTGGACACGAAGCGAAGTTATTCAACGAAACGACTGGTTGACCCTTCTAGCGAAGGAAGCATGGGGCATACGAATTTTATAATTTAAATAGCCCCTGATTTCAACGAACTGCAGCAATTTCTACAAAGCAGACCGCTATGTAGCGCGCAACGAATGTCCGCACTCCGCCGAACTTGTGTAGGCAGCCGCAGATGTGCCACTCATGACAAAATCACACTTTTGTCATGAGTGGCACCTAGCTCTAATCTGCCATCTCATCGGCCAGTACGGCGTCCATCGTGGCAACATCGGCAAACAGGTATTCCCGCAACTTGTAAGCATCCAGCATGCCGTCTTTTGCGATCCAGCTTCGCAGCGTTTCCTCTTCCTCGTCCAGCAGCGCCGCCAGCACGTCATATTGCGCTTTTGCCAAGGGGGTTGGTGATAGCGCGTGCAGTAATGGTTTCAGCGCCGCACCCTTCTCACCGAAACGGGCGGCCAAGAGAGTGCTGTCGGACAGCAGCAGCAAATTCAGGCGTAGCGTATGCAGGTCCATTGTGTTGGCCATGTCCAAACCGGACAGCACAGCCCACCACACTTGTCTGCGTGGTAAACTGGCTTGCAGCAAATGGATCCCGGCTTCTTGCGGGAAAACAGCCTCTACCGCAGGCCTAAGTTCGCCAGACGCGGTGTATGCGGATTTCACAGCTTGTAGCCAGTCAGGTGCATATTGTTGCAGTGAGTGGAAATCGTCATGCTTGGCTGTCAGGCGCTTCGCTAGCTCGGCATGGATCATGGTTTGCTCTTTATAATGAAGGTCTATCATTCCTAACGAGTTTACATGTTCACTCTTTGTATTCAAGCGCGATCCGACCAGCAGCAATTCTAGCAGGACAATGGCAAGAAGTTCCCCGACCGCCTGTAATGGGCTACGTAAACGGGCGTAAAGCGGAAAGCACGAATTCGATAGACTCCGCACTGAACTGGAAATTGATCACCGGCTGACCCTACTGGAATACCACTTACCAAAATAACCGCCTTGAAGCCTTACTTCTGATACGAATTTCGACCTGGCTTAACCAGCATCCAAGGGTAAGCGATCTCTTTAGCAGGCCGCTGAAAAAGGGTTTTGAAGAGCATTTCTTGCCGACTTCGTCGATGCGGGTCCGGAGCACGTTTCCTCAGCTCGACGAGAGCGCTCGAAAAATCAGCTCATTTGGGCACAAGTGTAGCGACGGCAGACTTTTTCAGCGGCCTGTTAGGCATGCGACCAGAAAAGCGGTAGCCAGTATTTCTAATGTGCCACGCTTCGCCACCGTTAGACCCCATTCCAGGCAGGGTGAACATCTTCCGTTCATTTTCTAAATGTTCGTCTACTGCCCAGATTAAGAGGTGATTTCCTCCAAAGCACCCGAACCGATCATGCTGAAGTAGGCCGGGTCAAAAGAAAATATTTTCAGACGCACGGCCTTGGTGAAAAGCTTGATGCAGTGAGCTTCAAGCGCAATGCCGCCGCGCGACCGCTTAACTCTTCCTCAATGTATCGCTGAAACCGCGCCCGAAGAGCGTCTGGCAAAGGTGCTGACATGATCCATCCTCCCAAACAGGATGAATCACAAAATCATACGTGTGGGTATCTGGAGGGTTCTGTGAGGTCGTGGGCTACAACGCTAGGATCACACAGGCGCTATCTGCGACCTCATTGAAGCCGGATTGAACGAACCCGCGGGATGTTTTTGCTGCTATGGGGATAGTGGGTCTGGCGTCTGTCTGGGATGACATCTGCGAAGCCGAACAGACTGATGAATGGCACCAAATAGTCGAGTTGTGGGTCCATGGATGGTCGTGAGGGATCGCAGATCTGGTGACCGGTCAAAATACTGACTGAATTTGGCAACAGCATGCAGATAGGATCGTTGTGTGGCCGACGATAGGTTGCGAACCGTCGTATCGTCGATCATACGGCGGCGCAGCGGGCTTACCGCTGGTGTGGCATTTGCCATGGGATGGTCTCCTGTTCAAAGGTTGGTCTCAGCAACCAAACCTTCTCATCAGGAGGCCATTCCCGCCAATAGCAACGCCCATCCCGCGTCAGCGGGTTCGTTCAATCCCAGCGATTCAAGTTTTGGGCGGGACGCTTTAAGATCAGCAGACAGCAATTTAAACCCCATATGTGATATTCAATATCCCCATACTGATCAGTTCTTGGTTTCTTCAGACCATAAAGGTAGCCTTCTCCCAAGCAGCGGACCAAGAAGAGAGGTTCGTGGCTGTCCAGATTTGAATTCTGCAAGCCAAGGGGGCAAGGGTGATCAGCGATAGTCAGGAATACAGCAAGATTGCAGCTGAAGAGATGTCCGGGCAACTGACATCAGCGCTCGTTCAAAGTTGCCTCTCGTTCAAGACAGTAGAACTTCCAAATCGAGTGGTTCGTATGGCGCAGCACTGCCTTTTAGATTGGGCTGCCGTGACCTTGGGCGGGATAAGTGACCCGCTTGCTGACATCATAACCGAGACTGTTTGTTCCGAAAGCGAAGGTGGGTCTTGCACCCTCGTTGGATCAACGAGACGCGGCAGCCAGATGCAGGCGGCGTTGGTCAACGGAACGATCAGTCATGCGTTGGATTATGATGATGTTAACTCCCGCATGCACGGACATCCGACTGTTGCCATACTGCCCGCAGTTTTGGCAGTGGCTGAAGCAGAAGGCGCATCCGGTGCCGATCTGATCCGCGCCTTCGTCGGGGGCTATCAGATCGCGGGGAAATTGGGTGCCGCTATGGGGGAAACTCATTACTTACGGGGCTTTCACGCGACCAGCACGATCGGGTCAATTGCAGCTGCTGCAGGCTGTGCAGTTTTGCTAAAACTCAACAAGCATCAGACGGAAACTGCTCTCGCGCTTGCCGCGACACAATCTGCAGGACTGAAGGCAAACTTCGGGACCATGGCCAAGCCATTGCACGCGGGCAAGGCCGCGTCGAACGGAGTGCTCGCGGCACGGCTGGCTCAGAAAGGATTTTCAGCCCGTACCAACATCTTTGAACGCGACCAAGGATTTGGGTTGACTATGTCTGATGATTTTTCTCCCGGCCTCGCCATCGGGCCAGATTGGGAGATCGAAGACAATCTCTTCAAATATCATGCCGCCTGCTACCTGACTCATAGCAGCATCGAAGCGTTGCTCAAATTACGCACGCGAGAAAAAATTGACCCAAAAGATGTAGCAGCCGTCAGGCTACATGTCCCGGAAGGGCACCGGAAGGTATGCGATTTGCTAGATCCGCAGACCGCGCTGGATGTGAAATTCTCAATCCGACATCTGGCCGCTCTTGCGCTGTACGGAGAAAACACCTCGTCGCTTGCTCTCTTTAGTGAAGACACCGCCCGCGACCCAAAGCTCGGCGCTCTGCGTGAGAAGGTTGAGTTGGTTCACGATGGCATTCCTCGTGTCCGCTACGAAGTTCAAGCTGTCGTTCAAACATCGGACGGACGCATCATGGTGGCGCATCACGATGTAGGCGAACCGGCACGTGACCTGGACGCACAAGAAAAGGCCCTGAGGGCAAAGACTAATGCGCTAGTTGACCCGATTTTAGGTGCCGGCGCAGGCATCGCACTTTTCACAGCGGTATCGGCACTGCCAGCCGCTGGCTCGGTTGCAGATTACCTCAATGCCACCAAACCAAATTGAATTGAAACGAACGGAATAAAAGACATGACCGACACAATCGTTGCAGATCTTAAATCTCGAGCCAAACCTTGGCCGCGTGGCAACCGGTATGAGGATTTCAGCGATGGGCTAACTTTTACCCATCACTGGGGGCGAACTCTAGGTGAAGTTGACAACACTCTCTTCACGACACTGACTATGAATTATAATCCACAATATCTGAACAGTGAGATTGCCAAAGCCAATGGTTTTGAAAACGGTATTCCGATTAACCCGCTGCTGGTCTTCAACACCGTTCTTGGGATGAGCGTTGAAGATCTATCCGAAGGCGGAGGACCGTTCCTTGGCGTTGATAAATGTGTATATGGCGTGCCCGTCTATCCGGGCGACACGCTGACTGCCACCAGTGTAGTTATCTCGGCGCGCGAAAGCAGCAAGAGACCCAAATTTGGCATCGTTACTTGGGCCACGCGCGGGGTGAACCAGCGCGGCGACGAAGTTATTCGTTTTGAACGCTCAAACCTTATCAGCAAACGTAAATCAGAGGAGCAAGTCTGATGTATTCCGACGATATTCCGTTCTCAGAAGACGGACGCGGCTATTTCACCGAAGAACGCAAAATGATCCGTGATACCGCGCGGGAATTCACCATGCGTGAAGTTCTACCCGCCGCCAATAAGCTCGACGGTCCGGAGGGTGAAATCCCGATGGAGTTGCGTCAGAAAATGGCTGATATGGGCTATTTTGGCATCATGATTCCCGAGGAATTTGGCGGCATGGGCTTGGGGGCTTTTGAATACTGCCTAGTGGCCGAGCAATTGGCGCGTGGCTGGATGTCTGTGGCGTCGATCATGGCGCGCGGACAAGGCGGTTGGATTCGCAAGGCCATGACACCTGAGCAGCAGAAAGAGTATCTGCCTCGCGTCGTGAAAGGCGAATTCTTAAATGCTACTTCGTTATCTGAGCCCGGTACAGGTTCGGATCTGGCCTCCATGTCATGCCGCGCTGAAAAAGACGGTGACGACTGGGTGCTCACCGGGGCAAAGTATTGGTGTACGTTCGCGGATGGGGCCGACTATCTGACCATTTTTGCCCGGACTGCGCCGCCGCCATCGGCTTCGAAGCGCTGGATGGGTATTTCGTGTTTCATGATCGAAAAGGAGCGTGGCAGCCTGCCAAAAGGGATTTCTGGCAGTGCTATACCAAAGATCGGATATTTTGGTTGGAATACTTTTGAACTTTCCTTCGAGGGCTACCGGGTTCCTGGCGATCGAATGATCGGCGAGGAAGGTATGGCTTTCAAGCTTATGGCGCAGGGACTGGAAACCGCACGCGCTCACACTGCGGCTCGCTCCATCGGTCTGGCGCAAGGCGCTTTGGAAGATGCGTTGGCCTATGCGCGCGAGCGGGAGCAGTTCGGGATGGCGATCGCAGAATTCCAAGCGATCCGGTTCAAATTGGCAACGATGGCGACTGAGGTCGAAGCGGCGAGACAGATGTTATATTCGGTCTGCAACAGTATCGACACCGGTAAGCGCTGCGATATGGAAGCGTCGATGGTGAAGTACTTCGCGTCGGAAATGGCGGAACGCGTAACATCTGAGGCGATGCAGGTTTTTGGCGGTGCAGGGTACACCAAGCTGCACGCAGTCGAGCGCTACTGGCGTGACGCTCGCCTGACTAAGATATTCGAAGGCACCTCAGAAATCCAGCAGCGCATTATTTCTGACAACCTTCTAGGAAAGTCCAAAGTCGACAAGATGATCTCTGATCGAGCTTTTGAAAAGCGCTGGGGCGCGAAAACTAGTGTGAAGGCGGCTGAATAATGGGCAACAGCTTTTCAACTGCCAGCCTCACCTCCTCCAATAACTATTTTGAGGATTTCACCCAAGGTGATCTATGGCGTCACGCGCGCGGCAAGACCATCAACGAAATGGACAATGTGCTGATAACCAATCTGGTGCTGAATACCGCTGAGGCGCACTTCAACGAAGACCGAATGAAGAAATCCGGCAACGGTATGTTTTCTCAGCGTGTCGTCTTCGGCGGCATCAATCTGTCCTTCGTTCTTGGATTAGCGGCTCAAGATACAGGGGAACAAGTGCTGCAAGAGCTTGAGATGGATAAGGTGCGCCTGACACATCCGGTCTACCACGGGGATACGCTGTACGCCTTTACCGAAGTGCTTGAGACATCTGACAGCGATCGAGACGATGCGGGGACCGTGCGCTTTCACCACTTTGGGATCAATCAGGACGACAAGCTCTGTGTGTTGGCTGAACGTTTGGTTTTGATGAAACGCCGCAGCCATTGGGAAAAGGTAGGCTAGGCAGTGATGACGGATCACGCTCAAAATGGCCAACCGCGTGGTGGGACGCTGGAAGGTGTAAAGGTGATAGACCTCACAATGATGCTGGCTGGTCCCTTCGCATCTATGATGCTGGCAGATCAGGGAGCGGATGTGATCAAGGTGGAGCCACCGGGAGGTGACAATACGCGCCGGATCGGGCCTCATCCGAAGGGGGGGCTTACGCAGGACGAAGGTGGCTATGGTGGATATTTTGCTTCGATAAACCGCAATAAGCGTTCCATCGTGCTTGATCTCAAATCTAGTCCTGGCCTAGCCGCACTGAAGAGGATGATTGCCTCTTCAGACCTCTTAATCGAAAATTTTCGCTATGGAGTAATGGAACGGTTAGGCTTGGATAGCGCGACACTGCGAGAGCTGAACTCGAAGTTAGTACATGTTTCGGTCCGAGGCTTTGGCGATACTGCTGGCGGGGTTAGCCCTTACCGGGACTGGCCCGCCTACGATCCCATCAGTCAGGCGATGGGCGGGATCATGGGGATCACGGGACCGGTAAAGGGAGGTGCACCTACCAAGATCGGGCCTGGGATTGGGGATATCGCCCCAGCTATGTTTGCGGCCTTCGGCGCAGTTTCAGCGCTCTATCGCGCGCAACGCACTGGTGAAGGCGACCGAGTGGACATCAGTATGGTGGACGGCGTACTCGCGCTTTGCGAGCGGATTGTGTATCAGTATTCCGCCACCGGCAAAGCGCCAGGGCCTGAGGGCAATGGTCATCCCCTGCTCTGTCCCTTCGGGATTTTTGCGGCGGCCGATGGGTACCTGACGCTGGGTATTCCAAACGACAAGTTCTGGGAGATCTTCGTAGGTCTAATCGGCCTCCCCGATTTGGCCCGCGACCCAGATTTTGCTACCAATACTGCTCGGCTGGAGAATGCCGATCGTACCCACAGCATTGTGACTGATTGGACAAGTGCGCGCACGCGAGCCGAGATTGCTGATGTGATCGGCAACCATGTGCCTTTTGCCCCGGTAATGACGGCTGCCGATATCTTCAACGACCCTCACTTCAATAGCCGCGACATGCTGGTTCAGGTTCCCTTTCCAGGCGCTTCGGATGGAATGCATGTGGCGAACACCCCAGTCAAGATGGAATACGCCAAAAGCGGTGTGCGCGATCGCGCACCGATGACGGATGAACATGCGACGGAAATTCTAACCGAATTCGGCTTCTCGCCTGATGAAATCCGATTGCTTGGCAGCGGCCCTTCATAGGTGCCGCTCAAATCTAGCACTTAATCAAACCACAAAGGAATCTATGTTATGACCAACCGTCCTAAACGCCTGCGCCGCTGCCAGCTCTCCGTTCCCGGGTCGAGCGAGAAGATGATGACGAAGGCTGCGGGCCTCGGAGTGGATTTTGTTTTTCTCGATCTTGAAGATGCCGTAGCACCGCAAGAGAAACGACCCGCGCGCAAAAAGATCATTGATGCCCTGAACAATCTCGACTTCGGCAAAACCACCCGCTGCGTGCGGATCAACGATCTGACCACGGAATATGCTGCCGAGGACATCATTGAGATCATGGAGGGCGCTGGTGAGAATCTCGACGTAATTATGCTGACTAAATGCCTTGGCCCTGACGACATCACATTCTGCGACAAGCTGATGACCCAGATGGAAAAAAAGCTGAACTTGAAGAAGAAAATTGGCCTTGAGACGTTGATCGAGGAAGTCGAAGCGATGCAGCGGGTGGACGAGATCGCCGCCGCATCGGATCGCTTGGAGGCTCTTATTTTCGGAATGGGCGACTATTCCGCATCGCAGGGCGTGAGCACCAAGGACATCGGAGGTGAGTCGGGTTATCCGGGCGATATTTGGCACTATCAACGCCAGAAGATGACCATCGCGGCACGCGTAAATAAGATTGATGCAGTCGATGGTCCTTTTGCAAACTTTTCGAATCCAGAAGCCTTTCGCGAGGAATGCCGTCGATCGATGATCCTTGGCATGGTTGGGAAATGGGCAATTCATCCAAGTCAGGTCGCGATCGCTCATGAGGTATTCTCCCCTACTGAGGACGAGGTTGATCGCGCGCGACGCATGAAAGCTGCATTCGAAGAAGCGGTTTCCAAAGGTCTAGGAGCCGCGCAGTTCGAAGGTAGCATGATCGACATCGCTTCAATGCGGATCGTCGATCGGATCGTTACCCGTGCCGATATGATCGGGATCTAAATCCGCCACAAAGTTATATGTGCTCTAGGGAGGGAAAAATGAAAACATCTGCAGAAATTCGGAAGGGGGCCATTCCTGATCCGTCTAGTATCCACTTGAAGAACCTTGAAGGCAAAGTGGCGCTGGTCACAGGCGCTGGGCAAAACATCGGTCAGGCGGTCGCCATACGCCTGGCTGAAGCAGGTGCGAAAGTTGTCGTTAATGGGCGAAGCCGTGAGAAGCTTGATGACACGGTCAAAATGATCGAAGCGGCAGGCGGCAAGGCGCATGCGATCTCGGCAGATGTCTCGGATCACCGCGCTGTTGAGGAGATGATCAAGGAAGCAAACAGTACGTTCGGTGACATCGATATCTCGGTGTCTAACGTCGGACGCAGACTGCATAAGCCTTTCGAAGAGATCACAATACAGGATTGGGACGAGTCCATCCGCATTAATCTTTCAGCCGCATATTACATTGCACATTATGTTGTGCCGCAGATGAAGGCGAACGGCTGGGGTCGTATTATCCATGTGTCTGGCTATGACGGCTTCACTGGGCACCTTCTGAATCGTGCCTATAATATCGCTGCGAAATCTGGACTGCATGGATTCTCAAAGGCCATCGCGGGAGAGCTTGGCCCCTACGGTATTACAGCCAATACGCTTGTACCCGGTGCAATCGATACCGACCGTGACTGGTCGCAATATCCGAATGCTGACGTTGATAAGAAGCGCCAGACAATTCCAGTGCGCAGATGGGGGCATGTGGACGATTTGGCCTATGGTGCGCTGTATTTGTGCACCACAGGCAGCTTCGTAAACGGCCAAGCGTTGCACCTGAATGGAGGCGAGTTCATGTTCTAGGCTGCGCGATCAGCTATTTCCGTCGGCTGCGACAAATGCGGCGACTTTCTCCATAAGGGTCTGGCGTAGCCAGTCCCTTTTTTTGTCTAATCTCGATAATGGCCCACCAATACCTATGCCAAGCACACGGCCTTCAGCGGGCAGCGGCAAAACTGTTGAAATTGTACCAACCTCTTGAGTGACCATACCGAAGGTTTCGAAATAGCCTTGAGCGCGGCCGCGCCGCACGTCCTCCAGAACCTGTGACTCAGGCCGCTTCAGAGGGTGATCTGGTACCTCGTCGTTGAAGCGCCTTACCAGCGGAGCCACCGCCGAATCCGCCAGGAGCGTCAAAAGCATGATCCCCATGCCGCAGCTTTGTATCGGTCGCGTCTGGTTAAGGTTCAAAGTAAACCGCAGTACATGGGGAGATTCGATGATCGAAACATATCGCAGCAACGTTCCACTTCGGCATCCCAGCAGTATCGCTTCGCCCGTAGTTTCTGACAGTTCGCCCATCATAACCTGGACAGCTTCCATTCCGCGCGGCTTTCCCAACGTCCAGTGCCCCAGAAAAGCAAGACGTTCGGAAGGTGTGAACGTCCGAGTATCGTCAATTCGGTTCAAATATCCCAGTATTACCAGCGATTTGACCAGTGACGAAACGCTCGATTGTGGCAGTTTTAAACCTTCAACGATCTGATTGATGCTAAGCGCTGATTGCCGCGCCTCGAACAGCTCAAGAATTTCAACAACCCGCGCTGCAGACTTCACAACGCCGTCGCCTATCAGATCATCCTTATCTGCCATTTATCACATCCTCGATATTTTTCATCAAGTAAGAGATAGACTAAACGGGCTGGCTTTGAAAAGATATTTATTAACGGGTCCGGGAGGGGTCTGTTTGTGGCACTGCAATTATCCGATTCAGGAAGGTTTCTGATCCGGTTTTGCTGCGCCAAAAGATATAAGAGGGAGGAATAAAATGAAATATGTCCATACTTTTACAGTTGCCGCTGCGGTTCTTACAATGGCAGCACAGACGGCTGAAGCCCGAACGTTGAGCTTCTCAAGCTCGTCACCCCCGAGTGCGGCAACGTCAGAGGTCCTGAAGGATTGGGCTGAGACCCTCAAAGAGGCGACTGACGGCGAGCTTGAAATCGAATTCTACTGGCAACAATCCCTTTCTAAACTCGGTGACAATCTTGATGCAGTCGCTAGCGGACTGGCCGATATGGCCGTAGTCGTGCCTGCTTATTCGCGCCAGAAGCTTCCGCTAAACTATCTTTCATCGACGTCCATTGGAACGGGTGATCCTTGGGTTATCTCAGAGGCATGGCTTAAAACACGCAAGGAATTCCCAGCATTCATCGAGGAAGAGGTGAAGGAAAATATCAAATTTCTGGCAATCGAATCTATTGGGCCCGTCATCTTTGTGGGTGAAAAAATCTATGCCTCACCTGATGATTTCCAGAACGCAACAATGCGTCTTTCGAGCCACTATGCATTTGCTGCGCAGAACTCTGGATGGGCCGTGAACCCTGCCCGAATCCAGTCGCCGGAAACATACACGTCGCTGGAAAAAGGCACGATCGCAGGTGCCACGACCTATGCAAACCAACTGTTTCCATTCCGGCTCAATGAAGTTGCAGATTTTGTAACAAGGCCTGACTTGGGCCAGCATTCAAACATGTATTTCATGAATCTAGATGTGTGGAACGATCTTTCTGACGAGGAGCGTGCTGCAATCGAAAATTCTCTCGAAGGCCTGAACTTGGCGTTCGCACAGGCCGAGGTCAATGAATCGAAAACCGTTTTCGAAAAGGTTCAGTCGGACGAAACTTATCCGATGCAGGTCAAGGAGCTTTCGGAAAGCGAGCGTGAAGTCTGGTCAGACGCGCTTGAGCCATCCTATGAAAAGAACGTAGCAATGGCCGCAGAAGTTAACCCTGTAGCGGTCGAAATCGGCAAGGCCTACAAGGCTAATCGTGATGCCGCTGCAAAGGTTCTGATGACAGACGGCTATCCGTGGTGATGCTCCCACGTGCCGACGACCAAGGGTCGTGTAGGCGAGTGTCTTTAGGTTAAAGTTCACACTTTTTCATTCTACCGTCCGCCAGGCTAAGGCGGGCGGCAGTGCCTGAAAGGAATATCACTGTGTTCACTCTCATTATCTATCTGCAGTACATAAGTGCTGCAGACAGTTTCTGGTCAGGGAGTCATATCCTGTCACTCTGGCTGCTTGGGGTTATTTTCGACCTGATGGCCTTGTTGCTTCTGTATGTGATCGTGCAATGCCTCACCGCGGGAGGAAGCAGCCCTGCAGCGGGGTACGCGCGCCAGCGACTGGAACAAGTAGCGGGTGTGGTGAACCGTATTGATTACGGTGCGCTGTGGTTCGCGGGTACTGCGCTTGCGATAATGGTGCTGATTACCTTCGTCTCCGTGATCAGCCGAGCGATCTATAAGCCGCTGCCGGATGATATCACGTTTGCCGAATGGTCACTGGTGCTGTTGGCGTCTGTCATGCTGGGTACTCTTCAGGGGCGGGAAGACCACATTGAAGTCACTGCCCTCTCGGACACCTTATCTTTTCGGTGGAACCTATATTTGCGCGCGTTTGCCTGTCTTGTCGGTCTCGCCGCAGTGGGCCGACTATGCATGGTGTCCTTCGAAGAAGTGCCCGACAGTTTTCTTGAGATAACCTACGGATCAATTTACCAGCTACCAGCTTGGCCCCCACGAATATTTTTTATGATCGGTGTGGCCTGGTGGCTGACCCGCATCGGGATTCAGACCGTGATGCTGCCAGTTTTGATCCAACTGGACATGCGAAACGCGCTTGGCACGTTCGACCCACTCCCATTGTTGTCACAGTCAGGCACTGGTGAGGGTGAGTTGGGTGAACTGGATATTGATGAAACAACGACCGGAGAACCCGGCATTGGAGGCACCCGTGGAACGTGAACTCATCGGTGGCATTGGGGTCATTTTGATGATCCTGCTGCTTTTTATGCGTGCGCCTGTAGCCTTCGCCTTGTTGGGTGTTGGATGGGGCGGTGTTGCAGTCTTGCGATCCACCAGCGCGGCCGACGCCGTGATGTCCGCGGATACATTTGGCAGTCTGCTGAACTTTGACCTGACGACGATTCCTAGTTTCATGCTGATGGGCTATATTGCTTATGCTGCTGGATTTACGCGCGAAGTCTACGATGCGGCTCGGTTGCTTTTCGGACGGCTGCCAGGAGGACTAGCCGCTGCGTCCACCACGGGCTGTGCAGCTTTCGCTGCGGTCTCGGGCTCCAGCCTTGCGACTGCAGCCGCCATGGGTAAAATCGCTGTTCCTGAGATGATTAGACATGGCTATGACAAAGGCTTGGCGACGGGTGTGGTTGCGGCCTCCGGCACGTTGGGGTCGCTAATCCCGCCGTCGGTCTTAATGATCCTCTATGCAGTGTTCACCCAACAATCCATCGCACTTCTGTTTATCGCCGGTATCATTCCGGGCGTATTGTCGGCCGGAATCTATATCGCGATGATCCTAATCCGGGCCCAGATCAATCCTTCTTTGGCTCCTGGCATGAAGGAACGCATTCCTTTCCGTGAAAAACTCCGCTCCATCAAGGGGACCTGGGCGATAACACTTTTGTTCATCATCGTTATGGGTGGTATCATGGTGGGGTTCTTCACGCCTATGGAGGCTGGTGCGATCGGCGCGTCAGGTGCGTTCCTTATTGCGCTTGCGGCTCGACGTCTGACACGGGAGAAGATGGGGCGCGCCTTTTTAGATACCCTCCGTCAGAGTGGTTCGATTTTTGCGATTATCTTTGGTGCTCATGTGTTCACCCGGTTCATGGCGCTGTCCGGACTTGGCCAATGGTTGGCTGATATTGCGACTAGTTACAGCGACCAGGCGGTACCGGTTATCATCGCGCTGTCCGTGATTTACATTATTCTAGGCACGTTCATTGGGCCCATTGAGATCATGCTGATCACACTGCCCATCGTGATACCGGTTGTCGAAAGCTATGATATTTCCCTTCTTTGGTTTGGTATCATCATGATTAAGTATCTAGAAATTGGGCTCATAACGCCGCCACTGGGATTCAATGTCTTTATGATCAGTTCGGTGGTTGGCAAATCGGTTCCGATCGTGACGATCTTCAGGGGCGTGTTGTGGTTTTTGGCTATGGACATCGTAACGCTCGCCCTTCTGATTTCGGTCCCAGCAATTACATTGTTCCTGCCCGATCTTTACACAGAGTGGATGTCCTACCTGCGCAATAGCGACCCAGAGGCTGGTCAGGCCGTCTGGTTATGGCTTACGAGCTGGACTGGAAGTGCTAATTGGAGATGATGACCTATCAACTACGCACTTACTTTTGATGGCAAAGGGGAAGAACGGCACTGTCAGAGCAAATTTGGTTGAGCCGGGCAGGGCGACCACTTAGCGTCGCGGGATGACAAAACGTTCCCCCTTCCGCTACTTTGAGGCTAGCCCCGAGATCATCCGTTTTGCCGTCCTTTCTCGTTGAAGTGATTTGCTGCTTAGATCTCCAATGTTCACTGTGGTGTCGGCAGGCTCTTTATTGGTCGGGATAGAAGGATTTGGTGGCAGTCCTTACTGTTACGTAGGGGTTGTAATAGTCCATTAAAACGGATTGGCCAGGCAGGGTCTCAAAATGCGGAGACGCTGTAATGTATGGGTTATTTTTCGAAGCAGCATTATGTTTAATCCGAGAGGCAAACGCTTTATGTTGATGAGGCTTTGGACCGTTCGATTGCTCATGAGGCGCGTGTTCAGTAGGATTGATATCTAAGATATTTGCGAACTTTGGTCTATGTTCGATCTTCCCGCGCCTCCCTATCCTTGCTAGGACGAAGTATCAGGCTCGCCCAAGGTTTGCTGCACATTATGCTGCACCATATTTATATAAAACGTTGTTTTAAATAAATAAAAAATTACAATAGAGGTGAGCTGCCGGACACCTCCTCCGCCACTTGCCCTTGAGAAAGCGTTCTCCCGATCCGGATGCGGCCAGATTTTTCCTTTATATTCAAGGGTTATGCGGGAGGGGCTGAGCACCGGCCCCGGTGCGAAGAGGGCCAAAAGCGTTCTCTACGGGCTGATATTCTCTGGACCTGTTGACTGCGCTGATTTGGTGAAGTTCCACAAGTGGATGATATTATTATCATATTCCGGTCACATGGGTTCATTTGGACAGCGGTCTCGTTTGGTTCAGCGGCGACTAGCGTCGGAATTTCTCAGGCCATTATCCTCTCTAAGCGTTGCTTCCGGCGCTCCCAATCCGGCATCACCCGGTCCAGCAGGTCAAAGAAAGCCGTGCCGTGGTGCGGCTCAGCGATGTGGCAAAGCTCGTGGGTGATGACATAGTCGATGGCGTCAACCGGGGCCTCGACGAGACGTCGGTTCAGCAGGAGACGGTGCGCCGGCGACATTGACCCCCAGCGTTGTTTCATCTGGCGGATGATCATCCCTTTCGGCCGGAATGCTTCGGGCTGCGGGAAACGTTGCAGACTTTGTTCGACCTGCTCTGCGAACTTGACGTGGGCTCGGTTGCGGTACCAGCCCTCAACCAGCTCGCGAGTAATGTCAGTTCGGTTCGGTCGAAGTGTCTCAACCACGATATAGCCGCGAAT
>TARA_R110002049_G_scaffold180701_1_pt1 | contig 17133 bp, 12 predicted proteins | sample TARA_R110002049 | Tara Oceans TARA_R110002049 (sample SAMEA4396941) | marine metagenome | biome: Polar Biome; feature: [SRF] surface water layer (ENVO:00010504); material: water (ENVO:00002006), including particulate matter (ENVO:01000060) such as... | depth 5 m | reverse complement strand
TTCATTTATGGGCTGTATGTTTTCTTCAATACCCAGCTCTGTTACGTATTGAACAGAAGTAAATCCATTAAACAAATAGCCGTCTAAACTCACTTCAGATCTAAAACTTAAATAAGTTCCGGGTGTTATATTTTCAACTGGTTTAAAACGAACCGACAAGGAACCTTGTTCATTTGTACCCGCACTTAACGTAGGTTGGAGGTTTATATTTTTCATATAAAAATAGAAAGTTCCGTCAACAAATAATGTTTCTATCGGGTTTCCTGCGGCCATGACCTGTACCGTTTCAGGATTGATATACGTTGAGCCCCCAGTTGGGAACGAAATTACGGCATTCTCTATTTCCTCTGGGGTAAAATTATCGAAGCCTATCGAAAAGTAAATGTATTCATCGATCTCCTCCATCAAAACTTGATCTGGTTGTGAACTATTTACTATAGGCCAGAATGGTTCAGTCTCAATTGTATCACCTAAGGTAAATATATTATCACCTGGCGTTGTATCTCCGTTGACTGGCTCAATAGTGGCAGTAAAACTTAAATTGTCGCCTACTTGGTTGATAGGTTCCTCCGGGAGGTTAAAGACAACTCCAATATCGCCAATCAATATTGGGTTCAGCACTCCCAATTCCCATATTAAGGTATTGCTTGTTTGGCTTGTTGGCAAAATTGATGCATCAATGAAATTAAGTTTAGAATCATCATAAGTCATCGTAATTTTAATATCTCGCGGGGTTGTTCCTGCATTTTCATAGACCAACGAATAAAAGGCGGATCCACCTGGGGTGGGTTGGTTGTTTGCAGTGATTGCGATGTTTAGGTCGTTTACCGACTGGGCCGCTTCTACACAAAAATCTTCTGTTTCTGTTTGTCCGTAGCCCACAAAATTATTCATTGCATTTTCCGGGTTCACATTATAAACACCTGAAAAATTCGGAACATAAGTGGTATAGTTTCCTTCGCCAATATTCAACTCATATTCACCCATTTCGCTTGTTGTAGTTCCAAAGATATACTCATCACCTTCTGCCAAGACCAATCGACTAGGAAGTGGAGATGCACCTGTTGCGCATGAGTTTCCGGCAAGATCAAAGTTAAGCTCGCCATTAATCGTGTTCAATGTACTACTGGACAGTGAACAGTCTTCGGTATAAGTTGTATAGGCTTCTATTGCATCCAAATTTGAAGTTGCAAATGCCACGTCGTCTACACAAATAAAACTGAGTTGTGGATTATCAATCGCAATAAAATCACTAGGAAGCGGTTGATTATTACCAAAGGGATTTGGTGTTGTGTAACATTCTGAGCCACTAGCCATATTGGCTAAATCTGCATTGGTCAAATTTATTTTCTCTAAATTTAGATTATATTGAACTCTAAGCCTGCAGAGTGCATTAAATGAGCTGAAATCCATTTCTTCCCAAGTGAGTCCAAAATATACTATATGCTTGATGTTGTTGATCGATGGGTAAATCACTTGCTCTGTAGACATAAATCTTAAGCTGAAAGATTCTAGATTTTGATTTTGTGATAAATCTACTAAAGGGATTGGCATCGCACGATATTGAACTCTAGAAAGATCTGGATTTGTACTCAAATCCAATGATTCTAAGGGCATATATCCTATCTCTAGCTCACGCAGCGCATCGGCACCCTCGATAATGAAATTCGTAAGATTATCGAAGTATAAAACTTCGACCTCAACTAAGCTACTGTTTTGACTTAGATCTAAAGTTTCTATAATATTATTTGCCTGACCAATAAACTTGATTCCCAAAAACTTTAGTCCTAAAAGATTCGTGTTATTCGTCAAATCCAAACTTTGCAAAGATTGCATATGGTCCAAAGTTAAACGTTCCAGTTGCACACAACCACTTAGATTAATATTTTGAAGTAAAATACTATAAACCTCTAATTCCTTGAGCGCGACATTACTTTGTAAATCGAGATTTAAAAGTTCCCCATTGTTGATGACCAATTCTTCTAGATTACTATTGCTTGATAAATTAATATTTGTAAAAGGAAATTCATTTAATAGCAACCTTTTCAACTGTACATTAGCGGAAAGATCTAATGAAGGCAACCCTAAACCATAAATTTCCAATTCCTCTAGTAAGTTTTGACTAGCTAAATTTATAGATTGAACACTTTCACCGAATGATAGGGTCGTTAAAGATAAGGGTGTTAAATCTATAGTTGAGATATTTGTGTTTTCAATTGCAAGAAGTATCAAATCAAGATTTTCGCTCAAATCCAAACTAGATATAGCTGTACCATTGAGAGACAAATACTCCAAATTAGTTAGGCCAGATACATTTAATTCTGCGAGATTCGGATTTGACCACACACTCACACTCGACAAATTGACATAATTATTTATATCGGGCAATACGGATAAATCGGTTCCCCATACACTAAAATATTCTAAAGTATTTGTTTCAGAGGGTAGAATAATTTCTGTAAGTGGCCCATTTGAAATGCTTATACGTTCTAGATTGCTATTTGCACTCAAATCTAGAGCTTCGAATTCGAAGTTTTGTCCCCATATTTCCTCAAGATTTATAAACGCCTCTATACCAGTTAAATCAGTGAATTCACTATTACTTACTTTTATAATTGTTGCTGCTTGTGCTTCGCTTAGCTGAATCTCATTGTCTCCGTTGGTGTTGATTGTCGGATTAATCTGGTTTAGCAATGCCTGTTTGAACAACGGGTCTGGAATATTTACAATTTGAGATGTAACGGCGGTTGACGCGGTTAAAAGAAGTAGTAGAAAAACCTGTTTCATTGAAATATATACGTTGATTAAAGCGGTAAAGAAAAATATAAAAATTGGAAATAGATGCTTTTATAGCTTAAAAAAGAACAAAAATGCCACTCAAACTGAGTGGCTTTTATCTATTTCAAAGTTTTCTTACACTAGCGCTTCAACACCCGAAACACTTTTTCTCCTTCCGCAGAAACGACTCTGACGAAATAAACCCCCGCTGCGAAATCTTCAATATTGATTGAAACTTTGCTCGCTTGATCTGCTGGTATCGATTTCAAAGATTGTCCTGTTATAGAAAATATTGAAATCTCTTGAATATTTTGTGTTGCAGAAATTGTAAAAATCCCCGATGTCGGATTGGGGTAAAGTACGATTTCATTTATGGGCTGTATGTTTTCTTCAATACCCAGCTCTGTTACATATTGAACAGAAATAAATCCACTGTTTAAAAATCCATCTAAGCTCACATTGGGTATAAATCGTACAACATCACCTGCTTCAATATCTGAAACTGGCTTGAATCGAAACGAAATATTTCCCTGTTCGCCCATTCCAGAACTCAAGGTTGGTGGCAGGTTGATGTCGTTCATATAAAAATAAAAAGTGTCATTGGCATATAAAGTTTCCACAGGATTCCCCGAAGCCATCACTTGCACGGTTTCAAAATCAATATTTGAACTACTATCGGTTGCAAAATAGACCACAGCATTCTCAACTGATTGGGATGTAAAATTTTCAAATCCTACGGAAAAATACAGGTATTCATCAGCCTCATCAATCAATTTTTGGTTGGGTTGCGACCCATTGACAATTGGAGAGAACGGTTCATTTTCGACTGTATCACCAAATACAAACGTATTATCACCCGGTGTGGCATCGCCACTAATGGGTTCAATAGTTGCCGTAAAACTCAGGCTATCTCCTGTCTGATTAATAGGTTCGTCAAATAGATTGAAAAGAATTTCAATGTCTCCAATAAGCAATGGATTGAACAGTCCGAGATCCCAAATAAGGGTATTGCTCGTCTGACTCGTTGGTGGAACGGAAGCCTCTATAAAATTCATCTTAGAATTATCATAGGTCATTGAAACCTCAATGTTTTGAGGCGTAGTGCCCGCATTTTCGTAAATCAATGAATAAAAGGCCGACCTCCCTGGAGTAGGTTGGTTGTTTGCAGTGATTGCGATGTTTAGGTCGTTTACCGACTGGGCCGCTTCTACACAAAAATCTTCTGTTTCTGTTTGTCCGTAGCCCACAAAAGTATTCACTGCATTTTCAGGATTCACATTGTAGATATTCGAAAAATTAGGCGCATAAGTCGTAAAACTACCTTCTCCAAGGTTCATTTTGTAATTCCCGGTTTCGTCTGTGGCTGTTCCAAAAGTAAATCCGTCACCATCAGTAAGTACCAAACGGTTCGGAATCGCCGAGGCTCCAGTAGCGCAACTATTTCCGTCAAGATCGAAGCTCAACGCACCCGCAATGGTGTTTAAATTTCCGCCAGAAAGTGAACAGTCTTCAGTAAAAGTGACGTATCCGTCAACGGTATCGTTAAAGTTGGAAGCCGCGAAGGGAGCATCGTCTACGCAAATAAAGCGGAGGTTGGGGTTGTTATTCACTCTTAAATCACTTCCAAAAGTACCATATATATACAGAGGATCTGTGATGCAAGTACCACTGCTAGCCATAGAAGATAGGTCTATATTACTCATATTTACATCTTCCAAGTACAAATTATTTGACAACCGTAACCAACACAGATCTGAAAAGCCACTAAAATCTAGACTGGAATAGCCCGTTCCTGAAAAAGTCATGGCTTTGATATTGTTTTCAGTTGGATAGGTAATATTCAACGCAGGTAAATCCCTAAGCGTGACATAATCTAAATTGCTGAGCGTCGAAATATCGAGATCTAGGTTCATTCCACGCACAAACAAACTTCGAAGATTCGTATTGTTATTTAAATTTACCGAAGGCAAAGACAAATTATTTAAATGCAGGCTTTCCAAAGAACTAGCACCCTCTACTATTAAGGAGTTCATTCCAGAAAAAGAGTCGATGCTCGCATATTCTAAAGAATTGTTCTGACTTAGATCTAACGATTCCATTTCTGTATTTGGTTGTCCTATATACTGTATGCCGGATAATTCAAGTTCAATCAGTGACGAATTACCAGAAAAATTAGCGGATTGAAGAGATTTCATAGCTGTCATGGTAGCTTTCTCCAACATCACACAATTTGTAAGATCTAGGGTTTCTAAGCTTGGCAAATGAAGATTAATTTCTGTTAACATTGCATGGTCACTTAGATCCAGGTCAATTAAACCTTCTTCCGTTTCATAAGCAAAAAAATATTCTAAGCCATTGTTTCCAGATAAATCTATGGTTTGGTGAGGAAAATGGTAAAGTTGTAAGCTTTTCAATCCAATAAGAGCCGTAATGTCCAAACTTGGCATTCCAGAACCCGTTACTAAAAGCTCTTCAAGCTGCGGTTGTGAGTCTAAATTAATATTTTGTATAACTTCACCAATACCCAGCGAACGAAGTGTTAGCGACGAAATATCTAAAGTTGTAATACTACTATTTGTTATATATAAATTCTCCAGATTAGGGATTTGGCTAAAATCAAGATTGGAAATGTTTGAACCCCCAATATGAAGCGACTGCAATAAACCATTACCTTGTAAATCTATTTGCGAAATAGGTGTATTATATATCTCTAACGACGTTAAACTAGAAAAGCTAGAAACATCGATGCTGGAGATATTCTCATTTCCCCCGATGTTCAAATTCTCCAAATTAGAATAAGAGTTCGGAAACTGTATAAATTGAAGACTATTTTCCGAAAGGTTTATTTCTTTCAAATTAACACCACTCGAAGGCAAAACAACATCTTCTAGACTGCCAAGAGGAAAGAATATTATTTCCAAATTATTATGAACGCTTAAATCAATGAAAGTAAAAGCAAATCGTTGACCCGATATCTCTTCTAGATTTACAAAAGCCTCAAGACCTGTTAAATCTGTAAACTCTGAATCAGCTATAAATCTAATTATCAGAGCCGCTTCCGCTTCAGAAACTTGTATCTCATCATCACCGTTTGTATTAATTATCGGGTTGGTCTGATTCAGTAAATGTTGCTTAAACAAAGGATCTGGAATGTTCACAATTTGAGCTGTGGCTACTGTGGTTGATACTGCCACAACAAGTAGTAAAAAGAGCTTTTTCATTAAAATATGTACATAAGTTGAAGCTGTAAAGAAAAAAAAAAAAATGGTATTGATGCTATTTTTTATTAAAATGAACAAAAAAGCCACTCTTTTGAGTGGCTTTTTTAATTTCTTCAATGTATTATCTATTTATAATAATACTGGAAATTCTACTCCATTAAAAGTAAACACCGCATTGTTATCGCATACACCATCGCCAAAATCTAAGGAGCCCGTGAGTCCGTTTTGTGAAACCTCCAGCTCTCCTGCTACCAGGTAAAAACAATCTAATCTACGTACCAGGGTTTCCGTTACAATTCCCGTGCGTTCAAATCCGTTGCTAAACGTAGTGATCCAATTTCCTGTAATGTCGTACACATTATCAACCCAGGTGCCAGACCCTACACCTTCTACCCACTCGGCTACACGCAAGCCTTCCCGGGTAGCGGTCACCGTACTTGAAGGGAAAGAAACTGTAATCGTTTCATTTACTGTAGAAGCTGGGTTGCCATTAGCGTTTGCAAGCGTTCGTACAATTTCGCCGCCGCCTTCAACGCCATTGCTATTGTATGTAAAGTTTTCGAAGGTATAATTGATGGTTCTCGAATTGTCTACAATGGCTTCATACGCCAAATTGATTTTTCCGCTTACACTAGCACCATTATTTAAGGTACACACATCGCCAAAATCTAGCAAAATGGTTCCGGTACCGTCGCCATTGGCGTTCACAATAATGGTTGCACAATCTGAAAACAGCGATAAGTTCGTTCCGCCATTATCAGGCCCTTCACTTTCATCAAAGGCAGTTTCCATGATATTCAACGTTCCTTCAATAGCATTATCTGCTTTAGCTGCTAACACAGCATTTTCAGCAGAAAAATTAGCCACGTCTCCTTCAGATGCTGTATCATCATCTTTATCACAACTAACTGCAAATAAGGCCATGCCGAATAAAGCCGAAATCATGATGGTTTTTTTCAAAGTTTTCATAAGTTTAAGTTTTCCGTTTGGGTTTTGGACTAGTATAACGTCAAAAAGTTTGATTCCGTATATTTAAAATCAATAAGAAACCTGAAATTCAAGCGTTTTAATAGTAGTTATGCTGCACAAATACCTTTTCCTAAGCTGCTGTTTTATAGTCCTTTGCTGCAATGCACAGCAACAACAGGGAGAATGGTCACTCTATTTCGAGAACAACGCCAACACCCTTACACCACAACACCATCAATTAATAGATAGCATTAAAAAACACGCGCTGGTACCCACAGACAGTATTGTTTTAAAGGGGTATGCCAGCAGTCCGGCCGACGAACATTACAATTTGAAACTTTCAGAAAAAAGGGCCTTGAATACAAAAAACGCATTTCCAGAATATTACACGATTATCGCTACTGGACTTGGCGAATTAGAAGGGGATGAAGCTGAAAACAGGCGGGTAGATATCATGATTTGGGCAGTGTACCGAGAAAAGATGAAATTAATAAGCCAAAGTGAGAACCCTACGAAAGCTCCTGAGCAGATCAACGATTTCGCCAATTTTACCATAGGAGAAAAGTTTGAGCTCAAGGGTATTCACTTCTACCCAGGAAGGGATGACATACGCAACGATAGTATGCAAGCCTTACAAGAACTGCTTACTTTTTTACAGGAAAACGAAACGGTGACTTTTCGATTGTTGGGCCATGTTTGCTGCGGAAAAAAATACGATCCCGGTAGAGACGGCTACAATAATAGAACGGGTAAAAACAACCTCAGCGAAGCACGAGCCAAACGTATCTACCAATATTTGCTCGAAAATGGCATCGACAAGAACAGGATGAGTGCCCGCGGATATGCATACCGGTACCCAACAGGGAAAGGCGATAAATTTGATAGAAGGGTTGAGATTGAGATTATTTCGAGGTGATGGAAGATTTTAGTTGGGAGATGGAAGCTTGCCCGTACCGAACGAAGTTTGGGCGGGTTGGGAATTTGAAATGGTAGTATGAAACTGGTTATCACCTACTTCGTCTTTAAGTCTTTAGTCGGTAGTCTTTAGTTTATATTTTTCTAAGAACATCTAATTCAATACCGAATCCATGCTCCATATTCCATTATTTTGGTTGGGAGCTTGTTGCTGGGAGATGGAAGCTTGCCCGTACCGAACAGAGTTTGGGCAGGTTGGGAAATTGAAATGGTAGTATGAAACTGGTTATCACCTACTTCGTCTTTAAGTCTTTAGTCGGTAGTCTTTAGTTTATATTTTTCTAAGAACACCTAATTCAATACCGAATCTATGCTCCATGCTCCATATTCCATTATTCTGGTTGGGAGCTTATTGCTGGGAGTTGGAAGTTGGAAATTGGAAGTTTGGCAACGCAAACGCACTGAGCTGTTACACTTCCTTCTGCCTCTGCCTGCTGCGTCCATACTCTAAATTCCATAGTCAATGATTGGAGATTTCCCCGCCCCACCCTTCACCCTTCACCCTTAACTCTTCACTCCTCACTCCTCACTCCTCACTCCTCACAAAATTAAAAAACACACCTTGCAACTCACATATTTTTATTATTTTTGCAGCCGTATTCCGAAAGACGGAACACATACATAACAATTATTTACATAAATATTAGCATGTATTTAGCACCAGAAGAAAAAGCGAAAATTTTCGCAAAGCACGGTAAAGACTCAAACGACACAGGTTCTACAGAAGGACAGATCGCATTGTTCACCTACCGTATCGAGCATTTAACAAAACACTTAAAAGCAAACCACAAGGACTACAACACAGAGCGTTCTTTGGTGAAATTGGTAGGAAAGCGTCGTTCTTTATTGAACTACTTGATGAAAAAAGACATCATGCGCTATCGTGCCATTGTTAAAGAATTAGGATTACGAAAGTAACACTATTAAGGAGCGCCCATAAAGCGCTCCTTATATTTTAGGCACCATTTGTGCCGAAACATAGAAAAGCTACCCTTAGGTTTTTCATTGGTCAACCACAACAACACAACAACACTACAATCGATCACCGATTGTTGACCAATTTTAACCAATTCCGCTGTTGCACCACGCAACAATCGGGATTACCATTCCGCAGACGCGGAAACAAAAACAATTTATATGATACCTAAAGTATTTAAAGAGGTCATAGACCTTGGTGATGGTAGAGAAATCTCTATCGAAACCGGAAAATTAGCAAAACAAGCCCATGGGTCTGTTGTTGTACAATCAGGAAAGTGTATGTTGCTTTGTACCGTAGTTTCAAACTACGAGCAAAAAGACTTAGACTTTTTACCCTTAACCGTAGATTACCGTGAAAAATTTGCAGCAGCGGGACGTTACCCAGGCGGATTCTTTAAAAGAGAAGCTAGACCAAGCGACGGTGAAGTACTTACCATGCGTTTGGTAGACCGTGTGCTTCGCCCGTTATTTCCAAAAGATTACCACTCTGAGACACAGGTGATGATTCAGTTGATGTCTCATGACGATGATGTGATGCCAGATGCTATGGCCGGTTTGGCCGCAAGTGCTGCTATTCAGTTATCTGACTTTCCTTTTGAATGTGCTATCTCTGAAGCCAGAGTAGGACGTGTAAATGGAGAATTTATCATTAATCCAACCAGAGCACAACTGGAAGAGTCTGACATCGATATGATGATTGGAGCTTCTGCAGATAGTGTGATGATGGTGGAAGGTGAAATGGATGAAATTTCAGAAGAAGAAATGACTGAAGCGATCAAATTCGCGCACGAACACATTAAAAAACAATGTGAAGCGCAATTGAGATTAGCGGAAGCTTTTGGAAAGAAAGAAGTACGTGAGTACCCGAACGAAAGAGAAGACGAAGACCTGAAAAAGAAAGTGCATGATATGGCCTACGACAAGGTGTACGCCATTGCAAAAGCAGGGTCTGCAAAACACGAACGAAGTGCTGCGTTCAGTGAAATTAAAGAAGAAATAATAGCGACTTTTTCTGAAGAAGAATTAGAAGACTTTGGAGATTTAGTCTCAAAATACTACCGCGCTGCAGAGAAAGCTGCAATTAGGGATTTAACCTTAAACGAAGGTTCTAGATTGGACGGTAGAAAAACAGATGAAATCCGCCCGATCTGGTGCGAAGTAGACTACCTTCCATCAGTACATGGTTCGGCTGTTTTTACACGTGGTGAAACGCAAGCCTTAGCAACTGTTACCTTGGGAACGTCTCGCGATAGCAACCAAATTGACATGCCAAGTTATGAAGGAGAAGAGAATTTTTACTTACACTATAACTTCCCTCCTTTCTGTACAGGTGAAGCACGCCCAATTCGCGGAACTTCACGTAGAGAAGTAGGTCACGGAAACTTAGCGCAACGTGCCTTAAAAGGGATGGTGCCTGCAGATTGCCCATACACCGTACGTGTGGTTTCTGAAGTACTCGAAAGTAACGGTTCGTCTTCTATGGCAACGGTTTGTGCCGGTACCATGGCCATCATGGACGCTGGAGTACAAATGAAGAAGCCAGTTTCTGGTATCGCTATGGGATTGATCTCTGACGGTGACTCTGGAAAATATGCAGTACTTTCTGATATCTTAGGTGATGAAGATCATTTAGGTGATATGGACTTTAAAGTGACCGGAACGGCAGATGGTATTACTGCTTGCCAGATGGATATTAAAGTGAAAGGATTGAGCTACGAAATTCTTGTGAATGCTTTAAAGCAGGCAAGAGATGGTAGACTTCACATTCTTGAGAAAATAACCGATGCCATTGCACAACCTAGAGAAGACGTAAAAGAGTATGCTCCTAAAATGGTAACGGTACGTATCGCAAACGAATTTATCGGTGCCTTGATCGGTCCTGGCGGAAAAGTAATTCAAGAACTACAGAAGGAAACCGACACTACGATCGTAATTAACGAAGATCCCGTAACTGAAGAAGGAATTGTTGAAATTCTAGGAACAGGACAGGAAGGAATTGATGCGGTATTGGCGAAAATCGATTCGATTACCTTTAAGCCTGAAGTTGGTTCTGTATATGAAGTGAAAGTGATCAAAATGTTAGATTTTGGTGCTGTTGTTGAATATATGGATGCTCCTGGAAACGAAGTGTTGTTACACGTGTCTGAATTGGCATGGGAACGCACCGAAAACGTAAGCGATGTGGTAAACATGGGCGACGTTTTTGATGTGAAATACTTCGGAATCGATTCTAGAACGAGAAAGGAAAAAGTATCTCGTAAGGCTTTATTACCAAAGCCGGAAGGATACCAAGATCGTCCGAAACGTGACGACCGTGGTGGAAACAACCGTGGGCGCGACAATAGAGGTCGTGACAACAGAAGTAGAGATAGAAAAAGAGACTAGTTTTAAGCTCTTTCATGTATATATCGCCTCCCATTTGGGAGGCGATTTTTTTTTCAATAACGCTGAGCTGCCCACCATCTAATTCTATATTTTTGCCGCATTGTAAACCAAAACCTGCTTTTATTCCTGTGAAACCTATTTACTGGCTCATTTGTTTACTCTTTATACCGAAACTGCTGTGTGCACAATACTCGGTTACAGACACGACTGTAACAGACCAAAACCGCACGTTTAAATACGAGTCGCTTATCATTCCTGCAGCGCTCATCACCTATGGCGTGGTCGGACTTAACAATCCGCAAATTCAAGAATGGGACCAAGATATTAACACCAAGTACTCAAAACAAGGAAAACACAAAGGCATGGTAGATGAATACTTGCAATACACCCCTGCCGCATCTGTGTATGCCCTTAACGCCTTTGGAGTGGAAGGGAAACACCGTTTTAAAGAACGAACGGTCATTTTAGGTACGGCCGCGATACTTGCAGGTGTTCCCGTCACCATTTTAAAAAACCAGCGTACGGTGATACGACCCAATGGTAAAAATGCATTTTCATTTCCGTCGGGGCATACCACCCTGGCATTCTTAGGTGCCGAATTTTTACACCAAGAGTACAAAGATGTGTCTATCTGGTATGGTGTTGCTGGATATACGGTCGCAACCCTCACAGGACTTTACAGAGTTTACAATAACAACCATTGGTTTTCTGATGTAGTAGCCGGCGCTGGCATTGGCATACTCGCTACCAAAATTGCCTATTGGGTGTATCCGCTGATTGAAAACGTACTTTTCAAGAAAAAGGAACAGCTCTCAGGAATCGTAGCACCCTTCTACAACGGCTATGAATTTGGGGCAGTTGCCTCCTTTAGATGGTAGTCTAATTAGCTGCCTCAACTACCACTCAATGCATATCGCAAAGTGGTCACGGACAGCTGAAATTAAATTCCCTAACTTTATCGAAACAATAGTCAAGCAGATTGAACTATTATGGCACCTGCCTAACTATTTGCAAGACCGTTTGAAATTATAAAGAACATCTAAAAGAAAGATTAGATATGAAAGTTACAGCAAAAAAAGAAGAACAGGTTGCCAATATGATATTTGCAGATATTTATCCCCTTTATTGGAACAGACTGGAGAAAAATGGTAGAACAAAAGAAGAGTTCCATCAGGTTTTAGAATGGTTCACAGGATTTGATGAAAATAAATTACAATCGCTCATAGAAGAGAGAGTAACTTTTAAAACATTTTTCCAAAGCGCTAACATACATTCAAATGCAGACATGATTAAAGGTGTGGTTTGCGGGTATCGAATTGAAGAAATAGAGGATGAGTTTGAACTGTACAAACAATGTAGACAAATGGAAAAACTGATTGATGAATTGGCAAAAGGTCGCAAAATGGAAAAAATTCTAAGGGAACGTAACTAATGAAATTATGAACACAACAACATTTCTAACTTTCGTAGGTGACCAATGCGGAAAAGCCGAAGAAGCCATATATTTTTATACCTCTATCTTCCCAAATTCAGAAATTAAAAGCATTACAAAATACGCTGAAGGAGCGCCAGGAGGTAATCCTGACCTTATTAAACATGGTGTTTTTACATTAAACGGAATTGAATATATGGTTTCTGAAAGTAGCTATAACCACAATTGGTCGTTTACGCCTGCTGTATCAATTTTTATAACTGATAATTCTGATGAATTGATACAGACACTTTTTGAAAAAATTTCTTCAAATGATGGTCAGATCATGGTCCCTCTCGATAATTATAAAGGTGAAGGAGACTATGGTTTTGGTAAAAAGTTTGGATGGTGTGAAGACAAATATGGAATATCTTGGCAATTTGTGCTTTCTGAATAAATTAGACGCACAGCAAACTGCAAGCCAACTTCGAATGTAACAAGAATAAAATAAGGTTGTTTTACGCAACCATTCTAGACCACCCTAGACTACTAAAAAAGGGTGTCTAAGCCCGTTATAATTCGTAAACCATGAGTAAGTATCGTATTTTGTTATCATTCGTATTAGTAACAGGGCTTTTTTTCACTTCCTGCGAAAATGAACCCATTGGCACTGCAGACGTTAACTTAGATATTGTAGATGAAGAACTGTTCTCCTATCTCACGCAGATTTCTGATGAAACTGAAATAGATAATGAGGTGAACTGTATCGAGTTTAATTATTCTTTTACCGTTTTTATCTTTGATGCCGATATGAACTTTTCTGAAGCGGTTGCCGTCTTCAATAATGGCGATATGTCTGCGCTATTAAATGGTTTAGAACCCAATGAAAGTATTAGCCTAAACTACCCGATTGCAGGAACATTGGACAATGGTGAACTGATTGAAATAGAGACCAATGAAGAATTAAAACAAGCCATTGCAGCCTGTAGCAAAGAAAAAAAGCGCCGGCGCTGTAACAATACTCTGATAGATTGTGTTTGGAAGGTGAGCCCAATAGTGGGTAGCTCGAATGATTTTGAAGGCAGTACTTTTAAGGTAAACCGAAACGGAACCGTGCAATTTCACCATGGAAACGACGTTTTTTTTGGCACTTGGGTAACCTTGTACATTGGTGACGATTTGTTTTTGAACATCGATTTAAACGATGGTGAAGTTGTGCAAGGATTTTGGGACAGAAACTGGGAAGTGGCATTGCTTACCGATACGCAAATAGGTATCTACGGAAACGGAGAAGTGCTTCTCAAAAAAGATTGTAACAATCCCTGTACCGAAGCTGGCTACCAAGTGTGCGAACTTGAAGACGCACCAGGATTTGCTATTTTTAACTTAGCAGCTTACACCACCTGTATTCCGGTGCCTGCTACACACGATGTTGTCTCGGCGGTGACCTATTCATTTTTTGAAACGGAAGATGATGCACTGAATAACACCAACCCAATATCTAGCACTGCGTACACAAACATTGTGAATCCGCAGCCAATATTTGTGCGCATAGACTATCTAAACACAGCTGAGAATCTTGCTATAACCGAAATCACAATTGAAGCCGTACCTTGTCCTGGCGGATAAATAACTGTATTATGTGTCAGCATCTTTTAAATAAAATAAACGTCAACCTGAACTTGTTTCAGGTTCTCATCATGCGTTTTTGACGTCTATACGATAAAATTACCCACAACCCGCCAAGCCGGTAAGGCGGACATACGGAATGACACCTTAAAAACAATCGAGTACAAAATAAATTACCAATAGCGTATAATTGAACCTAGACAACCTCATAAAAGCCTGCAAAAAAAATGACCGTGCTGCGCAAAGTACCCTCTTTGAACAGTATAAGGATACCTTGTATTTTGTTTCGTTGAAATATAGCCGAAATGAGGCTGAAGCCGAAGACAACCTGCACGATGCCTTTATGGTGATTTTTGAAAAGATAAGCACCTTTAAAAACAAAGGCAGTTTTGAAGGCTGGATGAAGCGTATTACCATGTTTAAAGCGATAGATCGTTATAAAAAGAACAAGTATATCCCAACCGAGTTTGAAGACAACTTGATGGAAGACACATCGGTAACTGAAAGTGAGTTTACAGCACCCACATTAGATGTGCTGCTGGGCTACATACAACAACTGCCAGACCAATACCGGCTTGTATTTAACATGTATCAATTAGACGGATACACCCATAAAGAAGTGGCACACCACCTTGGGATTAGCGAAGGCACTTCAAAATCGAATTACCACCGGGCGAAACAGCTCTTACGGCAAAAACTAACCAACGGGCAACCCACCCAAAAAGCACAACACCATGGAACATAAAAAAGACATTGGAGAATTGGTTGAAGAAACCATGGCACAAGGGATGAAGACTCCGCAACCCTCTCTTTGGGAACGGTTAGATGCTTCGTTAGAAGCACGGGCGAAGAAACGACGCAGGGCACTTTGGCTCTGGTTTGGAGGCAGCGCCATTTTACTGCTGCTGCTCTTGGGCGTTTGGGGTCTTGCCACTAACGGTACGTTACTTACGATTGTACACCCGAAAATGGCCACTGAGGTGACCACCAAAGTCGAAACAATGCAAAACGCCACCCAAACCAACAGCCCCATTACCGAAGCTGATGGGCATGAAAATGGGCGTCCGATAGACGAGCTTGACAACAACAATGACAACACGAACAACTCAGTAACCACAGAGCATACAGATGCAAGAACTGAGAATGAAACAGGAAGCATGCGCCGCAAGAAAATTTCCGCAGAAAATCCAATAACCGATACCACGAATAAAAATGGTTTTACGGTAACTACGACGCACGAATATTACAACAGCGATCTGGATACGACGGTTGCGAGCACCAACAAACGCAAGATTGATAGCTTGGTACGTATGAACGAACGGAAAATGGCCATCATAGATTCTATTGCGCGGGCTCGTGCCACCGATTCAATAAAACTGAATGAGGCACGAAAAGACAGCATCCCCAACAAAGATTAGTTCGATAATTTTTTGCAGCTAGGACAATGAATTCGTTCTATTTCTGTGTGTTGCACTGAAATATTTGCTATTTTTATAGTATTGAAATGTCCTACTCCCCGGACCAAGGGGGTAGGGCATTTTTTATATCTAAAATTTTGATTTGCAAGAACAGATGGCATCGATACGATTAGAACCTTTAACGCACAAAGCGAAGGCGTGTCTCGCGGTGCGATTTCCGTATAACTATGAAGTAAAAGAATACCTGCGGCACTTTAAGGGAATGCGATGGACGAAGACCCACAGGACGTTTTATTTTATAGATTCTGAAGAAAATAGGGAGGCCTTTATTACGTATGCCAAGGCGGGCAATCTAAAGATTATTGCTCCGTATGATGTAGAAGTTCATGGAAATGCTGCACTTCGGAAATTGGTAGTGTTGCCACCTCTTACCGAAAAAAAGAAAGGCGCGCACATGCTATTTATAGACTTCTTACACGGCAAACGATTTAGCGACAGCACCATTCGCACTTACGGAAAATACATTGCCGAATTTTTGCGGTTTACAGACACTAAACCGTTAAAAGAGTTAGACGAAAATGATATCAGGGCCTATCTAGAATGGGCGGTGGGCACCTTGAACTATGCGGTGAGCACCCACAGACAGATTGTAAGCGGGCTAAAGCATTTTGCCTATTTCTACCCCAATTGTGCAATTGACGTAGAGAAGATCTACATGCCGAAAAAGGACAAGAAGTTACCGGTGGTCTTGAGTATTGAAGAAGTGTTGCAATTGATACAGGTGACCAAAAATTTAAAGCACCGGGTGGTGATTGCAATGTTATATGCTTCTGGTTTGCGGATAGGTGAACTGTTGAATTTACAACTTTCAGATTTTGATTTTAATCGCAATATGCTGCATATACGGCGTGCGAAGGGGCGTAAGGACCGGTATGCGACCATTGCGCAGAGTTTGCACGGGTTGATTCAGAATTATTATGCTGCGTATAAACCGAAAAAATTCTTTATTGAGAATCCGCAGGGAAAACGATACAGTCCGAGTACCATCCGTACATTTTTACGCACCAGTTGTGAGTTGGCAAACATCACCAAGGCGGTAACGCCACATACGTTACGGCACAGTTATGCCACGCATTTGTTGGAGCAGGGAACCGACATACGGTACATACAGGAATTGTTGGGGCATAGCCGGCCGGAGACCACGATGATTTATACGCATGTTTCTAGCCAGGATTTAAAAGAAATAAAAAGCCCTTTAGACACGTCGTTAAAAAAATTATCTTTACCGGATATCAGCGATACAAACCCGTTGTTATCCTAGTGCTTTTTACAGGATATCAACTATAAACTGAACGATATAACACGTTGT
>TARA_R110002049_G_scaffold70401_3_pt1 | contig 17139 bp, 16 predicted proteins | sample TARA_R110002049 | Tara Oceans TARA_R110002049 (sample SAMEA4396941) | marine metagenome | biome: Polar Biome; feature: [SRF] surface water layer (ENVO:00010504); material: water (ENVO:00002006), including particulate matter (ENVO:01000060) such as... | depth 5 m | reverse complement strand
TATAAGATTTAGGGCTGCAACAATTTTTGAAAATCTTATTCCGTAATTCCCAACCACCTCGATTATTCTTTAATCCAATGGCGAAATATTGAGATCCTTTATAAGTGTACCAAACCTCTTTGCAATAGGTTTTCACAACAGGCAAAGTAATATTCCTGGAGTCTACATATTGAATCAAAGCAGGGTGTGTTATATCTTGAACTTTTAGAATACTAATTCCTGTTTCTTTTTCATTAAAAAGGAGTTGCTTCTTAAAAGGAATAGTAGCTATACTATCATTCAAAAACGCCAAGGTTTCTTTTATGGAACATTTTAAAATCTTGCATACTAAATCGATCACGTTCCCTCCAATACCCTCACCGTGGTCGTACCATCGATTCTTGGTTTTAGAGACTTTAAAAGAGGCTTGGGTTTCTGACCTGAAAGGACTTAGAAACCAAGCTTCTTTTTCCGTTGTCTTTTTGGGAAAGTGTCCTAATTTTTCTAGCGCCTTCACGATAGAAAAGTTACGGGCTGTTTCACAATTTATTTTTCTTTTCATTAGCCAATATGTTTTAGGTTATTTTTTGATGATTTGATGACAACATCTTCTAAAGCCTTTACCTTAATAGGTTTAACTCATCATCGTTTTGTCATCACATCATCATTCTTATATTTTTTCACCTCCATTCTGTCATCATTATTTTTTTTGATGACAGAATGATGACAGTTTGATGACAGCCTTAGCTCTTGTAATCATTGGGCTATTACGAATCCGTCATCATATCATCAAAATTTTTGGTCAAGAATTCTTTTTCGACCGTAAAATACCGTCCCTTGGTATCTACCAAAGTCATATCTCCATCGGTCCAAACCATAAATTTTTGATATTTGTTCGAATTCTTTTGGTTACTTAATTTCCAATCCATTTTCAGCAACTTTCGAAGCTGTGTCAGATCCGTTTTCACGCGGGTCTTATTTAACGACAGCAAGGCATCCATAGGACAGAGATCTACAGTTTCTAAATCAAACTTTTCAATCACACTCAGTAGGATACTTGCTAGTTCCTTTTCAACCCGATTACGATTATTCTGCACCAATCTTGTTAAGGCTTTGGTTTTTATTTGTTGTGCTGTAAACCACATTCGTGTGATGTGTTTTGAACTCAACTTTCTGTGTTCTAAAAAATGCATAAAAGCAGGAATTTCTTTTATCAGATTCTCCAGAAAGTGAGTCTCCTCTTTTTCTAATGTGGGAACCTTAATAACCCAGAACCGAGTTTCATTGGCATCAATCTTTATAAAGCTATCTTCATTATTGCTGCATAGGATGAACTTTCCAAAAAACTCAACTTCACGCTTATCCTTTCCTTTAGCTTCAAGCTTATTAATGTTGGTAGTGCTTAAATATTTTATGCGCTCCGTGAGTTCTTCTTTATTGAACAACACTTCATCAATACATATTAAAAGCTTGTTAGCCCAATCGGCATTAAACTGACTGCTAAAGCTATCATTGGTTAAATAAGTTAGGTTGTTATCAAAGATTTCTTTAAGCCATTTTAAAAAGGTGCTTTTACCTGTGGAGCGTTCTTTAGACACCAAGCATAAAATAGGCAACACTTGAATGGGTTTTAGATATAACAATTGCAGGTAATCCAATCCTAGTTCATAGTGTTCGCCGAAAATGTGCTTTACGAATTTTAAGGAATTTGAAATGTCGCCTTCCTTTGGAGACTTTCCCAAAGGCGAATAGATATTGTAAAACCCTAGATATTCCTGTTGAAAATTCAAGTGACTTGGAATACAGGTAAACCCATCATATTTTGATATTTTACTTAAGTGGTCTTTACCATGATCTTGCTTAATAGTTTCTATATTCCAGTGCACCAAGATTTCATTAAAGTGTCCTGCAATGGTTGGGGCTTTAACGCGCTTGTAATAGGCCGTGCCCACACGTATATAAGGTATCTGTTTCATGAGAATTGTTTTAGCATAGGAGTTCTCCTATCGTACTTTATGGTGCATGGCATAAGCCAAAGCTTCTGCTTCGATTTCTTGCTTTGATTGACGCTTATTCTGAAGCAGCCAATCCACAAGTTTCGTTTTCTCAAAAAAGAGCATTTTACCATTGGGTTTGGAGTGTGGAATTCTTCCTGAGGAGGTAAGTTTATAAAGGTAACTTCTGGAAATGCCTGTATAGTCACAGGTCTCGTCAAAGGTTAATACCTCTTTACTACCTATAAGTAGTTTTTCTAAACGATCTAATCGTTCAAGGATTAAAAGATTGTCCATTTTTATTGTTTTTAGATTTATAAAATGAACAAAAGCGCTTTTGTTTTCCCTTATGGGATGATGGAAATAAAAGTATAAAATGAGGCTATTGAAAGAAGAAAGAATACAAAATAGTTATTCACAAATAATAGATAAACAACACATTAAACTAAATACAATCAAATTTCATGAAGTATTTTAAATTGCATATTATCTGTATTTATATGGTATCAAATAACTCTATTTAAAATTTTGGTCAAATAGGTCTTTTGGGCGATATTGTAGGTTATTAACAATAAAAAGGAGGGTGGACGGCCAAAAAGGAATTTAAAAACTTCAGTTTTAAGATTTCTGTATAAAAAGTTTATGTGCTTCATCTAAAAATTCACCTTCTTCAAAAGGTAAAAGCTGATTTGCTAATTCTAAAGTTTTGCGAATATCAGATCCATGGTCTTTAACGCGGGGAGGACAATAGCTGTCTCCTTGGCTAGCCAATATACACACGTTTATTAAGGATTCAATGGTAGTAAACAAATCCAAATAGCCGTCAAATTGCAAGAATGATGGTTTGAATTTTCCTTTTCGTGCATTAGAGTGATGTAACACCACTAATTTGCTCTTTGCCAAAGCTTCTAATGCTTTAATTTTATTCTTTTTCATAGCTGTTGCTTTTAGTTTTCTGTTTTTTTCATTATTTCCTTCACTTCATCCAAAAATATCATTTCTTCATATGGCATGAGTTGGGTGATGAATTCCAGTACCGCCTGTATATTTACATTGGGGTCTCCAATGTATGTGTTGGATATATAGTCTGCTTGTAATGCCATTATACAGGTTTTTTGAAGATTCAAAATAAGTTCTATAACCTCTTTATAACTCCCTATAGGCAGTATAATATTACTTTTATCTGTATTGTGATGATTAGGCTCTAAAAGTGTAAGATGTCGTTTAATGAGTTCTTGGATATCTTGTTTTGTGTCTTCTTGCTTCATGACATTCCGATTTTAAAGATTAGTACTGATTAGATGGATTGCAATGGAGTTCCTTGAGGTGTTCTAATTGTGCATCACCCAATTTCTTGGCTTCGTCATAAAACCATTCACAGCGGTTATAAGCCTTGTCTGTATCCTCATTTGAAAATTCATTTTGGACTTTGAATCGGATGATGTGGTGTGCATTACTGAGCATATAATATATACGATGTAAACCATAAGTCGCCTTGGGGAAAATAGTCTGTGGTAATTGTGAAAATTGGCTGCATAAATGCAATAGATAGGATAGTGAATAGTGTTGTGGTTTAAATTCCCAAAACACAAATAAAAGCCCCATACTTACCTGTTCCAAAGCATGGTGAAGGATAGACAATCTGGAGATGGAATCTTCTTTGGGTTCAATGTTATCTATAATGGCAAGTAGATATTCTGCGCGATCCATACGGTTCGTCCAAGTTTCTTGAATGCGGTCATAAACATTTTGATGGAAAAGCAAAGCGTAGTTGCTGAATTTAGACAGGCAATCATCTTCTTTATAGATACAAGGTGTTTGGAAAATATTCTTAGACAAAAAATTGTCGCCATAATTTAATCGCTTCTTGACTTTTGATAAAGTATATGTAATAACATAGACCTTACAACGTTTTTGCATCTTATTGTATAAATCGTCCATAAAGTCCCCTAGCCTTTTGGAAATGGGCTTATATGTAATGATGAGCAGTGTATATGTTACCACCTTTTGAGAGCTTACACTTTGTGGTAATAGATAGACATTCTGCTGCTTCTTTTCTTTATTGTAACCAATCACATATACAGAATGCAATGTCAGTAATTTTTTTAAAAGGTCTAAGAGCTCCTCCTGTAAAGGAAATTGCGTCGGAATAGAGATATCTTGCTTCATGGTTTCTATAAATTAGGTTATTGAGAATTTTAAGTCGCTACCATTTTACCCCATTTAGATGATAGATTTTTAATGGTTTTCATTAAAAAGACATGCTAATAATTACCAAAATGATATTATGAATACTAATGAAAAGTCTGTTTTTAAGACTTATTGATCCATTAAACAGATCAAATGTAATAATAATTAGATCAATTTCAAAACAAAAGTTCTGTTTTTCGGATAACATGATCTGAATAAGTAACTTTATTGTCTAAATTTTTAATAAGTGACTGAGTTAGGAATATACTTTACAAAAAGATCAATTAACCGATCTGATGTTGCAAGGAAAACGGGAATAAACAAAACAAGAATGAGTGATCTTTCTAATAATCCTAGAACAAAACTTCGTGTTAGAGAGTTGTATTTAATTGCCTTGGCAATTGAAGCGGATCCAAGTGAATTATTTAAAGAAATATGCAAAGATTATAAACTTCCGAAACAATAGAACACGCCTTATCAAAAAGAGATACTCTTATTGTATTCTATATTTTTTATGTAATTTTTTTTTATAATTTCCTTTCAATTCACTCCCGTTGCTTTATGAGGAGCATATTGAACGAAAATTCATTTAAGCCTTAAAAAATTCTAATTATTAGAAATTTTTAAGACAGGAATACTATTGGCTGCCTCTTTCATCTTCTTATCAATGATTTTTGCATATATCTCTGTAGTTCGAATTTCTTTATGACCTAAACGCTTTGAAACCGTATAAATGTCTGCTCCATTTTCCAATAACAGAACCGCATTCGTGTGTCTTGCCGAATGAAATGTAATGTGCTTGGTAATGCCAGAAAACATACACCAACGGAGTAACTGAAGATTCATATAAGCGCTATAACGAAGCCCTTTAAATACACGCTCTTCAGTATCCTTTCGTTCTCCCAAGAGTTCCCTAGCCTGTTGTGAGATATACAAATATTCTACGCCTTCTGTTTTCTTCTGTTGAAATACAATTCGAAATATTGCTTTACCAACATCATCATTACCTTCTTCTCGCACTTCCGACCATTTTAATTTATTAACATCAGACCATCTGATCCCGGTAAGGGCTGAAAAAAGAAAAGCTCGTTTTAATAATGGAATGGCACAAGGGGTTTGTGATAGTTTTTGAAGCTCGTCACAAGTAAGATATTCCCTAGTGGACTCTCCCATTGAAAACCCCTTAACTTTTTTAATAAGATTTTCTTTCAAATACCCTTCATCAAAAGCGGCATTCAAACAAGCCTTGAATTTATTGAAATAAGTATGCTTAGTATTTTGAGATAGGTTCTTTTTACTTTTAGTTACAGCAACCGTATCAAGATGTTTTTTGAAACCTTTTATAAAATCTACATCAATGTCATTAAAAGTAATATGGGAAGGGGAATATTGTTCTAGATGCTTTTGAGCAGCATCCCAATTGTCATAATTACCCTTTGTTTGGTAACGCTCTTCTTTCTTCTTTTCGTAAAAACCCAATAGGGTTGTTTTACCAATATGATTGTTTTGAATTCTATACTTTCCTTGATAAACTTCTGCTTTTCGTATAGCAAGGATTTGCTCAGCAAGTTCAAATTGTTCTCGGTTCTTTTTCTTTTCAGAAGCAGATTTTGGATTGTCTACTAAATAAAGTTGTAGGTATTCGTAATCCCTGAGGTGTTTAATTTTTCCATTAGCAAGAGTTTGTATACCTTTATAATATTCTATATATAGACTCTGCTTTCCAGTTTTTAATTTTTTCTTCCTTAAGTGAACTTTTATCATAGCGACGTATTTTTTGTGTCTCGTAGATATTGAGACACACATGAGACGCAATAAAAGTATGAAAATTACAATATCAAAAGAAAGTAAAGTTTAAATAGTTATTAACAACTATTTGATTTATAGCCATTTGCACCCAAATGATATCAAATAAAATTACTATCTATTTCCCGATACAGAAATTAGCAAAAATATTACCCAACAAATCATCAGTAGTAATTTCTCCTGTAATCTCACCAAAATGATAAAGCGCTTGACGAATATCAATAGCCAATAAATCGCCAGACAGCCCAGAATCCAAACCGTCTTTAACTTTTAAAACTTCTTCTAAAGCTTTTAGTAAAGAGTCATAATGCCTTGTATTTGTGACTATTGTATTATTGTTTTTCAAAACACCAGTGTTTACAAAACTGAGTAATTTATCTTGCAACACATCTACACCAAAAGCAGTTTTGGCCGATAATAATTCAACATTATTAATTTGGTTTTTAAGGTTGGTTATATCCTGGCCAGAAAGTTTATCAACCTTATTGGCAATAACCAAAAGCGGTTTTTGAGGATATTTATTCTTTATTTTTTCAATTTCCAATTGAAATTTAGAACATGAAATTTTAAAATCTTCGGCATTAAATAAATAGATAACCACTTGGGCTTGGTCTATTTTTTCAAAGGTTTTTTTAATACCTAGACTTTCAACCACATCTTTAGTATCTCTTATTCCTGCTGTATCTATAAACCGAAAGCCTATACCTCCTATCGAAATTTCATCTTCAATGGTGTCCCTGGTTGTCCCCGCAATTTCTGAAACTATAGCACGTTCTTCATTTAAAAGGGCATTTAAAAGTGTCGATTTTCCAACATTGGGTTCGCCAACAATAGCCACGGGAATACCGTTCTTGATCACATTGCCAACAGCAAACGAGTCAATTAATCGTTTTAAAACAAAAGTGATGCGTTCTACTAGTTCCTTAAATTGTGTTCTGTCTGCAAACTCTACATCTTCTTCTGCAAAGTCGAGCTCTAATTCTATAAGTGATGCAAAATTTAAAAGCTCTTCTCGGAGTTTGGCTATTTCAGATGAAAACCCACCGCGCATTTGTTGCATGGCCACTTGGTGTGATGCTTCATTATTGCTAGAAATTAAATCTGCCACAGCTTCAGCCTGACTTAAATCTAACTTGCCGTTTAAAAAAGCACGTAATGTAAACTCCCCAGCAGTTGCCATCCTGCAGCCTTGTCGTAAAAATAATTGAATGATTTCTTGTTGAATATAACTGGAACCATGGCATGAAATCTCTGCAACATCTTCACCTGTATAGGAATTAGGATTTTTAAAAACAGATACTAAAACTTCATCAATAGTTCGTTCTCCGTCTATAATATGCCCTAAATGAATGGTATGCGTTTTTTGTTTTGATAATAACTTTCCTGAAACAGATTTAAACTGCGATTCAGCAATGGTAATGGCCTCATTTCCAGATAAACGAACTACCGCAATGGCACCAGCACCGGAAGGCGTTGCCAAAGCTACTATGGTATCTTGATTTATCATACAGCTAAAATACTAAACTAAATAAATACCGTCTGATTTTATCTCAATTAGGCGTTGCTTATATAGCGTGCCAACTGCTTTTTTAAAATTCTTTTTACTCATTTGTAAAGCATCTTTAATAGCTTCCGGATTCGATTTATCGGTAAGGTTTAAATAGCCACTATTATCGTGCAATTCATGCATAATACGTTCTGCATTGGGCTCAATGTTTCTATACCCTATTTGTCCTAATCCAATATCTAATTTATTTCCCGGGCGTATTTTTTTAACAATTCCTTTTAACTTATCGCCAACACTTAAATCAGTAAAAATTTGATCTTTATAAATTAATCCTAAATAGGTTTTATTTACAATAACGTTCATCCCGATATCCGATGGGTGCGACACAATTAAATCAACCTCATCAAATGGGTTTACAGTTAATTCTCTGTTGTCTAAAAATTGATTGGTTTTACTTGAAGCCACTAACCTATCGGTACGTTCGTCTAAATAGCAATACACCAAATACCAACCACCGGGTTTCATTTTAAAAGCCTGTTCTTTAAACGGACAAAATAATTCCTTAACCAGACCCCAATCTAAAAATGCACCAAAATCATTTACTTGGTTGCAACGTAATAAAGCAAAATCATTTCGCATTACATAAGGCATGTCTGTGGCAGCCACAGGGCGCTCTTCGTTATCTAAATACACAAAAACGTCAAGCTTATCCCATATCTTAAAAGTTTCTGGCACATAGCGGTTTGGTAATAACACTTCATTAGCTTCTTCATCTATTAAATAAACACCGTGATCCGTTTCACGAAGTATTTCCAGCGTATTTATTTGCCCTAATTTTATCATGCCGCAAAGGTAACAATTTTTCAATCGTACACTACCTTTACAACCATTCAACTTAATATATTATTATTTTCATTTTTATGGGCGCATCCTTATCAGGTCGGGCTTTATTCGTTGATTTCGATTTTTAGATTAAGGAACTCATGAATATAAATATTTCATTACTCGCTTCCTCCTAGGTCGGCAAGCTCAAACATTTAGCCTGCGATGAGTGCAATCGAACTGTTCAATCCCTTGTGCATATGTCTTCAGTATTCAGTCTGCAGTAATCAGTATTCATTTTTCATCAAGGCAAAATGGAACTGTCATTGGGTTTTTTAATAGAGTACAAACTAATTCAAAGCATATATGCTTAAATTTCAGAACAAAAAAAGCACTACAATTATGTAACGCCTATAATTTATATAAAAAGAATCTTTTTAAATGAGTTCTTTTAGTAAGCAGATTCCTTTTTGAAGTGTTTTGTCAATAAATAATAAACCACTGCTCTATATTTATTCCGATTGGACTGCCCATATTTATCCATAACTGCAGCAATCCCTTTATCTAAATCAGCACCATCCTTTAGTCCTAATTTTTTAATTAAGAAGTTGTTTTTTACCGTAGCTAACTCAGATGCATCTGAACCTGAAACTGTTGAAGAATCAACATTGTAAATTGATGGACCGCAACCAATTGTTATTTTAGTTAATAAATCCATGTCTGCGTTAACCCCGCATTTATCTTTTAAATCAGCAGCATATTTTGCAATAAGCTCATCGCGTTTACTCATAATAAAAATGTTTGTTTAATTGTTAGTAAAATACTTTATTTGATAACCGTTTTAAAGATACCATTTTTTAGACACATCTTATTAGAAGAAGTCACATTATCTACTTTATGAATTCGAAATAATTCAAAAGCACTTCATCGTTAATTCTTTGAGGCGTAAATACTTCCAATAGTTTGGGTTGTTTACCACCCTTATAAAACGATTTTAAAACACCTTGTAATTTATTCAAATTTATGGCCGTTTCATATTTTAAACCATACATATTGCATAAATGTTCTGCGGTTAAATTATGGTTGGTTTCAAAATAGGTATCAAAATTCTCGGTATTTTTGTGCCCTGGGAGAATTCTAAAAATACCGCCACCTTTATTATTGATAATAATAATTCTAAAGTTATTAGGAATATAATTATTCCAAAGGGCATTACTGTCGTACAGAAAACTTAAATCGCCGGTTATAAACGTCGTTTGTTTTTTATTTGAGGCAGCGCAACCAATAGCTGTAGATGTGCTTCCATCAATTCCGCTGGTTCCCCTATTACAAAACACTTCAATGGTTTTCTTTAATGAAAACAACTGCGTATATCGAATAGCAGAACTGTTGCTAACCTGTAAAATAGTATTGCTGGGTACAGCCTTTAAAACAGTATCAAAAAAGGTGAAATCTGAAAAAGGAATTTCTTTTAAATATTGATTATGCTTTTCTAAACGCTTTTGTTTTATTGTTGTCCATATAGTTTTATAATCACTTTTTACATCATGTGTAATTTTAGGTAAAAAGGTTTCAAAAAAATGATTAGGCGTTGTTTCAATATGATTTGTTAAACAGAAAAAGGTATCATTTGCCTTTTTGGCATCAATATGCCAATGCTGTTTTGGTTTGTTCTTTCTTAATAAACCCTTTATTTTTTTTGATACAATTAAGCCTCCAAGGGTCATTAAAATATCAGGTTGTAATGTTTTTTGTTCTTCTTCTGTTAAAGGTGCGATAATTTGATCGATACTCGGAAAAAAACCTGTATGGTGTAAATTAGACGTTGTTTCGGTAAACACAATCACGCTATCATTTTCTGCCAATGCGTTAAGCCATTTTTGCTCAATAGCATTGGGTTCGTTAACACCAACAAGAATCATTTTTTTTGTGGCATTGTTCCAGTGCTCTAAACAATCCTTTATGGTTTGTTCGTCAACAATATTAGTGCTTCGTGGAACCTCTATAACTTTTGGAGAAACACTTAACTCATCAACAGTTTCATAAAGCGGTTCATCAAAAGGAATATTAATATGCACAGGCCCATTTTTTAAAATAGCATGATTAATCGCTGTATTGATATTGTCTCCATTATGTGCTTGTATATCTTTTTGCAAGTTCAAAAAACGCTCTAATTTATTTTCAAAATTCTTGATGATAGATAATTCTTCTTGCTCAGGAAGATGCTTTTCATCTTTTAAATCCAACTTTAAATTAGCTGAATAAAGAATATGATTTTCAAATACATTTTTCTGGTTAATAGTTTGCCCATCACCAATACCAATTAAATGTTTTGGTCTATCTGCCGATAAAACCACTAATGGAATATCGCTATAAAACGCCTCTGAAACTGCTGGATAATAATTTAACAATGCGCTCCCCGATGTACAAACTACGGCAGTTGGCTGTTTTAATTGTTGTGCAATTCCCAAAGCAAAAAAAGCAGCACAACGCTCGTCAACAATACTATAACATTTAAAATAACGATCGTTTGTAAAACCAATGGTTAATGGTGCATTTCGGCTACCTGGAGAAATTACAATATGTTTTATTCCTTTTGCTTTACAGAGTTGAATAACAGTTTGTGCAAGCGGAATTTTTGGGTATATCATTAAAAATTAATTGCTTAAAATAAAATATAATAGCCAATTCCATTGTCTGTTCGAGCGCAGTCGAAAACTTTAAGCATTTAGTGATTTATATAGGTTTGGACTTTAGCCTGTCTTGAGCGAAGACGAAAGGCTCAACCTGACATAATCAACTAATTACTATTAGGTGTTTTCTCAAATCTAAAATTGCTATTTCAATATTCAAAAATACAAAATAGCCTATTAAAAAGTAACTATAAAACAGATTTAATCACCAGAGATTTTGAAACCGTTTCGGCCCACTCCATTTCTGCATCAGAGCTTTCCGTGATGCCGCCACCAACATAAAGATTAGCGTTTTTATCGTTGAGTTGCATACAGCGTAAATTAACGTAAAGCTGCGTACTTGTTTTAGCAATCGCATAGGCTCTGTTTTCGATGTTGCGTTTTCCAGAACGTGGGGCCGATTGGGTTTTAAAGTTTAATTCGCCCAAAAAGCCTGTATAGAATTCACGATTATAATTTTCATGTTCCAAAATAAAATCTTTGGCCGCTTGTTTTGGCAAACCACAAACGGCAGGTGTTGGATGTAAAGAAGAAATAATAGCTTTTAAATTTGAATTGGGTTTTAACTGAGCCGAAATCATGGTTTTTAAATGCAATAAATTACCTGCTTTTACCGTGTTGGTTTCCGAAACTTTTACACTTTCAACCGACGGTTTTAAACTATCCAAAATAAAATCGGTTACGTATTGTTGTTCTTTAATCTCTTTATTTTGCCAAACCACATCTAAAGTCCCATTGTAATCTTGCGTGCCTGCCAATGCCATAATTGAAAATCGGCTGCCCTCAATTTTAATTAAGGTTTCTGGAGTTGCTCCAAGCCATAATCCTATTATAGGATGATACCAGCAATACACAAAAGCCGATTTATAGTTGTTTAATAAACGTTTAAAAATGGAAATCGGGTTGTTTTCTTCAAGCAGAACGGTTTCTTTACGAGATAGTACCACTTTTTTAAATTGCCCTTTATTGATGGCTTCAACGCCTTTTTTTACGAGGTTGATGTGAATGTTTTTGGCTTCAGTATTAATTTTATTTTCGTGATGAGACGTCTCGACTGCGCTCGACGTGACATCGGGAATACTCATTTTTTCAGAAGCATCCAAAGGCATTAAAACTGTTTTTTCGGCATCATCAAAAGGGGAAAACACAAAGCCTTTTTCGGTAAAGTTTTTGGTGAAAAATAATTCGTCATCACTTTGAAGCAACCCGCTAACCTCTTTTTTATTGGGTTTTCTATAAGCAACAAAAGGTAATTTATTATTGTATTGCTGCTTAATACGGCTAAAAAAATCTTCCAAAGCCATAAATTATTTTGTTCTTGGAAGCGAAATGGTAGTTAACTTACATAACGAAATTAGGTTATCGTTATCATCAGTTACTTTTATTTCAAATAGTTGTGTAGTACGTCCTTTATGGATAAATGTTGCTTTTGCATACACATTGCCATCACGCACACTTTTAATATGGTTTGCCGAAATTTCTATACCACGAATAAAATAGTCATTGGTATCTAAAAACAACACAGCGGCAAAACTTCCTGTTGTTTCTGCCAAAGCCACCGTTGCGCCACCATGTAAAACACCATCTGGTTGATGTACTTTAGAGTTTACTGGCATTTTCAAAATTAAAAAGTCGTCACCAAAGTCAATCATTTCGATTTGCAAGGTGTCTATCAAGGTGTTTTTGGCCATAGCTTGAAACCTTTCCAATATGACTTCTTTAGGTAATTGCATATAAATAATGTATTTTTAAACAGGTTTTCAAAAGTACGAAATGTGCTTGTAAAGCATGTAATATTTTAGTTCAATTTAAAAGATTCCTGTCCTCCTGCCTGCAGGTCTATCCAATAAACTGTAGCAAAACTTTTTAGTACATGACAAAAATAGCTTGTTATTATTTAAATAGTTGCTGAACCCCTCCGCCTATCGGCACCTCCCCTTGAAAAAGAGGAGGAATTCCCACAGCCTATCGGCATACCGAAAATTCGGCACGGGTCCTCCCCTTAAAAAAGGGGAGGTAAATTCGGAAACCCCGAGGTAGAACCATCGGGGAATTATTTAGATTAAATTTTTTTCAATCAAATCCAGAATAGGTTTTTTTACAAATAACGTTCTTTAATAATATTCATGTGCCAAATTTCGTGACCAATTGTAGAAAATGCCGCAGATCTTGCAGACATAACATTGCCACTGGCATAACCAATACATTTTAAATCTTCATCGCTTAAACTTTTTAAAAGCACGATAGAATATTGGCGCGTTGTTCTGTATTCCTCTAATAAAGATTCTAGAGTTTTACTATTTGCTTTTGATGGCACGATGTAATTATTTTGATCAAAACCTGCTAAAGCCGTTTTATCGTGTCTTGCAACACGCAAACAACGGTACATAAAAATACGCTCCGTATCAATAATATGTTGAAAAACTTCTTTAATCGTCCATTTATCATCAGCATATTTATATTCTAGTTTTTCCTTTGGGATCGATTTAAAAAAGTCTTCTATATTTTTAAAGCCTGTTTCAAATCCGTCAGTTAAATCTACCGATTCAGCAATCATATTTATATACATTTTATAAAACGGATTATATTCTTCAGCTGTTAAATCTTGTTTTGTCATATTAAATTTTTGCTTGATAGGTATATAAATCATAATATCTTCCACCCGAAGCAATTAATTCATCGTGGGTGCCGCGTTCTACAATTTGTCCTGCTTCTATCACTAAAATCTGGTCTGCTTTTCTAATGGTACTTAAACGGTGAGCGATAACAATCGTGGTTCTGTTTTTTATAAGTTCTGCTAAACTCTTTTGAATTAATGCTTCACTTTCGGTATCTAAACTTGAGGTTGCTTCATCTAAAATAATAATATTCGGATCCGCTAAAATAGCACGTGCAATGGCTAAACGTTGACGCTGCCCACCTGAAAGTTTCACCCCGCGCTCCCCTATTAACGTATTTAAGCCCTCATCAAACCTGTCTGTAAATTCATTTACATAAGCTGCTTTAACGGCATTTTGCAACTCCGTTTCAGTAGCGTTTGGTTTGGGAAACATAATGTTTTCTCGAATAGTGCCTTCAAACAAAAATTCATCTTGTAAAACCACTCCTAAATATTGACGATAGCTACTTAATTTCACTTTTGATAAATCTTGATTATCAATAGTAACTTTACCCGATTTTGGTGTTAAAAATGAGGCCGAAAGACCGGCCATAGTACTTTTTCCAGAACCCGAACTACCCACTAAAGCCGTTACCGAACCTGAAGGTGCTTTAAAATTAATGTTATGCAACACATCTTTCCCTTCCTCATAAGAAAAGGATACATCGCTAAACTCAATATCGCCTTTTATCGATTCTAAAATAATATCCCGCTCTTGGTTATCCTCCTCGGCAGTCATATTCATGAGTTCTTCGGTTCTATCTAAACCTGCCAGAGCTTCGGTAAGCTGACTTCCAATGTTGCTCATTTGTACTATGGGCGCAATCATAAATCCTAAAATCAATGTAAAGAATAAAAACTCTCCCATAGTCATTTCACTTTGAATCATATAATAGCCACCAATTCCCATAATACCCGTAGTAGCAACCCCAATTAAAAAGGTTGAAGCACTCGTCATAAGTGCGGTAGCAGTTAAGCTCTTTTTTACATTTTGAAATAAACGTTCAACCCCTTTTTCAAACACTGAATTTTCTTGCTCTTCAGCATTAAAGGCTTTTATAACTCTTACTCCTGCTAAAGTTTCAGTTAATCGTCCTGTAACTTCGGCATTAATTTTCCCACGGGTTCTAAAAACTGGACGGATATATTTAAAGGCTCTTAAAGCAATATATCCGAATATTGATAATGGCACGAATACGAAAAGCGTCATCCATGGATTTAGGTTTATCAATATAATTAACGAGACAATAGCCGTAAAGCTTCCTCCTACCAATTGCACCAAACCTGTACCAATTAAATTCCGAACACCTTCAACATCACTCATAATTCTAGATACCAATGCACCAGATTTTGTGTTGTCAAAAAAACTTATAGGTAACGAGAGTACTTTTTTCTGTACTTGTGCGCGTAGTTCGCTTATTAAATATTGCGCTTGCACACTTAAAATACGCGTTAATGAAAACGAGGTTACTGCTTGTATGGTTATTGCCGCAAGTACAATTCCTATTAACGTATATAACTGGGAATAATCATTACTGGGTACTACATCGTCAAGCAATACTTTACTTTGCCATGGCAAAACCAGTCCTGCTAAACTTCTAATAACAATTAATATTAATCCAACAAACACTAATTTACGCCTTGGCCAAATAATGGTTTTAAAGGCTTGCATCATGGTTACTTTAGATTTTGTTTTATTTTTTGGAGAGTCTTTAAGGTGGCGCATCTAAATTTTATTCAATAAAATAAGTTGTAAAAATACTCAATATAAGCCTGAATATGTGGTAACCGTGTAAATTAAAAAACCACTCGTGCAGAGTGGTATGTCAATTTTATAGAGTTCTGTCAATTACAACATAAATTATGCTTAAAAATTCGTTTCTATTGCACCCATATATCAATGATAAAATATAACTGTTCCCGATAGCTCCTAAAATCCGCATGTCTTAGATAAATGTATCGGCATACCTTGATAAATAATCGCACAGGATACTTTTATTGCCCGCAGATCACGCTGATAATCGCAGATTTCTTTTCTGTGGATTTACCGACTTTTGAAGATTATTATATTATCGTCTGCGCAGATCTGCGTAATCTGCGGGATTTGATTTTCACTGCCGATCCGCCAATGCCCAAGCTTTTTCCGGTCCAAATCTATTTATTGGCTTTTTTTCTTATTGCTGGTATGTGGTAACTATATTTAAATTACAAACCAATAATTAAAGTTCTTTCTTTGTGTTTATTGTACTCACCAATTTAAATGAGAAGCACAAAATCGCAAAGCTTTTCTAGTAAAGGTTTAGAGGTATTTATTGTTAATAACCTCCGGATTTTAGGAGCTATCGGGATAAGGCTATGCTTTAATTTTCTATCTCATCTGGGCACACCAATAATTCAAATTGTTTCAAGCACATTTTACATTATAATTGGTATTGCTTTTCAACGATTTACTATGTGCGTTTTGCCTTTTTAGCAAGTTTTGCCGCCTTCTTCTCTTTAGGAGTCAATACGGCTTCTTTTTTTACATTTTTCTTTGAATCTTGTGATTTTGCCATGGTATCTATATTTGGTTATAATTATTATTGAAATTATGATGCTTTAAGCACCAATCTAAATCGAGCTTTCCCTTCTTCAAGATGTTCTAATGCTTTATTAACATCTTCCATTTTAAATTCCTCAACGGTTGGATAAATATCGTGTCTTACACAAAACTCCAGCATTTTTCGAGTAAGTGCCACACTTCCCAAAGGGCTTCCACCAACAGATTTTTCACCCATAATCATACTAAATGCAGGGATTTCCATGGGTTCTAATACGGCGCCTACGGTATGTAACTTTCCTTGGGGCGCCAATGTTGTTAAAAATGAGTTCCAATCTAAACTCACATTGGTCGTATTCATTATAAAATCTAATGTACCAGCAATACTTTCTAAAGCCTCAGGATTAGTTGAATCTACAACATGGTGTGCACCCATTTTTAATATACTCTCTTTTTTATTTGGGTTAGAGCTAAATGCAGTAACCTCACATCCCCATGCTATTAAAAATTTAATAGCCATATGACCCAAACCACCAATACCAATAACGCCAACTTTATCGGTTGGTTTTACTCCGGATAATACAATTGGGTTAAACACTGTAATGCCCCCACAAAATAAAGGGCCCGCTTTTGCTATATCTAATCCTTCTGGAAGCAAAGTTACCCAAGACCAATGTCCGCGTACTTTATCGGCAAACCCACCGTGGCGACCAACAATGGTGCTTTCAACTGTTCCACACAAATGCTGTTTTCCATCCATACATTGGTTACAATGCATACAAGATTCAGAATACCAGCCCATGCCTACTTTATCTCCTATTTTAAGATTTTTTACCTCGTTACCAATACCGATAATTTCTCCTACAATCTCGTGCCCTGGAACTAGTGGATATTGTGTCATCCCCCATTCATTATTTATCATGCTCAAATCTGAATGGCAAACACCACAA
>TARA_R110002049_G_scaffold309177_1_pt1 | contig 17171 bp, 18 predicted proteins | sample TARA_R110002049 | Tara Oceans TARA_R110002049 (sample SAMEA4396941) | marine metagenome | biome: Polar Biome; feature: [SRF] surface water layer (ENVO:00010504); material: water (ENVO:00002006), including particulate matter (ENVO:01000060) such as... | depth 5 m | reverse complement strand
CTATGCTTGATAAATCTGCTCCCCAGATATTCTGACTGATCCCTATAATCCCTATTTTGTAGCTTGAACACACCCAATCACCCTTTCTCATGAAAAAGTTATTAATCCTTTTAATACTTCTTCCCTCTTTAGTTTTTGCCCAAGCGAAAGTCGACACCATAGAAGTATTCAGCCAAGCCATGAATAAAACGCTGAAGGCTGCAGTGACGACGCCTTCCTCCTACGATGGAAGCAAGCAATTTGCTACGCTGTATCTCCTTCATGGCGGAAGCGGGGCTTTTAGTGATTGGCACCAAAAAGTAACGGACCCTGGATTAGTCAAGCGCATGGCTGAGCAATACAACTTAATTATCGTCACTCCAGGTGTGGGTCCGTCTAGCTATTATTTCGATAGTCCAGCGATGGATTCGGTGCAATATGAAACGTATATAACAGCCGAACTTATTCCTCATGTAGACCAAGCATACAAAACTTTGGCTAAGAAAGAATCCAGAGCAATTACAGGCTTATCGATGGGCGGTCATGGAGCAATTATGCTCAGCGCCAAGCATCCTGATTTATTTATTGCAGCTACTAGCATGAGTGGTGTGATGAACATCGATACCCGCCTATGGAAAGTTCCAGCAGAATTCAGCAAACTTCGTCAAGGTCAACAACAAGAAATGCTGGGTATGGATTTGGAGTATGACGCCCCTTTCAGTACCTATACTGCAGTGGGCTTAGTAGATAAAATGAAAGAGAATGGAATTGCCTTGCTTTTGGATTGCGGTGTAGACGATTTCTTACTGGAAACCAACAGACAAATGCATCAAATACTTTTGGAGAATGGCACCCCACACGACTACACTGAACGACCAGGAGCACACACTTGGGAGTACTGGACAAACGCTCTACCTTTTCACTTACTCTTTATAAATAAGCACCTTATTAGATAGTTTTAAAAATTATTACCTTTGATAGATGTAAATAAGCTTAGAATTCTAAGCTAAAATTTGCTTTTTGCAGACCACCCACAAGATAATTATGTCGCAATTTGATTCAATCAGGCCTTTTTATGACGCAGAAGCCAATGCTGCAATCCGCAAGATTGTAGATGATCCTATGCTGGAGGCAATGATGAGTTTCACATTTCCTACAGATACTAGAGAACATTGGAAAGATCTGATGGTTCATACCCACTCGTTGAGAGACTTCCAAGTCAACTTTATATATCCAGGCGTGCAGAAAGTGCTGGAGAAAAGTTCCGAAGGATTAAGTACAGGTGGTTTTGAGCAACTGGAATCAAACACCGCTTACCTTTTTATCTCTAATCACCGGGATATTATCCTTGATACATCCTTGTTGAATTCATGCCTGTATGAAAATGGTTTAGTACTGACAACTTCAGCTATTGGGGATAATTTGATCCAAAAACCCTTCCTCCACACCCTTTCCAAGCTCAATCGAAACTTTGCTATCAAGCGTGGTCTTCAGGGAAGAGCTTTGCTGGAAAGTTCCCAAATGGCATCTGCCTATATCAAAAAGTCACTGCTTTCAGAAAACCGTTCGGTATGGACAGCGCAACGTGAGGGCAGAACCAAAGATGGAAATGACGCTACACATCGTGGAGTGCTGAAAATGCTTACGTTATCGGAAGAAGGAGCCAATGGCTTTGGCTATTTTGAGAAAATCAAAGTAGTACCCATCTCTATTTCCTACGAATATGACCCTACAGACGTATTGAAGATGCCAGAATGGCTAGCTAAGTCGAGGGATGAAAAATACGTGAAAGGTGAAAATGAAGATTTCCTTAATCTTCTACGTGGTATCATCGGAACCAAAAAGAGAATTCATTTACAGGTAAATGGGGTTCTGGATAAGGAAATTGCAGAAATCTCCAAAATGGAACTTAGCCAACCTGACAAACTCAGTAAGCTAGCTGAGTGCATAGACCAAAAAATCTGGACAGGCTATAAACTTTGGCCGAGCAATTACATTGCCCACGATTTGCTCTATGGAGACAATGAATATGAATCGTTTTACACGCAGGATGAGAAAAAATCATTCGAAAAAAGAATGAATGAAAAGGTGAATACCAAAAACGAATTTTTGATCAAGAGCTTTTTGGCGATGTATGCCAATCCTGTGAATAATCAAAAAAATGCCTTAAGTATTAATTCACCGGCATCTCAATTGTAAACTTAGTACCCTCTCCTAAGGTGGAGATAATATCCATAGTTCCTTCCTGTTGTTTCACTAGTTGTCGTACCAAATTCAACCCTAAACCGAACCCTAGTTCACCGCGAGTTCCTTCATGGGTAGATGTTCCATCCTCTAAGATTTCACTGATTTTAGCGCCTGTCATTCCCATGCCATTATCTTCTACCGATAGCTCTAAGATTAAATCAAGTTCTTTACGTTTCAGATTCATTGATAATGAAATCTCACCTCCTGAATTAGTGAATTTGATTGAGTTGGAAAGTAAATTCCCCAAAATCTGCAACACATATAATTTAGAAAAAGACTCAAGTTGATTCTCTGGATTCAGCTGTACGTTGAAAGCGATGTTTTTCACCTTTATCTGAGGAGCCAAAAGTCTCAATATCGTTTCTTTGAGGTTAACCAAGTTTGTATCCCCTTCCTTCAATTCTTGACTTCTATTAGAATTGCCATCAAATCCCTTTGAGAGAATATCTTTTGACAAATCCAGCAAAGACAAACTACTCTGCTTGATCATTTCTGAGTATTCCAGGATTTCCTGAGGACTTGTAAGCTCATCTTCTTCGAGAATTAAATCCGACAATCCAAGTATGCCCCCTATTGGTCCGCGAATATCATGAGCCAATTTCTTTTGATTCAATTCAGACTCTTTAAGTTTATTCTTCAGATCAGCCACTAGGTTGTTTAGCCTTAGCCTATCTACAATCTGTCGGGCAATCAACCTCAAAACTTCCTTGATATCCTCGGAAAGATGCATCAATTTACTGTCCATCACACACAATGCACCTAGATTATACCCTTCTGGCGAGGTCAATGGAACTCCCATGTAATACCGAAGATTTGGCGTGTCTTTGACGTAAAACATGTCTTTAAAACGAACATCATCACGGAGGTCTTTTACTTCCAGTCCTGTCTTAGAAGAGGTATGAATGGTATATTGACAAACGGAATCTTCTCTGGGCATTTGATTGATATCGATACCATAGGAGGAAACACTCCACTGGGTAAAAGAATCGATGAGATTGACTAGGGAGATTTCGGTGCCACAAATCTTAGCTGCTAGCTCTGTAAGGTAATTCAGACCTTGCTTTGGCTCATAGTAGTCTATCCCTAGGTTACTGAGCGCCAAGAGCCTGTCTAATTCATTCTCTTGAGAAGAGGATATTTGATTCATTTTACTACTTTTAATTCTACTGTTGCTAACAATACCTATTTCTAGCCAATACCCAAATGAAATGAAAATTTCTATTCCTTCTAATATCCAAATAGCAAATCGTAGCTCAATTGAGCGTATGCTGACAGTAAGCTTACTAGTCATCAATTTATCACTATTTTATACATTTAAAACCTTGGCGCAAAACATCACCGTGCCTGTAGGTCAAATAATTACGCCTTACGGAGACATCCTCATCGCGCTCGATGATAGAACGCCTAATCATAAGGAAAGCTTTATCCAATTAGCCAATTCAGGCTATTGGGATTCCCTGACTTTCAACCGAGTCATTCCAAACTTTGTCGCACAAGGCGGATGTCCGGATACAGAGGAAGGATTCACTGACCCAGAATATTTACTCGAACCTGAATTTCACCCTGAATTGACCCATGTTTATGGAGCGGTGGGTGCTGGCCGGGATGATAATCCAGGGAAATTATCTGCGAGATGTCAATTCTATATTGTTCAAAACCCCGCGGGACTTCATAGGCTAGATGGGGATTATACGGTTTTTGGTCATGTGATCAAAGGTATGAGTGTCATAGAGCAAATCGTGAGGGTCAAACGCAACAGCACAGATGAACCAATAAAGCCTATTACATTGAAGGTGCAAGTAATACAAGTTAGTGAATCAGATTTAAGTGAGTTGACTGGTCAAAAAAATTAAGCTCCTGACAAATCCGAAAAAACACATTACGAAATGAGTACAATAAATTCAATCAAAATCTTAGTCGTTGGCTGTGGAAATATGGGAATAGCACATGCTACTGCCTACCACCATTTCCCTGAATTCGAAATCTGCGGGCTAGTTTCACGCGGTGATTCCAATAGCAAACTCAACAAACAACTACAAGGCAATTACCCGCTATTTTCAGATTTCAACGAAGCCTTGGCGGAGTCGAAGCCCGATGCAGTCTGTATCTCGACTTACCCAGACACTCATGAAGACTTTGCTCTGAAAGCGCTTGAAGCAGGTTGCCATATTTTCATAGAAAAGCCTCTTGCAGATACGATTGTAGGCTGCGAGCGTATTATAGCGAAAGCGAAAGAGGTGGATAAAAAGGTGGTGGTAGGCTATATTTTGAGACATCATCCTTCCTGGATACGATTTATCGAGGAAGCAGAAAAGCTAGGCAAACCGCTCGTGATGCGCATGAATCTCAATCAGCAAAGTCAGGGCTATATGTGGGATGTGCACAGAAATCTAATGAAAAGCCTTAGCCCAATTGTGGATTGTGGCGTGCATTACATCGACGTGATGTGCCAGATGACTAGGTCAAAACCCGTTTCAGTATCTGCCATTGGTGCTCGGCTGACAGAAGATATTTCTGAAGACAATTACAATTACGGGCAACTTCAAATTCGTTTCGAGGATGGTTCTGTAGGCTGGTATGAAGCTGGCTGGGGACCGATGGTGAGCGAGACTGCATTTTTTGTAAAGGATGTTTTTGGCCCAAAAGGGTCTGTTTCCATCACAGCCAAGGATGCCGGAGCCAGTGGAAAATCGGATAATGTAGATTCACATACCAAAACTGAATCCATCCGAGTTCATCATGCCGCTATTGATTCGGAAAATAAGTTCACCAAAGCAGACGAATGGATAGATCTGAAAGATGAGCCAGATCATCAGGAGCTCTGCAATCGTGAGCAGCAATATTTTCTAAAGGCCATCCAAGAAAACACCAATTTAGATGATCACTTGCTTGATGCGCTAAATAGTCTAAAAATCGCTTTTGCCTGTGATGAATCGGTAAAAACCGGGGAAACAGTTAAATTATAATCTATGGAAATTATTTTGGGAATATAGGTCAAACACCCTAATTTCCGTTTTACTTTAATTATGGAAAACAAAACAGTACTAATTACAGGTGGAGCATCGGGAATCGGACTCGCAATGGTTCAGGTTTTCGCAGCTAAAAAAACCAAAGTTTACTTCATAGACATCAATCCTGAAGTTGGAGAAAAAGTAGCGCAAGATGAGCGAGCTAAGGGCTTTGATGTCACATTTCTTTGCGGTAGTGTAGCTGATTCAGCAGAATCTGAAGCATTGATTCATTCTATTCCAGAGAAAATCGATACCCTAATCAACAACGCTGGTGTCTCGCATGTGGGAAAAGTGGAAACTACTTCCGCTGAAGATTTTGACCGAGTGTTCCAAGTGAATGTAAAAGGCATGTTCAACTGCATCAAAGCAGCACTTCCAAAGCTTAAAGAAAATGGCGGTGGATCCATTCTGAATATGGCCTCTGTAGCTGCTACGATAGGCATTCCTGATCGATTCGCTTACAGCATGACCAAGGGCGCAGCTCTTTCCATGACCTTGAGCGTAGCTAGAGATTATGTTGCAGACGGCATTCGTTGCAATTGCTTGTCTCCGGGACGTGTCCATACACCTTTTGTAGATGGATTTTTGGCCAAAAACTACCCTGGTCAGGAAAAAGAAATGTTTGATAAACTTGCCGCAACGCAGCCGATTGGCAGAATGGCTTCTCCTTCAGAAGTTGCTGAACTCGCCTATTTTGTGAGTGCAGACACTGGAAGCTTTATGACAGGAACCAATATCCCGATTGACGGGGGATTCTTGGGATTGAAAATGTAAGTGGATTTTAGATTTACGATTTGGGATTTACGAGGTAATCGCTCTTATTTAAATTCTTGAGGATTCACACCACCAAATCCTTGATAATAGACGCTTAACTCTAATATCTTGTGTCTTGATTCTAAAGTCTTAATACTTAATACTAACTACTTGATACTAATATGAAATTAATACGATTCGGCGCAGCCGGTAAAGAACAACCAGGAATTCAGGACGCAAGCGGTAAATACCTAGACTGCTCAGGATTCAACGAAGATTGGAACGAAGATTTTTTCACCAACAACGGACTTGCAAGACTGGAAGAGTGGCTTGGCGCCAATCAGGAAAATTTGAATGAAATCCCTGCCGGATCCAGATTGGGTTCTCCTATCGCCAGACCTTCCAAAATCGTATGCATTGGCCTTAACTACCGTAAACATGCTCTAGAATCTGGAATGGCTGTACCAGAAGTTCCTATCATTTTCATGAAAGCTACTTCTTCGCTTTGCGGACCTTTTGACAATATTTTGATTCCTAAGAACTCTGTGAAAACTGACTGGGAAGTGGAATTGGCTGTCGTTATCGGCAAAAGAGCAAAATATGTAAGCAAGGAAAACGCGATGGATTATGTGGCTGGATACTGCGTTCACAATGATGTCTCCGAGCGTGACTTCCAATTGCATCATGGCGGTCAGTGGGTGAAAGGAAAGAGTGCAGATAACTTCGCTCCTCTTGGACCTGTTTTGGTTACCAAAGCTGAGATTGAAGATCCGCATAACCTGAGACTTTGGCTGAAACTAAATGGCAAAATGCTTCAGGATAGCAACACTTCTGACTTGGTTTTTGATATTCCTACACTGATTGAGCACCTAAGTCAGTACATGACTTTGCTTCCTGGAGACGTGATTTCTACTGGAACTCCAGCTGGTGTTGGCCTCGGTTTGACTCCTCCTACTTACCTGAAAGTAGGTGATGTGGTAGAACTTGGAATCGACGGACTAGGCGAATCAAAGCAAACAGCAATCAACGATCCTGAAGCATGAGACTGGATTCCCACCAGCACTTCTGGAAATACAATCCTCAAAAACACTCCTGGATCACCGACGACATGAAGGTGATCCAGCGAGACTTTCTTCCTGATGACCTTATTCCGATTTTAACTGAGCACCAGATTGACGGTTGCGTAGCGGTGCAGTCTGATGAGAGTTTTCGGGAAACTGCCTTTCTATGTGATTTGGCAGAAGAATACGAGCAAATCAAAGCTGTAGTCGGCTGGGCAGATTTGGGAAGCGATGATATAGATAAGGATTTGGATCAGTTTGCTTCGCAAAAAAAGCTCAAAGGCTATCGCGAGATTCTGCAGTCAAAAAATGTGGATTACATGCTCCGAAAGGAGTTTATCCGTGGCATAAAGAAAATCGGAAAGCGTGGCTACACCTACGATATTCTGATATTTCACAACCAATTGGAAGCCGCTTTACATTTTGTAAAGAAGGCTCCTGAGCAACCTTTTGTGATCGACCATATTGCCAAGCCAAATATCAAGTTGGGCATTTGGAGAGAGTGGAAGAAAGAAATGGCACCTCTGGCAGAGCGTGATTATATCTTCTGCAAAGTATCTGGAATGATCACAGAAGCCGATTGGAAGAAGTGGACGGCGACAGATTTACAGGTTTATCTTGATGTGGCACTTGAGCTCTTTGGGCCAAAGCGCTTGATGTTTGGCAGCGACTGGCCAGTGTGCAAGATCGCGGGAGAATACGAGCAGGTTTTGGAAGTAATCGAGCGCTTTACAGATAGACTTTCCAAGACGGAGAAAGAAGCAATCATGGGAAATACGGCTGCTGGATTTTATGGAATATCAACTAAATCTGAGCAGGCAAAGTAATTTGATTTTCATTTCCAATTCGTCCCCAGCTTGGGGACGAATTGGAAATGAATTATTTTCTACTTTGAAAAAGAAAAAGCTACTCATACTAATTCGGTTTGCCGTAGTTTTTTCAGATCATCAAATTGTCGTGCCACTGTCACGACAATTTGATGATCGTATTTTATTATGCTAACCAATTGAACAAAGCTTAAAGCCATAGTATGAAACTGTGAATAAAAAACATGGAGTCAAATACTAAAGCTTGAAAGGCTAACAAGATTTAGCTTTGTGCTATTTTGTAAGCAAAAACCCAGAGGGGGTGATATTATTCACAGAATTGTTAGAATGAAGAGCGATAATTTCACCCTTTCAGGGTTAGCCTATTAAGATTTATCTTATTGCTATAATAATTTCAGCCCTTCGGGCTTGAACAAACTGGAAAAAGCAATTTTCCTACACAGCTTATAGAAGAATTGGAATAGAATTAATTTCATATTTGAAAAGGAAAAATCTACTCCGAATGTAGTTTACGAGTTTATTTGGCTATCCTCAAAAAGTGTCGCCAGTGGCGACAGAATTGTTTTGGAGTCTTTTAAGTAAAAAATAGAACACAAGAAATTATTATAAAATGAACCTAAACCTAACCAATAAAGTCATCCTGATATCTGGCGGAGCCAAAGGAATCGGTGGAGCAATCTCCAGAGGATTGATTGCCGAAGGTGCAATTCCTGTGATGATTGATCCTTCCGAAAAAGAAGGTGCAGAAATCCTCGCTTTGGGCGAAGCATTTCAGATTCCTATCCGACTTTTTGAAGCTGCTGACTCTGAAAAAGTAGTCAAACTCACGCTTGAAAAATATGGGAGAATTGACGGCTTAGTGAATAATGCAGGGGCAAATGATAGTGTAGGATTGGAAAAAGGAAGCCCGGAAGCATTTGAGAAATCCGTTGCCAAAAACCTGAATCACTATTATCACTTGGCTCATTTTGCACTACCTCATTTGAAAAAAGCAAAAGGAAGCATAGTCAATATCAGTAGTAAAACAGCCGTAACAGGCCAAGGAGGAACTTCAGGATACACCGCTGCAAAAGGCGCTCAACTTGCACTCACACGTGAGTGGGCAGTAGAACTTCTGCCCTACGAGATCACTGTCAATGCAGTTATTCCAGCGGAAGTTTATACCCCACTTTATGAAAATTGGATCAACACCTTTGACGATCCAAAGGCTAAACTGGAATCCATCACAGCCAAAATCCCATTAGGAAAACGCATGACCACGCCTGAAGAAATTGCTTCCATGGCCATTTTCCTACTTTCAAATAAAGCCTCACATATCACCGGACAACACTTATTTGTGGACGGAGGATACACCCATCTTGACCGATCTTTATAACCAATCCCATGACCCAAAAACCTGCATTAGTACCCAAGGAATTAATCGTTCCCTTTATCCTTATCACTTCCCTTTTTGCACTCTGGGGCTTCGCAAATGACATCACCAATCCCATGGTGGCAGCATTCAAGCGAGTCCTCGAACTGAATAATACTCAGGCATCTTGGGTGCAAATGGCTTTTTACGGAGGCTATTTTACCATGGCATTGCCAGCCGCTTTTTTCATCAAAAAGTATTCTTACAAAACAGGGATTCTACTTGGCTTAGGTCTCTACGGATTCGGCGCCTTGCTATTTTATCCAGCCGCCGCTTGGGAGAGTTATGGTTTTTTCCTTGCCTCCCTTTACATCTTGACTTTTGGACTAGCTTTTCTAGAAACCACTGCCAATCCCTACATTTTGTCCATGGGACCAGAAGCCATGGCAACTCAGCGTTTGAACCTAGCACAGGCGTTTAACCCAATGGGAGCGTTGGCGGGTTTGTTTGTCGCGAAGCAATTTATATTGAATGCACTTCAATCGAATACAACTGATGCGGATGGGAATATTATTTTCTCTTCGCTTGATGAATCAGCAAAAGCTGTAATTCGAACAGCCGATCTATTAATCATTCGAAATCCCTATGTGATGCTTGGTCTGGTGGTAATTGCAATTCTGGTAGTCATCGCCATGATGAAAATGCCAGAAAGCAAAGAAACTGGAAAGGTGGAATTCAGAGCAACTATGGGCCGCTTGCTGAAAAACAGAAACTTTGTAGAAGGTACACTTGCGCAGATGTTCTATGTAGGAGCTCAAATAATGGTGTGGACGTACATCTATCAATACGCAGAAGTACTTGGCATTTCGAATGCTGACGCTGTCAATTATGGGTATGCTGCGCTTGTCATCTTTTTGATAGGCAGATGGATTTGCACCTTTTTGCTTCGTTACATCGCCCCTACTAAGCTGCTCAGCATCTTTTCCGTGCTTGCGATAATATTCACCGCAGGTGCAATTTTTCTTCCGGGCATGACTGGCCTGTATTCATTGGTAGCGATTTCCTTCGCTATGTCCCTGATGTTCCCTACTATATACGGGATAGCTTTGGACGGCTTGGGCGAGGACTCGAAGTTTGCTGCAGCTTATCTGGTAATGGCTATAGTTGGAGGCGCGATCATGCCAACACTGCAAGGAATGATCATGGACATCGGTGGAGTTGGATATGATGACACATTAATTCTGGGTGTTCCTGAAGTCAATTTCTCTTTCATTCTTCCTCTTGCCTGCTTTGTCCTGGTGTTGCTATTTAGTCTTAGAGTGAAGAAAGTGGAAGGTTAAGAGATTCAGAGATTTCTAGAATTAAGTCTTCAGACCTGAACTAAGTAAATAATCAGCCTGTGCAAAGTCGAAGGCTTCAACAAATTGAGAAAAATAGAAAAATGAATACCCAAACTTTTGTATTAATCTGTGATCTGAAAGATGATGAGGAAGCAATTCAAGCTTATGTGGAATGTCATAAAGCCGTAGCTCCTGCTATCATCCAGAGCCTTCATGATTCCGGGATTTTGAAATTGAGCATTTATCGATGGCGCCACAGACTGACCATGATACTGGTTGGGGATGAAAACTTTACATTCGAAAAGAAAGCCGCCTTGGACAATGCCAATGAGAAAGTGCAGGAATGGGAAGCTTTTCTTGGCCAATACCAAACCAATCTACCAGGCACACCTGATAACTGGCGCTGGCAGCTAACAGACAAAATTTTTGATTTTCACGCCTAAAATAACCTAATGAAAAAGTTACTACTAGCACTCAGTTTGACTATGATTAGCATTCTCGTAAATGCACAAGAAATCATCCTTCCGCTTTGGGAAGGCACTCCACCACTTCAGAAAGACATGGGGTTGGAGGAAAAAGCAGTGGAAGAAGGCATTATCAGAATTGAAAATGTACAGATCCCCCAGATTGAAGTTTTCCTTCCAAGTAAGCAAATGCGGACTGGCCAAGCTGTAGTGATTTTCCCTGGAGGAGGTTATCATATTTTGGCTTACGATTGGGAAGGAAGAGACTTCGCCAAGTGGCTAAACACACAAGGGATCGTGGGAATCGTAGTGAAATACAGACTTCCTGACTCCAAGTCCCTGACTGATGCTAAGGAGGTCCCTTTGCTTGATGCACAGCGAGCTGTTCGTCTAGTGAGACATCATGCGGAAGAATGGAAAATCGACCCAGCAAATATTGGTGTCATGGGCTTCTCTGCCGGAGGACATCTGGCTTCTACTGTCAGCACGCAGTATGCCCATGAGGTAGAGAGGTCAAAAGACGCCGTTGATGCACTTTCTGCCCGTCCTGATTTCTCAATACTCGCCTATCCAGTGATTTCATTTAGAGATGCAAGCGCGCACTCTGGTTCTAGGAAAAATCTAATCGGTGCTGATGCCAGTCAGGAATTGATTGATCGTTTCTCTAGTGAACTGAACGTAACTGCAGAAACGCCTCCAACATTTTTGGTTCATGCGCAGGATGACGGCGGAGTTCCTATCGAGAACAGTTTCCTCTACTACAAAGCATTAAATGCTAATAAGGTACCCGCTTCACTTCACATCTACCCAAAAGGTGGACATGGCTTCGGTTTCGGACTCGGCAAAGGCCCAGTTGATGGCTGGAGAGAGGTGTTGTTGGATTGGATGAAAACAGTTGGGCAGTGAGCAGTGAGTGAAGGCTGGTTATGGGTTCTTAGTTGTTGGTTGGCTGAATTAAGTTTCCAGTAATTAATCTAAAACTATCAAATTGAGTGCAAAAAAGGGCATTAAGATAGCCTTACTGATTACTTAAACTGTCAATACAATATTTCAATTTTAAAATCTTTCAATCTGAAAAAATGATCAAAGTAATAGCCTTTGATGCGGACGATACTCTGTGGGTCAACGAGCCATTTTTTCGCGAAGCAGAAGAGGAATTCGCGCGTTTGATGGAAGCTTTTATGCCTAGGCATAGTGTCATCAAGGAGGTTTACCAAACAGAAATAGACAATCTTGGCCGATATGGCTACGGTATCAAAGGCTTTATCCTATCCATGATTCAGACTGCTTTGCGTATTTCTGATCATAAAATCCCCGTCACCTTTATCGACAAAATATTGGAGATTGGATACGATATGATGGAAAAACCAGTAGAAATTCTGCCTGGAGTAGAAGAGGTACTAGCTGAGTTGCAGGACGATTATCGACTTGTGATGGCTACCAAGGGAGATCTGGTGGATCAAGAGAAGAAGCTAAAAAAGTCAGGTTTGGATCATTATTTCCATCATATAGAGATCATGAGTGAAAAAAGAAGGAAGCAGATTTCGCAAAGCTAATCCGCCATCTTGATGTCGTTCCTGAGGAATTTTTGATGATGGGAAATAGTTTGAAATCAGACGTACTTCCAGTGCTGGAACTCGGCGGACACGCGATCCATATTCCTTTTCATACGACCTGGGAGCATGAGATGATACAACATGAGGTCGAGCATGACAATTTCTACCAAGCTGAGCACATCGCTCAGGTGGTGGAAATGATAAAAGGGATGTAAGGTTTGGGATTTTTGATTCCGGGTATCGGATTTGCGTACTCTCAAAACTAGCATTGAGTAGTTGCCCTTATGCAAACTATATTTTTGAGGCCTATTTATTCAGAGATTTGAGTTGCTGAATATCCAGGAAATCTTTAGGTCTAGCCGCTCTTCTTTTACTTTCCAATAAGTCATCCAAACTTAGTACTTTCCACCTTAAAACCTGATTTCCGGAAATCTCAACTGAGATAGCTTCCTCAAATGCTTCATTGAAACTTTTGCCAATTTCAAATCTTGTAATCAACTCCAGATCTAAATCTGCAGGAGAAAATTTAACAGAAATGTTTTGTAATTGGTCTTTGACAGTATCAGGGAATTGCTCGATTTCATACCCCATTTCTGTGAACACACTAACCAGGCTACTTAAATTGCTATGGGAAGTTTCTATCCAAAAATCAACGTCTGCTGAATGTCTTTGATATCCATGGAAATTCACAGCACCACCACCTACCATTACCATCCTCACAGCATTCTTATTTGCTAAAAAAATAAACTGGTCAATACTTTCCTTCCATTCAAACTCCATTTCACTTTCTCTTTAACACAAAATTATTTTGTTTTGAATCAGATGTAGCTTTGGTGGGGAACTTAAGAATCCTTCTGGAAAGCTCAAAAAATGACATAACGCGCTCGGCTGGACTGAGTTTCAAAAACTCTTCCTGCCTAAGCTTATTACTTTCCGCCTTTGTCATGAACCTTATTTCCATCCCTTAAATTAAGAAGTATTTTAATCTTTATGGAGATCCTTTTTCAATAAAATAAGGACAAACTAAGAACGATGAAGTCAACTCCAAGTAACTACTTCCGTCTTTTTTAAATCCTCGACTGATATGTGTACAACTGATAGTATCTTCCTTCCAAGGCAATCAACTCATCATGTTTGCCTCGCTCGACAATATTCCCTTTTTCAACTACCAAAATCTGATCGGCCTGACGAATCGTACTCAATCGGTGAGCAATCACAAATGTCGTTCTGCCTTTCATCAATTCCTTCAAACTTGCCTGAATCAAAGTCTCAGACTCTGTATCCAGATTGGAAGTAGCTTCATCCAAAATCAAAATTCTCGGATCCGCCAAGATCGCCCTAGCAATCGCTATACGCTGCCGTTGTCCGCCGGAGAGCTTCACTCCTCTTTCTCCGATTAACGTATCCAAACCATCCTCAAATCGATCCGTGAACTCTTGTACGTGAGCTGCAACTACAGATTTCTGTAAATCCTCCTCGCTCGCATCTGGTCTTGGAAATAGAATGTTCTCTCGGATCGTCCCTTCAAACAGGAAATCATCCTGTAACACTACGCCAAGTCTAGAGCGAAATGACTCCAAAGTCACCATCTGCAGATCGTTACCATCTAAAGTGATTTTACCGGAATCAGGATTCAAAAAAGTAGCAGCAAGTCCTGCTATGGTTGTTTTCCCAGAACCGGAAGTTCCTACCAAAGCAGTTACCGAACCTGCCGGTGCGTTAAAACTCACTCCTTTGATCACTTCCTTATCTTCCTCGTAGGCAAAAGACACATTGTCAAAAACTATATCTCCACGGAATTCCTTCAAAGCCAACGTTCTGGTGCGATCATCAGCCTCCAGCGGAGTATTCATGATTTCTTCTGTACGATCAAGACCTGCAAAAGCCTCGGTAAGCTGAGAGCCTATATTGGACATCTGCACGATCGGTGCGATCATAAAACCTAAGTAAAGCGTGAAAGCAAGGAAGTCTCCAAAAGTCATATCCCCTTGCATAATCATATAGCCACCCATTCCCATAATCCCAGCGGATGCCAAACCCAAAAGCAAAGCTCCTGCTGATGTCACAAAACTAGTAGCGGTCAAACTTGCCTTTACATTCTGAAAAAGCTCATCTACCCCCTTAGCAAAAGTATTGATCTCCTGCTGCTCGGCATTGAAACCCTTGATTACCCGGATTCCCCCAAGTGTCTCAGTCAATCTACCAGTCACCTGCGCATTGATTTTGCCGCGCTCACGAAATATTGGTCTGATTTTGCTAAAGGCTTTCAAAGACACCAAGCCAAAAACCACCACGGGAAGCAACACATAAAGCGTCATCATAGGGCTGATGCTTATCAAAAGGAATAGGGAAATCACAGCTGTCAAGATCCCTCCGATCATTTGTGCGAAGCCTGTTCCAACCAAATTCCGAACTCCTTCTACATCGGTCATAATTCTGGACACCAACTCGCCCGTTTTCGCATTGTCGAAGAAGCGAATCGGGAGCTTGATAATATGTGCCTGAACCTGAGATCTTAACTTGGAAATGAGGTTTTGAGCCTCTACGCTAAGTATCTGGGTCAATGCATAGGATGTAACCGACTGCACTACTATCGCCAAAACCACGCCTCCGATCAACCACTTCAGCATCGTCAAATCATTGGACGGGATTACATCATCGATCAGGATTTTACTTGCTCCAGGCAGCACAAGGCTTGCCATTCGGGAGATAATGATCAAAAATAATCCTAAAAATAAGTGCTTTCTCCTAGGCCAAATAATCGTCTTAAAGACCTGACCCATGGTCACTTTGCGCTCTGCTTTCTTAGCCATGAAATAGTATGTTAAGATTTGAAAACCCCATTATGGGCATGTCAGTTCCAAAAGGGGATGAAGTTAATTTGCTCTGCAATGATACTCCTACTTAAGACAAATCGACTCAGGATGAATTTTCTAATGACAAAATATTGCGGATATTAGCCCTATAGAGATATATACGAAACTTTTTATTTTTTTCAATTATGCACTCCACTACAGTAGAAATTCGGGTTGCAGGCAGGAAAATCCTGTTGAAAATGCCTAAAAACGAGGCTGACTTGGACTTTGTAAGAAGTCTAAAGTATAGTCGATGGAATAAAGAAAATTACTATTGGGAAATCTCCAACTATCCCGGAAATCTTGAAAAACTCAAACGATACTTTGTAGATCGGATCACTAAATTCGATGAAGAAAGTCAGCCAGAGCACACAAACTTAGATACCACTGCTTTCGTACCAAGCAGAAATCAAGTTTTCATTAGTAAAGAAAAAGGAAAACTTAAACTACAATTTCAATTTCAGGAAGAATTGATCAAAGCAATCAAATCTATTCCCTATTATCGTTGGGACACTTCCAAAAAACAATGGACAGTTCCCTTTACTCAAAAGTTCGAAGATGAACTTAAGCAGAAAGTAGCCGACTTGGAGTTGGAATTGATCTACCGGGAAGTAGAAAATGGAGGAGTGGAGAAAATACAACGATTAAACACCAAAGTATTTACCAAAACCTATCCAAAAGAATACCTCCATAAATTAGAAGAACGACGCTATAGTCCCCAGACAATCAAAACGTACACCGCATTATTAACTGAATTCATCAATTTCTTCCCAGAGCAAGATTTAGATCAACTTACAGACAAGGAAGTGACTGATTTTTCTAGGTACCTGGTCACCATACGCAAGGTATCCTCTTCCTACCAAAACCAGGCAATCAATGCAATCAAGTTCTATTTTGAGAAGGTAAAAAGTGGTCCAAGAAAATTTTATCACATTGACAGAGCTCAGCGGGAAAAGGTTCTACCACAGGTATGTAGTGAAGAAGAAATAGTTAGTATATTCAAGTCCACAGAAAACTTAAAACATCGGACAATTTTGATGACTATATATTCAGCAGGACTACGAATCAGTGAACTGATTAACCTAAAGATCGCCCACATTGATTCTGACCGCATGCAAATCAGGGTTTTACAATCCAAAGGCAAGAAAGATCGATACACAGTCCTTTCTCAAAAAACCTTACTAATGCTGAGAGAATATATTAGAATCTACAGGCCTCATCACTATTTGTTTGAAGGCCAGGGAAGCACTAGTCAAACGCCGCTACCTTATAGCTCAAGAAGTATCCAATCCTTCCTGAAGGCTTCGGTAACAAAAGCGGGCATTTCCAAAAATGTAACTGCCCATACCTTGCGTCATTCTTTTGCTACGCATCTTTTAGAACACGGAACAGACTTGAGATATATTCAAAATCTACTAGGTCATGAGAGTAGCAAGACAACCGAAATCTACACTCATATTACCACTAAGGGGTTTGATCAAATCGTAAGTCCTCTGGATCAATTAAACTTAGATGACTAAAGATAATTTAAAAATACCCGCAACTACCTTCGCAAGGCACACCTATTTGGGTGCTTAGCGAAGGTAGTTGCGCAAACAAAAACGTTACCACACATTTGAGAAAGAACAATGTCATTACCTAAGCATTCGAAAATAATAAACAAAGTTGCTCTCATAATATTTAAAGAATATGGAATTGAGCGTAAAGGACAATCACGAACTTGGTTG
>TARA_R110002049_G_scaffold30211_3_pt1 | contig 17181 bp, 18 predicted proteins | sample TARA_R110002049 | Tara Oceans TARA_R110002049 (sample SAMEA4396941) | marine metagenome | biome: Polar Biome; feature: [SRF] surface water layer (ENVO:00010504); material: water (ENVO:00002006), including particulate matter (ENVO:01000060) such as... | depth 5 m | reverse complement strand
AATTCCAGAGAAAAATTCTTGATTAAAAGTAGTTAGTTTAGATAAGTATTCTTGAACAATACTACTTCTTTTATGTATTACTTTACTTAAAGCAAAAATTGAAATTGATAATACAGGAAAAGGAAGCAAGGTGTACATTGTTAATTTTACATCAATATTTATCATTTGAGTAAAACCAACTGCTAAAAGTACAATCATATTCATGCTATACATTACAGCAGGCCCAACATACATTCTTACTTTAGAAACATCTTCAGAAATTCTATTCATTAAATCTCCAGTTCTATTTTTTTTGTAGAAATTTAGAGATAGTCTTTGGTATTGTTGGTAGATTTCATTTTTTAAATCGAATTCTATTAATCTAGAAGTAACAATTATTGTCTGTCTCATTAAAAAAGTAAAAAAACCAGCTAAAATAGCAACTCCAATAATAATTAAAACATTTATTAGAAGCTCGTGTTTTACAGCATCTATGTCTGTTATTAAACCATTTTGGTAATCTTCTACAATATTTAAAGAGTCTCCAACAATTTGTGGAACTTTAAGAGCTAATAATTTTGATAATATGGTGATTAATATACCTATTAGTAATCGCCATTTATATTTTACAAAGTATTTATTTATATATTTTAGAGCCTTCAATTGAAATACGAAATTTAAAAAATAAAATTACTATTAATAGAACCGATTTTTCTATATATTCTGTTAAAATAAATGAAGAAAGTATTATTTATTTTAAAGTACGAAGATACGTTTTTATAAATAATTGTAGCCTTTTTTTATGGTTAGTAAATGCTTAAAATAAAAAGCAAAAAGAAATTAAAATAGTTGCACATTTAGAAGTAAAATAATATTATTTTTGTGGCTCGTTAGAAACTAAACCATCGTGTTTTATTTAATAAAAGTTCTTTAGAAAAAATGATTAACAGAAGACATATTCGAGTTAAAGTAATGCAATCTGTGTACGCTTTATTACAATCTCATAATGATGATATTATTAGAGAAGAGAAATTCTTAAAGCACAGTATTTTAAAAATGTTTGATCTTTATGTATTAAACCTTCAATTGCTTATAGAAGTACAAAAGTTAGCTGCTAAAAAAATGGCACTTTCTAAAAAGAAAATTCTTGCTACAGAAGCAGATTTAAAGCCCAATACCAAATTTATTGACAATCAATTGATTAACGCATTTGCAGAAAGTGTAAGTGTAGAAGGTTATGTAGAGTTAAATAATTTAAATAACTGGGAAGAAAATGATGAATATGTTAAAATAATTTTTGAAGAATTGCAAAACAGCGATTTGTACAAAAAGTATTTAGCAACAGAAGAAAGCTCTTTTAAAACAGACAAAAATTTTGTTGTAGATTTCTTCAAAGAAATTATTGCACCAAATGAAAAGTTAGCAGAATATTTTGAAGACAAGATGATTTCTTGGGTAGATGATATTCCTTTTGTTAATACTTGGGTTGTTAAAACTTTAAGCAAACAAAAAGCAAGTGGTTTATTTGTCTTAGGATCTTTATATAAAGATAAAGATGATGAAGAGTTTGTTTCTAATCTATTTAGAAAAACAGTTTTAAAGCAAGCAGATTACGAGCAAGTTATTGCAGACAAAACACCTAACTGGGAAACAGATAGAATTGCAGAAATAGATATGATATTAATAAAAATGTCTATTTCAGAATTTATGAATTTTCCTTCTATACCAACAAGAGTAACTATAAACGAGTATATAGAAATCTCTAAAGATTATTCTACAGAAAAAAGCAGCTACTTTATTAATGGTGTTTTAGATAAAATTTCTAAAGAATTTATAGCCGAGAATAAAATAGTTAAAATAGGTAGAGGATTAATCTAAACATAAAATATTTTATTATTTTTACAAAAAATAGAAAAACAATGAAAAAAATAACATTCTTATTTGCTTTTTTAGTAGCAACAACATTTATGATTTCTTGCGGAAACGGAGGAGCATCTACAAAGATTAATAAATCTAATTTAGATAACGCTAAATCTAGAGATGCAGAAATTAAAAAAGGAGTTGCTTCAATTTCTTTAGATAAAAAAGAGTACGATTTTGGTACTGTTAACGAAGGAGATATTGTAGAAACTGTATTTAAAGTTACAAATTCTGGTAAAACAGATTTAGTAATTACAAATGCTACAGGTTCTTGTGGTTGTACAGTTCCTGTTTGGCCAAAAGCACCAATTAAGCCAGGTGAAACTGGAGAAGTAGCTGTAAAGTTTAATACTTCTGGTAAACCAAACAGACAAATGAAAACAGTAACTTTATCTACAAACACAGAATCTGGTAGAGAAGTATTAACACTTAGAGGTTCTGTAACACCTAAAGCAAAATAATGTTCAATACAATTTTTTTACAATTCGATTCTGGAAGTTTAGCAAGTATGTTGCCTTTCGCAGCAATGATTTTAGTCTTATATTTTTTTATGATAAGACCACAAATGAATCGTCAAAAGAAAGAAAAAGCTTTTCAGGCAGAAATAAAAACAGGAACAAAAGTAATTACTTCTAGTGGAATTCACGGAAAAATTACTGAAGTTAATAACACAGATAACACAATTACAATAGAAACAGGAGCAGGGAAAATTAAGTTTGAACGTTCTGCTATTTCTATGGAATTAAGTAAAAGATACGCAGCACCTGCTAAAAAATAATTTTACTTAAAATATTTTATTAAAAGTGAGTATTGTCTTTTTAGATAATACTCACTTTTTTCTTTCTAAGCTTTTGTGTAGATTGCATCATCAAAATAATACACTTGAAATCTAAAAAAAAAATTCCTAAAACATTTATTAGCTTTCTATTAGCTTCTGTACTTATTTGGCTTTTAATAACGCTATCTAAAGAGTATACTGCAACTATTAGTTTTCCTATAGAATACACTAATATTTCTCAAAATAAGTTATTACAATCTACGCCTATTAAAGAATTAAAGGTTGTTGTTAAAACTAACGGATTTAAGATTTTAAGAACAAGAGTAAATACCAAAAAGGTATTTGTTAATGCAAATTCATTACTAAAGAAAAAAGGAACAACACATTATCTACTTATTAAAAAACAGAAACAACGCATACAAGAGCAATTACCTTCTGGTTTAGAATTAAAAGAGATAATTAAAGATACTTTGTTTTTAGATGTAGGTAGTTTAGTTACAAGAAAACTTGCACTTAAACCAAATGTTAAAATAAAATACCATGTTGGTTATGATCTTTCTGAACAGATAAGCGTTACACCAGATAGCATTTTAGTATCAGGACCAGAAAATTATATTTCAGAATTAAAGAATTTAGAACTTTTACCTTTAGAACTAGAAGATGTAAAAACAGATTTTTCTCAAAAAGGAACTATAAAAATACCAAAAGGAGTTAAAAATTTAAAATTTGAAACTAAAGAAATAATAATTTCTGGTAAAGTAGAAAAGTTTACAGAAGGAACATTAAATGTTAGATACAATATTATAAACGTACCCGAAGGTTTAGAAATTAATACTTTATCTAAAGAGGTAGAAGTAACCTTTATAGTTGGCTTATCTGGTTTTAACAATATAACTAAAGATTCTTTTAAAATTGAGTGCGATTATAATATGGCTGCAACAAATAATTTAGGTTATTTAATTCCTAAAATGGTTAACAAGCCGAACGAAATTAAGAGTTTTAAAATTACACCAAATAAAATAGATTTCTTAATACAAAATTAAAATGATAATTGGTTTAACAGGTGGTATTGGTAGTGGAAAATCTACAGTAGCTAAAATGTTTCAAAATTTTGAAAACGTTGCAGTCTATATTGCAGATGTTGAAGCTAAAAAATTAATGAATTCATCAGAAATAATAAGAAAAAATCTTATCAATGCTTTTGGTGAAGAAACTTATAAAGATAATCTATTAAACAGAACATATTTAGCTAGTATTGTCTTTAAAAACAAAGAAAAACTACAAATTTTAAATAGCATTGTTCATCCAGAAGTAAAGAGACATTTTCAAGAATATATTAAGCTTAATGCAACTAAAACTTATGTTATTTATGAAAGTGCAATTTTATTTGAAAGCAATACTCAAAATCAGTTTAATTTTATTATTTCTGTTTTTGTAACTCTAGAAGAAAGAGTTAAACGCGTTCTAAAAAGAGATAAATCTACTAGAGATGAAGTGTTAAGTAGAATAAAAAGTCAATGGAAAGAAGATAAAAAACTACTTTTATCTAACTACATTATTAATAATCATACACTTAAAGAAACTGAGGTTTCCGTTAAAAATATTCATAATATTTTAACACAAAAAGCAACCACAATTCTGTAAAGCTTACCCTTTTTGTTAAATAACTCTTAAAGTTCTATTAAAACCGTTAATTTAGGTTAAAATCGATAATTACAACTTATGAAAGTAGTAAATTTGATTTATGCGTAAAAAAATGTTTATTCTTATAGTAGTTTTAATGAGTGTTTCCTTAATAGGAATTATCACTGTACAACTGTATTGGATAAACAATGCTTTAGAAAGTAAGAAGGCTCAATTTAAGAATGATGTACAAAAATCTTTAGGTGCAGCAACAGAGAGAATCAACGAAAAAGAAAAGAGTATTTATTATAAGGAAATTGAAAGTTTTATAGGTCAGAAAGGTTTGCCTGATAAAGCAGAATTAAAAAGTTTTTTAATTGAACAAATAGATACTATAACCAAAGAAAAAATAACATTTGGAGGAACTTTTTTAGAAGAAAATTTTAATTTACCATCATCTTCTTTTTTAGACAACGATTCTGTAATAATTAAAAGAATAACTGGTAAAAAAGATTTCTCTATAACATCAACATTTAAAACACCAGACAATTTATTTTCTAGTTTAGATGAAAAGAAATTTTCATTTGTAAAAAGATATACAGATTTAGAAAAGTCTTATATGGAATCTACGTTTTTAAGTTATAAAAACTTAAAACCTATTCATGAAAGAGTTGCCAATAATGATTTAAACAGAACAATTAAAGAAGAGCTAATAAAAAGAAATATAAAATTAGATTTTAAATATGGCGTTTATGGTTCAGATGGTTTAGCAACAAAACTAAAATCTGGCTATTATACAATTAATACAAAAGAAGGGCTTGAATATCCTCTTTTTTTTGATGCAAATGGAAATGTAGATTATAATCTATACATAACTTTTCCTAACGAGAATGAACATATTCTTTCTGGTATTTCTAGTATTTTATTACTGTCATTATTTTTTATTCTAATAATTATAATAGCTTTTTCAAGTTCTTTATATCAATTAATAAGACAGAAAAAAATATCAGAAATTAAAACAGATTTTATTAATAATATGACGCATGAATTTAAAACGCCAATTGCAACTATAAACTTGGCATTAGATTCAATAAAAAACCCAAAAATTTTAGGAGACGATTCTAAAGTTTTACGTTATGTAGAAATGATTAGAGATGAAAATAAAAGAATGCATTCTCAAGTAGAAAATGTATTAAGAATTTCTCGATTAGAAAAAAATCAAATAGATTTAAGTAAGGAAACTATAGATTTACACGACACAATAGAAGATGCAATTACGCATGTTAATTTATTGGTAGAAGATAGAAAAGGAAAAATTAAAACACATTTTGAAGCTTTAGAATCAGAATTACCAGGAAACCAATTTCACTTAACAAATGTTGTAGTGAACATGTTAGAAAACGCAATAAAATATTCTGAAGGAGCACCAATTATAGATGTTTACACAGAAAATACTACCAAATCTTTTGTGTTTAAAATTAAAGATTCTGGTATAGGAATGAGTAAAACAGTTCAAAAACAAGTTTTTAATAAATTTTACAGAGAACAAAAAGGAAATATACATGATGTTAAAGGCCATGGATTAGGTTTAGCATACGTAAAAGAAATAGTAGAAAAACACCACGGAACAGTTTTTGTGGAGAGTGAAAAAGGAAAAGGAAGTACGTTTACGGTTAAACTACCGTTAATTTAAGAAAAACATATAATAATGGGAAGTAAAAAGATTTTATTAGTTGAAGATGATCCAAATTTTGGAACAGTTCTAAAAGATTATTTAGCGTTAAATGATTATAACGTTACACATGCAAAAGACGGTATAGAAGGTCTTATTATGTTTAAAAATAGCGATTATGATTTGTGTATTTTAGATGTAATGATGCCTAGAAAAGATGGCTTTTCTTTAGCACAAGACATTAGAGTAACCAATAAAGAGGTACCAATTATTTTCTTAACAGCAAAAACATTAAAAGAAGATGTTTTAAAAGGTTATGCAGTTGGTGCAGATGATTATTTAAATAAACCTTTCGACTCTGAAGTTTTATTACATAAAATTAAAGCTATTTTACAGCGAAAAGAAACAGATAATTCGCCAGAAAGTGAGCAGTTTGAGTTTACTATTGGTAGTTTTTTCTTTAATTCTAAATTACGTCACCTTTCTGTAGGAGAAAAAGGCGATCCTATAAAATTATCTCCAAAAGAAAGTAAACTGCTACGTATGTTAGCTATTCATAAAAACGATTTAATGCCAAGAGAATTGGCTTTAACAAAAATATGGAGAGATGATAATTATTTTACATCTAGAAGTATGGATGTTTACATTGCTAAATTGCGTAAATATTTAAAGCTAGACGAAGCAGTAGAGATTTTAAATATTCATGGAGAAGGTTTTAGATTGGTTGATAAAACCTAAATTTTAAAAACTTCCCTAATAAGATAACTCAGTTTGTTTTACAAGCTGAGTTTTTTTGTATTTTTATAGGATGGCAGAGTTTATTAAAATTTATAATGAAAATCCGAATCCTAAAGAAATAGCAAAAGTTGTAAAAGTTTTACAATCTGGTGGTATCGTTATTTATCCAACCGATACAGTTTATGGTTTAGGTTGCGACATAACAAAAACCAAAGCTTTAGAAAAAATAGCTCAGATTAAAGGTATTAAGTTAGAAAAAGCAAATTTCTCTTTTATTTGTAATGATTTAAGCCACCTTTCAGATTATGTAAAACAAATAGATTCTTCTACTTTTAAAATTCTTAAGAGAGCCTTACCAGGGCCTTATACTTTTATTTTACCTGGAAGTAATAACCTTCCTAAAGTTTTCAAAAAGAAAAAAACTGTAGGAATTAGAATTCCAGATAATAATATTATTAGAACATTGGTTGCAGAATTAGGCAATCCAATAATTTCTACTTCTATTAGAGATGATGATGACGTTTTAGAATATACTACAGACCCAGAATTAATTTTCGAGAAATGGCAAAACTTGGTAGATATTGTTATAGATGGTGGTTTTGGAGATAATGAAGCTTCTACGGTAATAGATTTAACAGACTTTCCAACAGTAATTAGAGAAGGAAAAGGAAGCATAGATATTTTATAAAATTAATAAAAAGTAAAAATTGCCAGTAATTAAATTAACTACAGAAATTAATACTACTAACATTGAAACAGTTTTTAATTTAATTAGGAGTATAGATTTGCATAAAATATCTACAAGTAAATCTAAAGAAGAGGCTATTGCTGGTAAAACTTCTGGATTAATATCTTTAAATGAAACTGTAACTTGGAGAGCAAACATCTTGGTTTTAAACAGAATTTAACTTCTAAAATAACAGATTACGTTTTTCCTACTTTTTTTGCAGATGAAATGGTAAAAGGTGTTTTTAAAAGTTTTAGACACGAGCATTATTTACAAGAAGTAAAAGGAAAAGTAATTGTAAAAGATGTGTTTTATTATGAATCTCCTTTAGGAATTTTAGGTAAAATTGCAGATTTTCTATTTTTAGAAAAATATATGATCACTTTTTTAAAAGATAGAAACCTAGTTATTAAAGATTTTGCAGAAACGAATAAATGGAAACAAATTATTACTACTTAAGGCTCTTAAATTTTTTTCTTCCTAATGCAAAATACTGCCAAACAATACTAGTATGTAGATTATAATCTTGCTTTTTCTGAAGTTTTCTTCGTTTGCCTAAAAATTTAAAGAAGTTTTTATAAAAACTAATATGAGCTTTTAAAATAGCAAAAGTATGAATTGGTCTTAATTCAATTAAAAATTTAATTCCAGCGATACCATCTAAAATTAGGCGAGAAAAAACCACAAATAAAAACCACTTTTTTGGAACATTTTTTACAACATTTAATAAACTATTTCTAAAGTTTAAAAATGTTTTATGTGGGTTTGTTTCTTGTAAAGTTGCGCCACCAACATGGTAAACAGTAGAAGTACCAACATATTTTACCTTATAACCAATGTTTTGTGTTCTCCAACATAAATCTATTTCTTCTTGATGGGCAAAATAATCTTCATCAAAACCACTTAATTTATGATACACTTTAGAACGTATAAATAAACAAGCACCAGAAGCCCAAAAAATTTCAGAAATATCATTAAACTGATCTGTATCTGTTTCTAAATTATTAAAAATTCTTCCTCTACAATAAGGGTAACCATACAAATCTAGAAAACCACCACCAGCACCAGCATATTCAAACTTAGTTTTGTTTTTATAATCTAATATTTTTGGTTGAATTATAGCTGTTTTTTCATCTGTATTAAAAACATCTAAAATTGGTTTTAGCCAGTTTTCTGTAACCTCTACATCAGAATTTAATAAACAGTAAATATCTGCTTCAATAGTTTTTAAAGCATCATTATAACCTTTTGCATAACCTCCGTTTTCTATATTTTCTACTATTTTTACTGAAGGAAAATATTTTCTTATATATTTAATAGAATTATCAGTAGAGGCATTATCGGCAACATAAATATCAGCTTCATTAGAACTGAAGCTTATAACAGAAGGTAAAAACTGTTCTAATAGTTTTTGTCCGTTCCAATTTAATATGACGATTGCTGTTTTCAAGGGTGCAAATTTACGTTATAAATCTTATTTAAAACTATTAGAAAATGGTTAATTCTAATAAGATAAAAACTAAATATAATCTGGAATGTCTTTTAAGAAAATATAAGTTTCATTTTCAAAATCCATTTTACAATAAAAGTGTTGTAAACCATTGGTAACTATTAAAAAATTGGCTTTTAATTTTAGATTGTATCGTGCAATTTGATCGAAAGTTGCCTGAGTAATTTTAATTTGTGGAGCTTTACATTCTACAATAATATCTGGTTTTCCTTCGGCATTAAAAACCAAAATATCTGTTCTTTTTTTTCTATTGTTAATTGTAAGCTGCTTTTCTAGAGCAATTAAAGAAGTTGGATACTTTTTTTCTTCAATTAAAAACTGCACATAATGTTGGCGAACCCATTCTTCTGGAGTTAAAACCATATATTTTTTTCTCAAATTATCAAAAATAAGCGTCTTATTTTCGTTACTTTTGAGTCTGAATTTATAGTTTGGTAGGTTCAATTTTTGCATCAATCAAAAGTAAATAAAAAACAGTTATGATACATTTATTAGTTGGTAATACTGGCGCAGGTAAATCTACATACGCAAGTAATTTAAAATTAGAAACTTCGGGCGTTATTTTTACTTTAGATAAATGGAATAAAGTTTTATTTTTTCCTGATAAGAAAGAAGAAAATGGTTTAGATTGGTTTTTAGAAAGAATTGATAGAGCAGAAGTTATAATGCAAGATTTAATATTACAATTAGAAAATACTGGTGTAGATAGTATTTTAGATGTAGGTCTTTCAAAATTTTTACACAGAGAAAAATATAGAAAATTTGCTAAAGAAAATAATATCAATATTCAATTCCATTTTTTAAATGTTTCAAAAGAAATTAGAAAAGAAAGAGTTTTAAAAAGAAACTTAGAAAAAGGGGCAACTTTTGAATTTGAAGTTAGTGAGGCTAATTTTGAATTTATGGAAAACTGGTTTGAAACGCCAACAAAAGAAGAGTTACAAAGTGCAATAATTACAAAAGAATAAATGAACGAAGTAAAAGCTATTGTATCAGACATTAAAAGTGGTAACATAAAACCTATTTATTTTTTAATGGGTGATGAACCTTATTATATTGATAAAATTTCTGATTATATAGAAGATAATATTTTAGATGAAGCTGAAAAAGGTTTTAATCAGCAAGTAATGTATGGTAGAGATGCTACAATAGAAGATATTGTATCTGCTGCTAAACGTTACCCAATGATGGCAGAAAGGCAAGTTTTAATTGTAAAAGAAGCACAAGATTTAAGCAGAAACATAGAAAAATTGGTTTCTTATGCAGAAAACCCACAACCCACAACTGTTTTAGTTTTAAATTATAAATATAAGAAATTAGACAAACGTAAGAAGTTACATAAAGCTATTGCCAAAACAGGTTTTATTTTCGAAAGTAAAAAACTGTATGAAAATCAAGTTTCAGACTGGATTCGTAGAGTCTTAAATGGTAAAAGTTATAAAATTGAACCAAAAGCTTCTTTAATGCTGGTTGAGTTTTTAGGAACAGATTTAAGTAAAATTTCTAATGAATTAGACAAATTAATGCTTGTTTTACCTAAAGATACTATTATTAACGATAAGCATATTGAAGAAAATATAGGTATTTCTAAAGACTTTAATAATTTTGAATTAAGAAAAGCAGTAGGAGAGAAGAATATAGTTAAAGCAAATAGAATTATTAATTATTTTGCAGAAAACCCAAAGAACAATCCTTTAGTTATGACAATTTCTTTGTTAAACGGATATTTTACACAGCTTTTAATGTTTCATGGTTTAAAAGATAAATCTAAAAGTTCTGTAGCTAAAAATTTGGGTGTAAATCCTTATTTTGTTGATGAATACTTTTTAGCTTCAAGAAATTATCCAATGCGAAAAGTGGCACAAGTAATTGCTTTTTTAAGAGATGCAGATGTTAAAAGTAAAGGGGTTGGGGCAAACCAATCTAACGAAGATATTTTAAAGGAATTATTATTTAAAATTTTACATTAAATTATGAAGAACATATTCGCCAAAGAAATTACAAATGAAGTAATTGCTAGAATTGAAAAATTATCTTCTAAAACGCAGTCAAATTGGGGTAAAATGTCTGTTTCTCAAATGTTAGCACATTGTTGTGTAACCTATGAAATGATTTATACAGATAAACATCCTAAACCAAATAAGTTTTTAAAAATGATGTTAAAGTTATTTGTTAAAAATGCAGTTGTATCTGAGAAGCCATTTTCAAAAAATGGAAAAACTGCGCCACAATTTATAATATCTGATGAAAGAGAGTTTGAAACAGAGAAGAAACGTTTGATAGATTTTCTTGTAAAAACACAAGAATTAGGTGCAAATTATTTTGATGGTAAAGAATCTCATTCTTTTGGAAAATTAACTAAAAACGAATGGAACAATTCTTTTTACAAACATATAAACCATCATTTAGTACAGTTTGGTGTTTAGTAGAATGTTTTAAGAATAAAAAAACCGAGCTTTTAGCTCGGTTTTTTTGTTCTTAATTTCTATATATTTTATCGTACAAGTCTTTATAAATTTCTTTAATAATTACACGTTTCATTTTCATTGTTGGTGTTAAATGTCCACCATCTATAGACCAAACATCTGGCGTAAGCTCAAAACGTTTAATGCGTTCCCATTTACCAAAATGTGTATTACATTTATCTACTTCTTTCTGAATTCTATTTATAACTATTTCAGAACTTATAATTTCTTGGTTTGTTTTACCTATTTGTAGGTTTTTCTTGTCAATCCAATCTTTTATAAATTCAAAGTTTGGTTGAATTATTGCTGCAGGCATTTTTTCACCTTCACCAATAACCATAATTTGCTCTATAAATAAAGATTGTTTTAATTCTCCTTCTAATAAAGGAGGTACTACATATTTACCACCAGAAGTTTTAAACATTTCTTTAGTTCTACCAGTAATTTTTAAGAAACCTTCTTCATCAAATTCACCTTTATCTCCTGTATGAAAATAGCCATCTTTTAAAACTTCTGCAGTTTTTACTTCATCTTTAAAGTAACCCATCATAACATTTGGTCCTTTTACTAAGATTTCACCATTTTCTGCAATTTTAACTTCAACATGCTCTATTACTTTACCAACAGTACCTACTTTAAAACCTTTTTGTCTTTGATCGTTAACAGAAACAACAGGAGACGTTTCTGTAAGTCCATAACCTTCCATAATTGGCATGTTTGCAGCAGCAAATACTTTGGTAAGTCTTGGCTGTAACGCAGCACTACCAGAAACCATTATTTTTAATTGGCCACCTAAAGCAGCTTGCCATTTAGAGAAAATTAATTTTCTAGCCAAACCAAGTTGTTTTTCATACCACCATCCATTTGCACCATTTGGTTCATATTTTAAACCTAAATTAACAGCCCAAAAGAATAATATTTTTTTAATTCCAGATAAATCTTCTCCTTTCAGAATAATTTTATCATATATTTTTTCATACAAACGAGGTACAGCAGTCATTACGCTAGGTTTTATTTCTTGCGCATTCTCAGAGAGTTTTTCTATGCTCTCTGCAAAGTATATAGATACACCACAATATTGGTATAGGTATAATATCATTCTTTCAAAAATATGACAAATAGGTAAAAAACTTAACCCAATATCTTTCCCTTTTTCTAAAGGAACTCTTTTATCTGAAGCTAATACATTAGATACAATGTTATTATGAGAAAGCATAACACCTTTTGGTTTACCTGTAGTACCAGAGGTATAAATTATAGTTGCTAAATCTTTAGGCTTTACTGCTTTTTTTCTTTCTTCAACTTCGTTTTGGTTTTCAGTGTCTTTACCTAATTCTAAAACTTCGTTCCAAGATTTTTCACCAATAATATCATCAAAAGTAAAAACACCTTTTAATTTAGTATTTGCTTTAATTTTATTTACTTTTTCTAAAACATCTGCATCAGAAACAAAACAATAAATAGATTCTGAATGATTTAGAACATACTCATAATCTTCTTTTGAAATTGTTGGATAAATTGGCACGTTTTGGGCGCCAAGTTGTAAAATACCAATATCACAAATATTCCATTCTGTTCTATTATTAGTAGATATTACCGCAATTTTATCGTTTGGTTTTACACCTAACCTTAATAGCCCTCTACTAATTTGATTGGCTTTATTTATGTATTCTTGAGTAGAAGTACTTTCCCATTTATTATTAGATCTGGTTGTAAATGCTTTACTTAATTTATAGGTTTCTAATTGGTAGTATGGTATGTCAAATAATCTCGTAATTTCTATCGGCATAAGTTGTAATTTGTACATTGCAAATTAGGAAAATTACTGCTATTTAACAAATACTTATTATAAGAGTTTATTAATTGCGAAATCTTTAATTTCAATATAGGTTATTATATAATTCTGTAGAATTAGAATTGTGCGTTTGAATTAATTTTAAAAGTAAAGATTAATTTGATAATAATAGTTACAACTTCTTAGCTATAAAAATGTTAAGTTCTTTTTCTTTATTATAGAAAAAAAAATAATAACTTAATTTAAGTAATTTATATAAATGAAACTAGCTTCTTTAAATTAATAAAGAAGCTAGTTGAATTTTGGTTTTTGGTTAGCCCCTAATCTAACCGTTTTCCCTCGTTGTGCAATTTACAGCGAAATTTTAAACCTCATATAGGTGTTTTTACCTATTTTTTTTCAACTAAATATTTACTGAAGCTTTTTCCGTTAATTTTTGTGTATTTTGAATCAATCTCATAAGCTACATCCATATTTGAGATGTTAAAATCACCAGAAACCTTCATATATTTTATATTTAAGTCTTCTTCAAATTTTGTATTTTTAAAAGATACACCATCTTTAAACTGTGTGTATTTAAATGTAGCAGAATCTCTAAAAACAGCATTAGAAAAACTTACATTTCTACTAAACTTAGCATATTTAAAAGTTGCGGTTTCATTAAACTTAGTTTCTGAAAAATTAATATCTTCATCAAACTTAGCATATTTAAAAGTATTATCATCATTAAAAGTGCTTTCAGAAAAGTCTGATTTTCTTTCGAATCTAGAATATTTAAACATTGCTTTACGCTCGAAGTTACAGTTCTTAAAAATAGCGATATCTTCAAAACTAGCTGTAAAAGTATAACCAGAATCCTCATCTGGTATGTATGCTAATACATCATTTTCGAAAGTACAGTTTGTAAAAGAAATTTTAACATCTATTAATTTAACTACCTCATTTGTATTTCCGTTAGAGTTATTAGAATTCCAATTAAACCAGCTACTTTTTTTCTTTTTTGGTAACTTTTCCATCGCATCATCCATATAAGTAAAGTCTAAAACACCAACTATGGTTGCATTTTTTATAGAAATAGATTTACCAGCTTTTATATCTTTCATGATATCTGAAGCTTCAATTGTTTTTTGGCCAAACGAAATAGAAGTAACTAAAAAGAAACTTAAGGAAAGAAGTGTGATTATATTTTTCATTTTATTGAGTTTTAAAGTGTTTTATTAAATGACAACTTAAGAATATAATTGTGACAGTTTTTATGAAATAAATATGGTTATGTTGTTTTTAAGAGTAAAATGAATAGTTCATTTTATGTATTTTAATAATACTTGTTGTAAGTGTTAGACTAATAAAAATTGCCTTTTTAGGTATTTTAAAACCAAGTAGAAGTTAATTAAAAAAAGAACAAGACCAAAAAAATGGTCTTGTTTACTTCATTGCAGCTCTTTAAAGAGCTAAATTATTTATAATAATAATCCCCCAAAAATTAAAATAAATTTTGAAGCACCTTAAATGTACAAATAGGTATTAAATTAATCTTGTAAATAATCGTAGTTGCTGTTTTTTAATATTCCTTTTATTACAGAAAACTCTTCTTTAAAATAATCTTTGAAAGATTTTGAGGTAAAAGATTTAAAATCTTTTGCAAAATGAGATTCGTCATAATAATCGTACATATAGATTAAATCTTTTAAATCTATTTCTTTACTTTCATACGCTCTCATTAACTTTTTAAAACGATGAATACGAATGTATTTAGCAGGTGTTAAACCAACCATTTTTTTAAACTGAGTTTCTAGTGTTTTTTGTCCGAAAGGTAAATCTTCTAATAAATCTGTTACAGAAATCATACCTTCTTTAGATTGAATGATATTTATAACATTATCAATAGCAATTGTATTTTTGTTTTCAATTAAAGGTAATTCTAACAGAAAGTTTTCTAAATTTTCTAATACATTTTCAAAATCATCTTTATGATTTATAAAAATTTCTTCAAACTTCTTAGATAAGTCTTTATCTATAGAATTAAAAGGTAAATACTTATTTGTTAGTTTAGAAACATCTAGGTTGGTTAGTTTATGAAGTGTAGTGGCTTTAAAACTAATACCACAAGCAAAACCTTTTTCTGTTAAACTAAATTTGAAAGATCTATTAAATTGTCCGTAAATAATTAAATTTTTTATTACGATTTCATCTTTATCTATTATAACTTTCTGACCATCAGTATATATATAAGCAATTCCAGAAAAGGTTAAAGGTAAAATAATAGATTCTAAAGGAACCACTTCATCTGGGTAAGATAAATGGTAAAACTCATTAATTAAATGAGAGGTTTTTTTAATATCAAAATAATTAAATTCCATAGAATACAATTTTCTATCCTAAAAATAATAAAAAAAAGTATTCTATGAAGCTAATTTAAATAATTATTTTTTATTTTCTATCCACTGTTTTGCATTAACAAAAGCTTCTAACCAAGGTGAAACCTCGTCTTTTCTGTTAGTTGGGTAATTTGCCCAGTTCCATTGAAAAGTAGAGCGCTCTATATGTGGCATTGTAACTAAATGACGACCAGTAACATCACACATCATAGCTGTGTTAAAGTCTGAACCATTTGGGTTATTTGGGTAACCTTCATAACCATATTTAGCAACAATGTTATAGTTTTCTTCAGATTCTGGTAAGTTAAATTTACCTTCTCCGTGAGAAATCCAAACACCTAATTCTGTTCCTGCTAAACTAGATAACATTACAGAATTGTTTTCTTGCACTTTTACAGAAGTAAAAGAGCTTTCGTGCTTTTTAGAGTTATTGTGAACTAATTTACCATGTACTTTATGATCTGGATTAATTAAATCTAATTCCATCCATAATTGTGCACCATTACAAATACCAACAGACAAAGTATCTTCTCTTTTAAAGAAGTTCTTTAAAGCTGTATTTGCTTTTTCATTGTATTTAAATGCTCCTGCCCAACCTTTTGCAGAACCTAAAACATCTGAATTAGAAAAACCACCAACTGCACCAATAAATTGAATATCTTCTAAAGTTTCACGTCCAGAAATTAAATCTGTCATGTGCACATCTTTTACGTCAAAACCTGCCAAATACATTGCATTGGCCATTTCACGTTCAGAATTTGAACCTTTTTCACGAATAATTGCCGCTTTTGGTTTTGCTTCTTTAGTATTTATTTTTGGTAATTTTCCGGTAAAGTTTTCTGGAAACTTATAAGTTAAAGGTTGTTTTTTATAATTATCAAATCTGTCTTGAGCTAAGTTATTAGCTGTTTGTTTTTGATCTAATAAAAATGAAGTTTTATACCAAACATCTCTTAATTCAGCAACATCAAAAGAGAAATTATCTTCATTATTTTTAATAGTTACTTTTCCAGAATTATTTGCAGTACCAATGTTAAAGACGGTAATTCCCATTTCTTCAAAAGCCTCTTCAATAGAAGCATCTGCTTGAAAAACAATTCCTGAATTTTCAGAAAATAGCACTTTTATAGAATCTTCTTCATTTAATTCAGAAATATTAAAATCTGCACCTAAATTAACATCAGCAAAACACATTTCTAATAATGTAGTTATAAAACCACCAGAAGCAATATCATGACCTGCCTTAATCTTATCTGCTTTTATTAATTTTTGAATTGTATTAAATGTCTTCTTTACATAAGATGAATTTGTAACATCTGGCGTTTCATTACCTATAGTATTTAAAGTTTGGTTAAATGAACTTCCACCTAATTTATATTCGTCTTGAGAAATATTGATGTAGTAAATATTTCCTTGATCTACTTGTAAAAGAGGTTCTACAACTTTACTAATTTCACTACAGTTTCCTGCAGCAGAAATAATAACTGTTCCAGGAGAAATTACTTCATCATTTGCATATTTCTGCTTCATAGATAAAGAATCTTTTCCAGTAGGAACATTAATTCCTAATTCTATAGAAAATTCTGAAACTGCTTG